>OBJQ01000026.1_pt1 | contig 185613 bp, 205 predicted proteins | sample 1519921 | NCBI WGS metagenome assembly OBJQ01 (sample SAMN04209244, study PRJEB22552) | human gut metagenome | biome: gut; material: feces | host: Homo sapiens | place: USA: Oklahoma
TAAAAGCGTGGCTTTGTATGAGGAATGATTGAATTGGTGATATGAATAACTAGGTAATCTTTCTTGTTTCTAGCTTCAAAGTAAATATAACGATTTTCTTCGACTTTCTCACATGCTTCAATAGCGTTATCTAATGCCAAACCAATCAATAAAGCTAATTCATTAATCTCAATATCACCATAGTACATATTCTTAGCATTTTCTTCATAGATGATATTCTTTTCCTTTGCCAAAGATAGCTTATCATCAATGACACTATCAATCGAAACATTACCAGTATGGATCAGTGCATCTCTTTCCTCTACTACACCCAACAATTCTTTAACCAGATCTTCAGCCTTCTCATACTTCTTGTCCTTGAGATAACCATATACAATATCCAAATTATTTCTGACATCATGTCTCATTTTTCTTTCTTTTTCATCTACACTTATTCTCTTGTAAATATATTCTTTCTCTTTCAAGATGTTTTGTGTTTGAATTGCCAAATCTTTTTCTATTTTCTCGTGTTTTACTTGATACCTATCAAAGAAGATAGATGATGCAATACTGACGAACATCACAAATATGAAAGTTCTACCAACAACTGGAAAATAGAACAGACTTCTTGTGTTAGTAATAAAAGTAGAACAAAAATAAACAAAAAGTAAAATACTAATAATTTTATAATGGAAAAATCTTTTACCAATCATACAGTTAAAATAAAGACATAAAATTGTAAATAATACATATCTTTCAATAAATAAAACTAGTGTTATGTATGAATGGAGATATTCAACGTAATAACTTATGATTTGAGTATCGAAAATCCATGAAAAAATAACATGGCAAATTATATAGATAATTCCTTTTAAAAAAATAAAATGGATTATTGCTTTAAAATTCGTTTTAAAATTTAAGTGATATGTTTTTAATTGGACAATCAGTATTAGAAAGGTAATTAAAATTGTATAAAAGAAACCAGGTGATACAATATTTATAAATATTAGAATTACTAGACATAGGCAATTTATTGGATTTATTTTTAAATATTTTTCATCTTTATTTTTTTTATGACTGATGTTAATTATAAGAAAATTAATCAGATATAAGTCTATGACTGATAAAATACAATTAATTATAAAATTAATAATCGAATCCATTCTTAAAGCTCCTTATTGATAAATTCACGATATTTTACCTTGAAATCTTTTCTCTTTTTCTTAGTAATATGTAATTCATGCTTATTTGTCATTTTTCATTTACGCCATTTTATTAATGAATATATAACATTTTAATTAGGTATGTCAATTAAGAAAATATTTAATTTTTAAAGACAAAAATTATCTTTGATTGGATTAACGATACATTGAGACTGACATTTAGATAGGATTCAAAATTATAATTTCTATATTTAATTCCTTGTTTTTAATATAATTTTCAAGATAACCTTATCTTTTTTTGTGTCATATTGTATATCACCATCATATCGCTTCACAATATCTTTGATCTCCTCAACACCAAAGCCATGATTCATTTTATCAACCAATTTACTTGTTTTGTAAAAGCGTGGCTTTGTATGAGGAATGATTGAATTGGTGATATGAATAACTAGGTAATCTTTCTTGTTTCTAGCTTCAAAGTAAATATAACGATTTTCTTCGACTTTCTCACATGCTTCAATAGCGTTATCTAATGCCAAACCAATCAATAAAGCTAATTCATTAATCTCAATATCACCATAGTACATATTCTTAGCATTTTCTTCATAGATGATATTCTTTTCCTTTGCCAAAGATAGCTTATCATCAATGACACTATCAATCGAAACATTACCAGTATGGATCAGTGCATCTCTTTCCTCTACTACACCCAACAATTCTTTAACCAGATCTTCAGCCTTCTCATACTTCTTGTCCTTGAGATAACCATATACAATATCCAAATTATTTCTGACATCATGTCTCATTTTTCTTTCTTTTTCATCTACACTTATTCTCTTGTAAATATATTCTTTCTCTTTCAAGATGTTTTGTGTTTGAATTGCCAAATCTTTTTCTATTTTCTCGTGTTTTACTTGATACCTATCAAAGAAGATAGATGATGCAATACTGACGAACATCACAAATATGAAAGTTCTACCAACAACTGGAAAATAGAACAGACTTCTTGTGTTAGTAATAAAAGTAGAACAAAAATAAACAAAAAGTAAAATACTAATAATTTTATAATGGAAAAATCTTTTACCAATCATACAGTTAAAATAAAGACATAAAATTGTAAATAATACATATCTTTCAATAAATAAAACTAGTGTTATGTATGAATGGAGATATTCAACGTAATAACTTATGATTTGAGTATCGAAAATCCATGAAAAAATAACATGGCAAATTATATAGATAATTCCTTTTAAAAAAATAAAATGGATTATTGCTTTAAAATTCGTTTTAAAATTTAAGTGATATGTTTTTAATTGGACAATCAGTATTAGAAAGGTAATTAAAATTGTATAAAAGAAACCAGGTGATACAATATTTATAAATATTAGAATTACTAGACATAGGCAATTTATTGGATTTATTTTTAAATATTTTTCATCTTTATTTTTTTTATGACTGATGTTAATTATAAGAAAATTAATCAGATATAAGTCTATGACTGATAAAATACAATTAATTATAAAATTAATAATCGAATCCATTCTTAAAGCTCCTTATTGATAAATTCACGATATTTTACCTTGAAATCTTTTCTCTTTTTCTTAGTAATATGTAATTCATGCTTATTTGTCATTGTGATATCTTCATAAGTAAATGTATCAACATGCTTAAAGTTAATGATAATACTTCTATTAAGTTGGTAAAAATTATAATTCAATAAATCCTTTTTAGTTTGTTTTATTGATTTACTATTACCAAAATATTGTGTTCTAGGCGTAAACAGTTTATAAGTATCATAACTTGTTTCAATATAAACAATATCATCTGTTTTAATATACTTTGTTCCTCCACTTGTATTAAAGACTACACAACGATTTAATTGCGTATATCTATCAACAGAACGTCTTAATTCTTTTTCAAATAAACTATCTTTGATTGGCTTAGTAATAAATTGAGCAGCACCAACCCAATAGGATTCAGGAATATAATCACTATATCCACTTACAAAAACAATAATACATTCAGGCATAATATCTTTAATTTGATATGCCATTTCGATACCGTTCTTTTCTTTAAATTCAATATCTAGATAAACTAAATCATATCTTACAAATTTAAAGCTTTCCATAAATTCTTCAGGATCAGTAAAACCATCAAATTTATTTGGTTGGATATCCTCTACTCCAAAATTTCTTATTCTTTCTAAAATGTTGTTGACGTAGTATTCTTCATCGTCACAAACCGCAATTTTCATAATATCAACCTCCCATATTAATTTTTATTCGTAATTATAGAAATCGCGAGTAACTCTATTGTATAACAAATTTTACCATTTGTGTGTGCATTTTTATCCCAAATGCATGCACTTTTCACCTTTTCGACACAAAAATGCTTAATTTTCAATTATTTTTATATTGGGAAGGGGGTGTAATGATATGAAAACAAAGAAGAAAATGGTTGCTTTAGGAATGAGTTTAATGATTTTATGTGGAAGTCTTGCTAGCGTCTCTGCCTATGTTTATGTGCCTGGTACACAGTATCAAACTGTGACACATAAAGATATTCCAGCGTGGGGATATCACAGTTTTGATACATACTATGGAAGCAAGAAAGCAACAACTGGATATTTTGCTACATTTCATAAAACACATGGAGATGCAGCTTTAGGAAATTTTGCTGAAATCATTACAAGTGGAAAAACGGCTAGATCTAATATGATTGGTATTCCTGAAGGAAAAACAGTATTATCTGAAGAACATAGTTGTTCAAAAGGAACTGTATATTTCACTGCAGTAGGATCTCATAGCTTAGAACCAAGCAACACATGTGATGTTAACTTAAAATTTAGCGCAGATAATCTACGCTAAAAAATAGCAAGCCCCCTCACTATCGAAGGGACTTGCTTTCTTTTTTAGTAATAATAACTTCTTGAATACGTTTGTTTTGAATCTTGGTGATTTGAAAACTCCATTCATCAACAACAAGTGTTTTGGTCGTACCATCTTGAGGGATAGTACGCAAATAACTATATAAAAATCCACCTAAAGTATCATAATCATCATTAAATGAAATGTTAATACCCAGTTCTTCTACTAAATCATCTATAAGAATATGACCTTTCACTTTCCATTGACAATTATTTATTTGTTGAATAAGAGATTGTTCATGCATATCATGTTCATCATAAATATTCCCAAATATTTCTTCAACAAGATCCTCTAATGTAATGATTCCGCTCATTTTACCAAATTCATCAATCGCAATTGAAAAATGAACATTTTTATCTTGCATATCAGCAAATAAATCATCTGCACTAATTGTTTCAGGAACAAAATAAGGTGAAGTTAAAAGCTCTTTAAGAGTTTTTTCTTTTGTTTGTAAATTTAACAGATAATCTCTTACATGTAAAATACCAATAATGTTATCTTCATCATTTTCATAAACTGGATATCTTGATAAACCAGTTTCTTTGATGATTTGAATGATCTCATCATCATTTGCTTCTATTGATAAAGTCATAACATCAACACTATGTGTCATAATTTCACGGATACAAGTATCATCAAAATCAAATATATTTTGTAACCATTCACTTTCATCTTCATCTAAAATACCACGTTTTTCACCTAATTCAATCATTGTTAAAATATCTTCCTCAGTAACGGATTCTTCATTCGCTTCAGTTTTAAGATGAAGTAATTTTAAAATTGCATTCGTAGATAATGAAAGAAATGAAACAATAGGTTTCACAACCTTTGCTACTCCAAGAACAACACCACAAGAAAGTTTTGAAACTTCATATGGTTTTTGCATCGCAATTCTTTTAGGAACCAGCTCACCAAAAACCAAGGTAAAATAAGACAAAATCAAAGTAATAATAATAACTGAAATCGTATCTAAAACATTGATTGATAAAGCAGTTAATCCTAAATCATAATAAATCCAATTGGTTAAATATTTAGAAAAGTTATCTGCTGCAAAGGCACTACCTAAAAATCCGGCTAAAGTAATGCCTATTTGAATCGTAGATAAAAATCCCGAAGGTTCTTTTGTTAAACGTAAAAGACGTTGTGCAGTTTTTTCACCTTTGTCTGCTTGCTTTTCTAATTGTGTTACATTGAGAGATAAAACAGCAATCTCACTAGCCGCAAAGAATGCATTCACTAAAATTAAAATAACTTGCAATAATAATTGCGAGGGTATAGAGTCCATATCATCACACTCCTCTTTTTTTGTGTCCTCTAACCGTTTTTGTGATACAAAAAAAGACTCATATCACAAAAGTAATAAAAGTCTCGTTATTTCATATATAAACCGGCTATAAAAGCGTGGTGACGATTATATAACATCTAAATAGATGCTAACTACTCCCTTTTATGTCTCTATTTTATCATATTCTTTAAAACTGTCAATATGGATTTGATTATGCTAAAATAGAAATATGAAAGTAGGAGATGTGAGAAGATGGAATTGATATTAGAAGAATATGTTCATGAAAATTTACCTAAAGGATTTCAACCCTATTCTATTTATTGCATGATTGTAGATAATGTTGAAGTTGGAAGATTGGTCTTAAGAGAAGGACGTGATGAGGAAGTTTATTTTGCTGGACATATTGGATATAGTGTTTATGAAGAATATCAAGGGCATCATTATGCTTATCAAGCTTGTCTGCTTTTAAGAGAAATGCTTGATTTTGATCATCTTCTCATAACATGTAATCCTGATAACTATGCGTCTTTAAAAACAATTCAAAGATTAGGCTGTCAGTATATTGAAACAAAAACAATACCTGCACATTTAAAAAAAGATTTTGCATCTGAAGATACAGAAAAAATGATATTTATTTTCAAAAAATAATAGAACAAGGAGGAAACACATGAAGTTTGTACATATTGCCGATTTACATTTAGGGAAAGTTATTCATCAATATTCATTATTAGATATTCAAAGAGAATTGCTTTTTGAATTATTAGAATACATGAATCAAGAGGATATTAGAATTCTATTGATTGCTGGAGATATTTATGATCGTTTTATTCCTAGTCAAGAAGCGGTCAATTTACTAGATGAATTTTTAAGCAAAGCCTTGCTTGATTATCATATTGAAGTTTTAATGATTAGTGGTAATCATGATAGTAGTGATCGTATTCATTTTGCAAGCTCTATCTTATCAAAAAGAGGATTGCATATAGAAACTTATTTATCACAACATTTAAATTATGTTGAAAAAGAAGATGTCAGATTTTATTTATTGCCATTTGTGAAACCATCACAAGTTAAAGCTTTATATCATGATGAACAAATTCATGATTATCAAAGTGCTTTGAAAGCCTATATGTCACATCAAAAATTAGATTCTCATTATAAGAATATTTTAATTACACACCAATTTGTTGGGCACAATAGTTTAACAAGTGAATCTGAAATGCCAATCAGTGTTGGGGGAAGTGAAATTGTTGATGCATCTTTATTTCAAGACTTTGATTATGTAGCTTTAGGTCATTTACATGCTCCACAGGCAGTTACAAGAGAAACTATGCGTTATAGTGGCTCTTTAATGCGTTATTCATTTGATGAAGTGAAGCAAAATAAATCTATTGTTATTGTTGATACTGATGATATGTCAATAACATTACATACACTACATCCTAATCAAACATTAGAAAAATACACAGCAACATTTGTCGAATTAATGGATCCTCATTTTATCAAACAAAAAAATGATTTCTTAGCATTTGAGTTAAAAGATGAAACGTTAATTCCTCATGCAATCGATCAATTGAGAGTCCTATATCCAAACTTATTACAAATAACGTATTCTTACTTATTAAAAGAACAGACCAATCATCAAGTTCAATCCATACAAACCCTCGAACAGACAGATACTCCCACATTATTTCAACAATTTTATAAAGAAATGAAAAACATAGAATTATCTCCACAACAATTTAAAGTTGTCAAAGAATTATTAGAAAAAGTAGGTGAAGAACATGAGAATTCTTAGTTTAACCATGAATGCTTTTATGACTTATAAAGATTTAACAACAATTCATTTCGATGAACTGATTGATCATGGTCTTTATCTTATCAGTGGTCCAACAGGAGCAGGAAAAACAACAATATTTGATGCTATGACATTTGCATTATATGGTGTTGCAAGTGGTACTTATCGTAATCAATCTTATTTTCGTAGTGATTTTGCTGAGGCAAAAGAAGAAACCTATGTTGAAATGACTTTTGAACTTCATCAAAAAATCTATACTGTCAAACGTTCACCAACATATATGCGTCCGGGTTATAAAACACCAAAGATGGCAAATGCTTATCTTCAATATGATGATGTTATGATTGAAGGTGTAAAGGAAGTCAATAACAAGATCAATGAGCTATTAGGCGTTGATGTTCATCAATTTAAACAAATTGTCATGATTGCTCAAGGAGAATTTACGAAACTCATTTATGCTAATAGTGAAGAAAGAGAACGTGTCTTAAGACATATTTTTCATAGTGACCCATTAGTGAGTTTTGAAAATATTTTAAAAGAAGAAACACGTAAATATAAAGAAAAGTATCAGTTATCAAGTGGACAATTATTATCACGTTTTCAATTACTTGATTTTTCTAAAGAATTTCAACAAATTCATCAAGATGGCTTTCATCCTAGTTATATTGATGATGCAATACAGGAAAATGATAAACTCTATGCATTGGTACAAGAATATCAAAAACAATATCAAAAGCATAAAGACCAATATGAACAATTATCACAAGCCTATTATCAAAAACAAAAACATAATCAAGATTTACAAGAATATCATCAAGTGCAACAGGCTTATCAAACATTATCAAATCAACAAGCGAAGATGGAACAAATCAAAAAAGATATTGATAAACTAAATATTATTGAAAAAAATCAATCACTTATTTATCAATATCAGCAGACTCAACTTCAATTACAAAATAATCAAAAACAAAGTGAAAACATTACCTTACAATTACAACAATGTACAACTCTCTTTAAAGATATCCAAAAAAAATATACAAATCTTTCTGTAATTCAACAAGAAAAAGATGCTTTAATGGTTGAAATGGAAAAAAGCAAACAAGCTTCTTTAAAACAAAAAGAATATCAAAAGCTTAAGTTAAGTTCGCAAAAACTTCATCGTACCTATCAACAGACCCAACAAAAATATAATGAACTCTTATCAACACATCAAAAATTTATCAAACGTATGGAAAGAGATCAAGAAAATGTCAATCATCTTCCCAATTTACAATTAGAACTCCAACAAAAAGAACAATTGGTTAAAGAAGTCAATCAAAAACGGGTTTCTATTCATGAACTAAGTGAATTTTATGATGATTTTACAAAACTTCAAGATCAACATTATGAATTATCAAATGAATATAAGAAAAAAGATGCTATTTATCAAGATGTTTTTTTACGTTATCAAAAAGAAGATGAAAACTTTAAAAGACAACAAGCAGGAATTTTGGCATCTACTCTTGAAGATAATCAACCTTGTCCGGTTTGTGGATCATTATCCCATCCACATCTAGCAACCTTGACTTTTAAGGTTTTGACATCTAATGAATTAGAAGAATTAAATCAAGAGGTAGAAAAGAAAAAAGCTATCAAAGAAGATGCTTATCAAGAAGTCTTGAGCCAAAATGAGCGTATTCACCAAATGAAGGCAAAGATTGATGTTTTAAAAAAACAGTTAAATATTGAAGAAGAATTATCTAAAGAAGTCTTTATTCGATTGCTTTCAGATATTATTCATATTGTTGAAGATCAAGAAAAGACATATCAGAAGTATTATACAGAAGTAGCATATTTAAAAAGAATTCAAAAATCACTAGAACAAGATCAAATTGTATGTGATAAACAAAAACAAGAGTTAGATCAATTCCAAGAATTATTATATTCCCAAGAAAAACAAGCATCTATTTATCAAACTCAAATACAAGAATTAATATCACAGTATGAACAGATTGATTCTCAAGATTATCAAAAAGTTTTAACATCTCAACAAGATCAATTGGAATTACTCAATCAACATATCCATAATATTGAAGAACAATATTATCAGTGTCAAAAAGATATTTCAGTTTTTACTCAACAAAAAGAAACTCTAGCTCAACAAGCGATTCAATTACAAACTGACTATCAACAATTAGAAAAACAATATCTCAATTTTATTTCTTCATCATTTAATGACATACAAGAATTTCATGATTATCAACAGATGTTAGAACAAAAATCAGAAAAAGAAAACATCTATCAAAATTATCTTGTTGAACAAAAAACATTATTAACACGTCTCAAAACTTTAGAAACACTTACGCAAGGTCAAGAGATGGTGGATTTAAGTCAGGAAGAAGTACGTTTAAAAGAATTGGAAGAAAAACGAGATTGTCATTTTCAGACTTATAATCAGAAATTACATACATATACAAAAAATCAAGAAATTCTTAAAGCATTACAAAAAGACTATACCAAAAATCAAGATATCTTTGAAAAATATACTATGTATCAAGATTTATCTGATATAACGTCAGGGAAAAATCCACAACGTATGTCTTTTGAGCGTTATGTTCTATCAGCTTATTTTGAACATATTTTAGAATATGCAAATATTGAATTATTGAAAATGAGTAATGGACGTTTTGCTTTATATCGAAAACAAGCGGTTAAAGGGGCTAAACAACAGGGGCTAGATTTAAGTGTCTTGGATTATGAGACTGGTATTATGCGTGATATTCAATCTTTATCTGGGGGTGAATCTTTTAAGGCAGCATTATCTTTGGCTTTAGGATTATCTTCAATGATTCAAAGTTATGCTGGTGGTATTGAATTGAATACTTTATTTATTGATGAAGGATTTGGCACATTGGATAGTGAATCTATTGACCAGGCCTTGTCAGTTTTATTAGATTTAAAAAATGATAATAAAGTGATTGGAATTATTTCTCATGTTGATGAGTTGAAAGAAAGAATTTCAACTCAAATTGTGGTTGAAAAAGGTGTACAGGGAAGTATTTTGCATATTGAAAAAGAATAGCTAGTGAAGTCGTTTAAAATTCAATATTCATAATTGCAATTTATGATAAATCTTGTATAATAATATGGTAAATATGAAGAAAAGGGGTATATATAATGGCGAACAATAAAGTCAAAAATGATGCAATTACATCAAGAGATGAAGACTTTGCTCAATGGTATACAGATGTTTGTAGAAAAGCAGAGTTAATGGATTATTCAAGTGTCAAAGGATTTATTATTTATCGACCTTATGGGTATGCTTTATGGGAAATGATTCAAGCATACATGGATAAGAAATTTAAAGAAACAGGACATGAAAATGTTTATATGCCGCTGTTAATCCCTGAATCATTACTTCAAAAAGAAGCAGATCATGTTGAAGGATTTGCACCTGAATGTGCTGTTGTTACAAGAGGTGGATTAGATAATTTGGAAGAAAATTTAATTATTCGTCCAACTTCTGAAACATTATTTTGTGAACATTATGCAAAAATCGTGAATTCTTATAGAGATTTACCAAAATTATACAATCAATGGTGTAGTGTAGTTCGTTGGGAAAAAACGACAAGACCATTTTTAAGAGGTTCAGAATTCTTATGGCAAGAAGGTCATACAATTCATGCAACAAAAGAAGAAGCAAGAGAAGAAACAATGCGTATGTTAGGTATTTATGAAAATACGGCTAAAGATTTATTAGCAATTCCAATGGTTACCGGAAGAAAAACAGAAAGAGAAAAGTTTGCTGGAGCTGAGGAAACATATACAATTGAAGCTTTAATGCATGATGGGAAAGCCTTACAATCAGGAACTTCACATTATTTTGGTGATGGTTTTGCTAAAGCATTTGGTATTCAATTCTTAGATAAGGATAATAAACAAAAATATGTTTATCAAACATCATGGGGTGTCTCAACTCGTTTATTAGGTGCAATTATTATGGTTCATGGTGATGACAATGGTTTAGTATTGCCTCCTAGAGTTGCACCAACACAAGTGATGATTATTCCAATCCAACAACAAAAAGAAGGTATTCTAGATAAAGCTCATGAAATTGAACAACAATTAAAAGCGAGTGGTATCAGAGTCAAAGTTGATGCAAGTGATAAATCACCAGGATGGAAATTCTCAGAAGCAGAAATGCGTGGAATTCCACTTCGTTTAGAAGTTGGACCAAGAGATTTACAAAATGGTCAATGTGTTGTCGCAAAAAGAGTCAATGGTGAAAAAATCACTTTACCATTAGATGAAAAGTTACCTGAAACAATTGCTCAATTATTAGACGATATTCATGAAGAAATGTATCAAAAAGCATTAGCTTTTAGAAATGATCACATTACAAATGCTACGACATTTGAAGAATTTAAAGAAATCTTAAATACAAAAGGTGGATATGTGAAGTTACCATGGTGTGGTGATGAAGCATGTGAAGTAAAGATTAAAGAAGAAACTGCTGCTACTTCTCGTTGTATTGATACTGAAGCAACAGTTGAAGGAGTTTGTCCAATTTGTGGTAAAAAAGCAAAACATATTGTTTATTTTGCAAGAGCTTATTAATATACGTCATATGACGTATATTTTTTTACAAAAAAACTCCTTTAAAAAAGGAGTCACTGCTTGATTTTGACTTTTAATAAATGAATCAGTGAAGCAGCTTGGAAACTATCAATAATTGCACCCTGAATATCTTCTACAGTCGTTATAAGATTTGTCAAATCACAGCTAGATAAATCAATCTGATAAAGTGAGGCATGCTGAATTTCACATTGTTGAAGATTACATTCATGAAATGTTGTTTTCTTTAAATTGGTTTCAATAATACTTGCTTGATATAAATCACAATGTTCAAAATGAACTTCTTTATTTTTCATAAAGGTAAAGTTTGCAAATCTGCATAAACAATCTTTCAATAAAACTTGATCAAACAAAGATTCAGAAAAATCAGTGCCTAAAAGCTTACAATTAATAAATTGAACACGACGAAATAAACTCGATAACAATTTTATATTGGAAAAATCACAATCTTTAAAAATAACATCAATAAAATAACTATCTTCAAATTGAACATCTTGCATACTAACATTTTCAAAAAGACAATGTTTAAATTCAATACCATGGCAATGTTGATCAAACAAGACATCCATTTGATAATGGGCATTATTGATTTCCTCATGGTCTAGGTCTTTGGATAATGTTGTTTTTTCTAAATAGTCTAAATTTGGTTTTTGCATCAAATCACCCCATTGACTATCATAACATAAATCAATTTTCTTTTAACCATATTTATGATAGAATATATAAAAATGAGGTGACAATATGGAAAGACAAAAAAGAATTGCATTAATTAACGACATAACCGGATTTGGAAGGTGTGCTATTGCTGTTATGGCACCGATTATTTCGGCAATGAAAATACAGGCAATTACAATTCCTACTGCGATTCTTTCTGCACATACTCAATTTCCAGTTTTTTATTTTGATGATTATACAAGTAAAATGTCTGATTATATTCAAACATACAAAGATTTAAACATAGAATTTGATGCAATTGCAACAGGATTTTTAGGCTCAAAAGAACAGGTTGATATTGTGATTGACTTTATAAAAAGGTTTAAAAATGCTTCTTCTTTTGTTTTGGTTGACCCAGTCATGGGTGATCATGGGAAATTGTATTCAACATATACTCCTGAAATGTGTGCAAAAATGAAGGAGCTCGTTCAATACGCAGATTTAATGACACCGAATTTAACTGAACTCGTGACTTTAGTTGATCAGCCTTATCCAGAAAAATTACCAAGTTTTGATGAGTTAAATGCAATGTGTGCATTGCTTTCTCATCAAGGACCTCGTCATATCGTTGTAACAGGTATTCCATTTAATGACAAGCAAATCTTAAATTTTATTTATAATCAAGGAGAGGATTATCAAATTGTGATGGTCGATCGAATCGGTCAAGATCGATGTGGGACAGGAGATGTTATTTCAGCAGTTATTGCTGGTCATTATTTAAACGGACATAGTTTTTATGAAAGTGTTCAAAAAGCAACATCTTTTGCTTCTAAGTGTATTGCCTATTGTGAAGAAACCAATGTTCCACGTCATTATGGTTTAGCATTTGAACAATATTTATATGAGTTAGGAGAAGATAGAAAATGATTTTATATACATTGAAAGATAATCAGTTTGTAGATTTAGCAAGTTTAGATTCTTTAGAAGATGCTCATGTGTATGTGAATTTAACAAACCGTTGTCCTTGTGCATGTACGTTTTGTTTACGTCAGACAAAGGTGATGAGTGAATCACACACACTTTGGTTAAAAGAAGAACCGACTGTTGATGAAATTATGAAAGAATTTCAAAAATATGATTTAGATGATTTTAGTGAGGTTGTTTTTTGTGGGTTTGGTGAACCATTAGAAAGAGTGGATGAAGTGATTCAAATTGCAGGTCTTTTAAAGTTATATCGTCGAGATTTACCAATTCGTATCAATACCAATGGTTTAGCTAATTTAATTCATCAGCGGGATGTAACCCCTCAATTTAAAGGTCGGATTGATATTGTTTCCATTAGTTTAAATGCTCCTGATGAAAAGGAATATTATGAATTGACAAGAAGCCGTTTTGGAATTGAATCATTTCAGGCAATGCTCGATTTTGCTAAAAAATGTAAAGCCTACGTTCCCCATGTTATTTTAAGTGTTGTTGATATTATAGGGGAAGATAAAATAAAAAGATGTCAAAAAATTTGTGATGATTTAAACGTGACATTAAGAGTGCGTCCATTTGAAGAATAGGAGGAAGATTATGTTATATATGACAAGAGAAGAACGTCAGATTTCTTTAGAAAAAATGGTGAATACAAGAGATTTAGGCGGTTATGAAACACAAGGTGGAAAGTACAGCAAAGCGCATAAGTATATCCGTGCTTCTGCTCCAACATATGCAACCAAAAAAGATATTGCGGATTTAAAAGCCTATGGCGTAAAGGTCGTTATTGATTTAAGAAGTGATTTTGAAAAAGAATGTCAAAAAAATCCTTTTAAAGATGATCCGGATATTGATTTTTATGAAGTGAATCTTTTTGATTCATCCACAGCAACAATCGTTCCTGATGAAGTCAAGATGTATAAAGATTTGGGTGGCGTTTATATTTATATGTTAGAAGGTATGAAGGATAAATTTAAGGAGTTATTTGATATTTTCGTTAAGTATCCTTATGAAGGAATTATGTTCCATTGTTCGGCTGGTAAAGATCGTACAGGTGTAACATCAGCTTTATTATTAGATTTAATTGGTTGTCATGAATATGATATTGTTAAGGATTATAGTGAATCTTATGAGAATAATATTGAGATTAATGAAAATTTATCTGAGATGATGAAAGATGAAGAAGCAAAACAATATTTAAAATCTTCACCACGTTATATGATGGAACTTTTGGATTATTTAAGAGAGCATTATGGCAGTGCAAAAGAGTATTTAGTTGAAATTGGGCTTAAAATTGATGAAATAGATCAATTAATTGAAAATTTTACAATTTAAAAAAGAAAAATCGCCTCTTACACGCGTATATATAAGTAGGAGGTATTTTTTATGAAAGAAAAATTTACATTGAAAGAAAAAGATTTTATTGTACGAGGCATTTACAAACGATATCAAAGAGCACAATTGGATATTCTTTATTTGAATCAGCATTATAATTACTATCCACAGGTTGATGTGTTCAAAGTGAAGGAATCCAATGCTCATTATCAAAAGGCAGATGCTCAATTTGTTGATCAGCTTCAAAGAAAACAACAGTTAGAAGATTTTGTAGGAATTGTCAATCAAATACATACCCATCTTTCTCAAGAAACATATCGTTTTATTGAAAACGAATATTTAAATTTTTATGATTCATCATGGTGGGTGCCTTATTTTTCCCGAGCAACTTATTATCGTTTGAAACATCGTGCTTTAGATGAAATAATAGAGTGTGCGTATACTTTTTTTAGTGAAAATGATTTAATCAAGTTAATGTTATGAGATATTGCCAAGCGTAGCAAAATTATGTATAATACCAATTAAGTCAATAAAAGGAGAATGTTATTCATGATAAAGAATTTAATTGGTGGAATTGCTGTGGGAATTGCCAATGTTATTCCTGGTGTTAGTGGGGGTACAATGATGGTTATCCTAGGAATCTTTAATCGTATGATGGAAGCTATTTCTGGGGTTTTCCAAAAAGACAATGATCACCGTAAAGAAGATATATTATTTTTGTTACAAGTTTTGATTGGAGCAGCCGTTGGATTAATCGGTTTTGCTAAGATTTTAGAATTTCTATTTAATCATTATCCAACACAAACAATGTATTGGTTTATTGGGTTAATTGCTTTTAGTATTCCATTATTTTTAAAAGGTGAAATGAAGGGTGAAAAAATTAAAATCCTTCCATTAGTTTGTGGTTTAGCCATTATTTTTGGTTTAGAGTTTTTAAATCCAGGTGAAGGAAGTGTGGAAGTAAATCCATCATTTCCAACTGTTACATTAATATTATGTTTGAAAATGATTCTTGTTGGAATCATTGGAGGAGCAACAATGTTAATGCCTGGTGTTAGTGGATCAATGGTTTTATTGATTATTGGTGAATACTATTTATTTAAATCTTATTTAGCAAATGTAACATCTTTTCAACTTGATGTGTTGATTCCATTATGTTTTATTGGAATTGGCGTTATTCTTGGAATTATTTTAAGTGCAAAAGTCTGTGATTTCTTTATTAAAAGATATAAAGCTGGATTTTTAAGTTTTATTCTTGGATTGATTATTGCTTCATCACTTGTTTTGATTCCTTTTGATGCAAGCTATGATGTGATGGTTGTAGTGAGTTCATTACTTGCGCTTATTTTTGGTGGTGTCATTGTTTTAGGATTAGGGAAATTACAATAAGCAGCGAGGGCTGCTTTTTTGTTAATGTTTGATTTGTTTTGGGCTATAATAAGGATAGGGTATAGGAGGTATTTTATGAACGTAGAAATTATTAATGTCGGAACAGAATTATTATTAGGAGAAATTGTGAATACCAATGCAACACTTTTGCAAAAAGTTTGTCGTGATTTAGGTTTTGATGTATATTATCAAAGTGTTGTTGGTGATAACCCTAAACGTCTTTATGAATGTTTAAAGTTAGCCTTTGAACGTGGGGCAGATTGTGTCATGACAACTGGTGGACTTGGACCAACGACTGATGATTTAACCAAAGAATTATCGGCACAATATCTTGGCTTAGAGATGGTTTATCATGAGGAAGAAGCTAAAAAAGTTGATTTAAAATGTCGTTATTGTACTGGGGTAAAAGACATCCCACAAAATAATTTTAAACAAGCTTATTATCCAAAAGATGCATATATTTTAGAAAATGATATGGGAACAGCAAATGGATGTGTCATGAGTAAAGATGAAAAGATGATTATTAATTTACCAGGGCCACCTAAAGAATTAAAATATGTTGTGGAGCATTCTTTAGTTCCTTATCTTTTAAAATACAAACAAGATACAATTTATACATATGAATATTTAACGATGTTTATTGGTGAAAGTAAACTTGCTGAGGTTTTAAGTGATTTAATTAATGCGCAAAAACAAGTATCAATTGCTTTATATGCTGGTGAAGAAACCGTAAGAGTGAGACTGGCAGTAAAAGCATCTTCTCAAAAGGAAGCAGATACATTAATGATATCAACAAAGAAACAGATTGAGGAAAGAATACATTCTTATATTATTTTTGAAAAAGATTTAAAAGAGGCTTTGTTAAAAAATATGGTTCCTATTTCTATAGTTTATAAAAATGATTTTCGTTTACAAGATGACTTTTTAAAACCATATTTATCAAATTATCCTGAAATTGAGATTGTTATTGAGACAAAACAAGTTGATTTAGGAGAGATTGTTATTGTTCATTTCAATGATTATACATTTGAAGTTCCAACATTTGTAAAAGCTGAATATTCTTATGCAAAGGTTGAATCACGCTTTATTGCTCAGCTTTATCGATATATAAAGAACTTCAAGAAAGAAAAATGTCAAAATTTAATGTGAAATGCATAAAAAAATTGTAATTTTCAATTTTCTGTATATAATATCACTGTAAAATTTAATATAGAGCGGAGGATATGGATGAAATATAAGATTGAAAATTGTCGCTATGAATTGGTGAAGGATTTATTGTCTAGTCTTGATTCATTAATCGCTAATGTAGAGAAAGATGAGCAAGGAACTATTGTGACTCTACATGAGGGAAATTCTCAGTTTGATTTAATGAGAGCTTTAAAACAAGATCCTTTACAAATGTTTTGTGAAAATTGTAAAGTTTATGCTGTATAGACGTCATCATTGGATGGCGTCATTTTTTATCGTTTATGTTGTAAAAATATGGTATTTTTAAAAACTAATCCTATCTTTTCAAAATGTAAGAGTTTACAACCTTAAAAATAACAAAAAACATTGATAAAAACAGGTAAATTTTAACTTTTTTCTTGCGAAAATAGAAACTTTCAATATAATAGGAAGTGTCCTAAGGGATAACACATGTATGTCAATATAATATTCCTCGACATACAAATCAGCAAATAAAAGTATTCATATGAGTTTTACTCAAAAAGAGTAATCACTGTTAGAGGCAGCAGTCTAACAGAGGTAGTGAACAGCAGCGCTATCGATCATTCATATAAGAAAAGAGCGATAAATAGGGGTATCGCTCTTTTCTTATATGTGAAACAATTCAATGAATTTTAAAGCAGCAGGGGTTAATGTTTTTCGAGTAAGATGAGCATAACCAATGCTTCTTTTAGGAATAGGTGGATTGATCTTAATTTCATAAATATCTTGATTATTTAATTCTTCTAATGAGAACTCTTTGATTACACAAGCTTTACCAAGATTATTTTTCGCTGCCTCCAATAACAAATCATGGGAACCAAGTTCAATTGAAGATGTTAATAGAAGTCCCTGACTAGCAAAATGATAATCAACATATTGTCTTGAATTTGATGACCTTTCTAATAGAATAAGTGATTCATGTGAAAGTTCTTGTAAAGAATACACTTTTTCTTCAGAATTTTTGGAAACAAAAATATCATGGACTTGTAGACATTCTTGAATGGTTATCGCTTCATCATGTAATGGCATGTTTACAAAACCAATTTCAATTTGACCATTTTTTAATAAATCAATGATTTCTAAACTGGTACGGTTAACCATTTTAATTGTAACTTGAGGATAGAGTTGATTGAACTTAACAAGATAGGGCATAATATAATTCTCACTTAGGGTATCTCCAGCACCGATTGTTAATTCCCCTTTGGTTAAATCATGTAAATGACCGATTTGATTTTCAGCACTTGTGATTAAAGAAAGAGCTTGAGAGATTTTGGTATAAAGCATTTCTCCTTCTTTGGTTAAAACAACACCTTTAGATTGTCGAATAAAAAGTTGTGTGTTTAACTCTTTTTCTAAAGTATGGATGGCTTGTGAAACAGCTGATTGAGAAATAAAAAGATTTCTTGCGGCTAGAGAAAAGGATAAAGTTGAAGCAGCTTCATTAAAAATTTTATATTGTTCAAGTTTAATATTCATATTAGTTCTCCTTATATCATATTTTATAATTATTAATTTTACTAATAGATAAAAATATCATATAATACAGGTGTTGAAAGGTCAACAAAAGAAATCAAATATCGTAAGATAGTGATGATAGAAAGGAAGATAGAAATGGCAGGAGTTGTTGTAGTTGGAAGTATGTGGGGTGACGAAGGGAAAGGAAAAGTCACTGATTATTTAGCACAAAAAGCCGATGTTGTGGTACGTTATGCTGGGGGAAATAACGCTGGACATACAATTGTTTATGATGGGAAAAAGTTTGCTTTGAAATTGATTCCTTCAGGAATTTTTAGTGGACATGAAGTGATTATGGGTAATGGTATGGTTGTAAATCCTAAAGCATTTTTAGAAGAAGTAAAATATTTAAATGATGCAGGAATTGATACAAGTAAGATTCGTATCAGTGATCGTTGTCATGTGATTTTGCCTTATCATATTGCGATTGATAACATCCAAGAAGAACGTAAAGGTGCTCATAGTATTGGAACAACAAAGCGTGGGATTGGTCCAACTTATGTTGATAAGTATAGCCGTATTGGTATTCGTATGGGTGAATTTGTTGATGAAGATTTGTTTTTAGAAAGATTAAAAGAAGTTTTCCCGATGAAAGTTATGGAATATCCTGAATTAGCTGAACAATTTAGTGTTGAAAGCCTCTTTGAAGAATATAAAGAATATGCTAAAATAATAAAGCCATTGGTATGTGATACAGGAATTTTACTTGATCAGTATTTACAAGAAAATCGTAAGGTTTTATTTGAAGGGGCTCAAGGCGCAATGCTTGATATTGATTATGGAACTTATCCTTATGTCACAAGTTCTCATCCAGGAGCAAATGGTGTGTGTGAAGGCGCAGGAATTGGACCTTTATATATTAAAGAAGCCATTGGAATTATCAAGTCATATACAACACGTGTAGGCGCTGGACCATTTCCAACAGAATTAAATGATGAAATTGGTGATTTTATTCGTGAACGTGGTCATGAATATGGAACTGTTACAAAACGTCCAAGAAGAACAGGGTGGTTTGACGCTGTGGTGGTTAATCAATCACGTAGAATATCAAGTTTAACAGGAATTGCTTTAATGTTGTTGGATGTTTTGAGTGGACTTGATACGATTAAAATCTGTACTGCTTATAAGTATAAAGGTGAGATTATTCATGGTTTACCATCAACTGTTAAAGGAATTGAAGAGGTTGAACCTGTTTATGAAGAAATGCCTGGTTGGCAAGAAGATATTACAGATGTGAAATCTTTTGAAGAATTGCCAGTCAATTGTCAAAATTATATTCGTCGTATTGAAGAATTAATTCATTGTCCTGTTGTGATGTTTTCAGTAGGACCTGATCGTAGTCAAACGGTTGTTTTAAAAGATATTGAATTTTAAGGAGGGAAATGAGTGAAAAGAGAATTAGTCATTGTTTTAGACTTTGGTGGGCAATACAATCAGTTGATTGCTCGTCGTGTGCGTGAATGCAATGTTTATTGTGAGATTTATTCTTATAAGATTGATATTGAAAAAATCAAAGCTATGAATCCTAAGGGAATTATTTTAACTGGTGGACCTAGTAGTTGTTATGAAGAAAATAGTGCAACTTATTCAAAAGAATTGTTTGAATTAGGAATTCCTGTTTTAGGATTATGTTATGGGGCACAATTGATGCAACATTTATTAGGTGGGAAAGTCGAACGTGCAAGTGTAAGAGAATATGGAAAATCAGAATTAACAGTTGATAATGATTCTGTTTTATTTAAAAATGTTGCAACAAAGAGTATTTGTTGGATGAGTCATTTTGATTATATTTCTCAAACAGCACCAGGATTTAAGATTACTGCAACAACACCTGATTGTCCTGTGGCAGCTTGTGAAAATGTAGAAAAGAACTTATATGCGATTCAATTCCATCCTGAAGTCTTACATACTGAAGAAGGAACAAAGATGTTATCAAACTTTGTATTGAATGTTTGTAAGTGTTCTAGAGATTGGCGTATGGATTCGTTTGTTGAAGAACAAATTCAAGCAATTAGAGAAAAAGTTGGGACAGGAAAAGTCTTATGTGCTTTATCTGGGGGAGTTGATTCCTCTGTAGCCGCTGTTCTTCTTTCTAAAGCGATTGGGAATCAATTGACTTGTGTCTTTGTTGATCATGGTTTACTTCGTAAAAACGAAGGTGATGAAGTTGAAGCTGTTTTTGGACCTGAGGGTAACTATGATTTGAATTTCATTCGTGTGAATGCGCAACAAAGATATTATGAAAAGTTAAAAGGTGTTGAAGAACCAGAAGCCAAAAGAAAGATTATTGGTGAAGAATTTATTCGTGTCTTTGAAGAAGAAGCAAAGAAGATTGGTGCAGTCGATTTCTTAGTTCAAGGAACAATTTATCCTGATGTTGTTGAAAGTGGCTTGGGTGGCGAATCTGCAGTGATTAAGTCACATCATAATGTGGGTGGATTACCTGATTGTGTTGATTTCAAAGAAATTATTGAACCATTAAGAGATTTATTCAAGGATGAAGTTCGTAAGGTTGGGTTGGAATTAGGTATTCCTGAATATTTAGTCTTTAGACAACCTTTCCCAGGACCAGGACTTGGTATTCGTATTATTGGTGAAGTGACTGAAGAAAAAGTAAAGATTGTTCAAGATGCTGATTTCATCTATAGAGAAGAAATTGCTAAGGCTGGACTTGATCGCTCAATTGGACAATATTTTGCAGCACTTACAAATATGCGTTCTGTTGGTGTTATGGGTGATGAGAGAACCTATGATTATGCAGTTGTTTTACGTGCAGTGAATACAATTGATTTTATGACAGCTGAGTCTGCAGAGATTCCTTATGAAGTTTTAAATAAGGTGATGTCTCGTATTATTAATGAGGTTCGTGGTGTGAATAGGGTATTCTATGATATTACGTCTAAACCACCAGGGACAATAGAATTTGAATAGTAAATAGAATGTAAAAAAGCCTTTAAATAAAGGCTTTTTTTTTAGTATGCCGGGCATGGCATATATCTAGGTGGTGAAAGTCCATTGTGGGGGTGATGTCGCAACTGCCAACCACTAGCCAATATCAAGGGTGTCTATCGTGAGGTGGAATCTGAAAGAATATGGAGGCAAAATCCTGGTCCGAGGAACACGAATCACATCAGGCGTATAATGGGGACGAGTGTGCTAAATAACACGAAGTCATAAGAGGTTGCGGAATAAAACTAGTATATGTAAATGTGGCGGATATATGGGAGGAAAGAGATATGACCTTATCCCGGGAGGTCTCATGATGGAGAAATCCTAGTAACAACGAATCATGAGAAGTCAGCAGAGGTCGTAGTAGCGAAGAAGTGGTACTATGTCAAGAAATATAACAGAAGAATTAAAAGAACAAGATCAAATGAAATGGGTTCAAGAAATGAATAATATAAGAGTCATGGTAGAAGAAATGTTGATCAATGTAATCATGGCTATGTAAATCAAAATAATATCAGCAAGATTTTTATTAGAAGATAAAAGGAGAAATAATTATGACTTTATATGAAGAATTTAAAGAAAAATATCTAAAGGATGATCTTATTGATTTCTTTATCGAAAAAAGAAAGTTCATATTAGAAAACAATAAGAAAGACTATCTAAATTATCTAATCAAGGAAGGGCTATTGGAAGAAGATATCACTAACGTAGCTAAGATGTCATTAGATTTATTTATTGTACAGGCACAAATGATATTGATTCATGATAAGGATATTGTTGAAACTTATTCAAAGCTAAATAAGAAACAAAAATCTATGTTATTTAGTGAAATCAATAAAAAACTTCGTTGCATGGTGTTAAATGAAATAACATACGTAGCTGAACTCGAACAGTATCAACGTTGATGAATAAATGTTAGCCTCTATTCAAGAGGCTTTTTCAATTTAACAAATAAAAAATCCAATTATATGAAAAAACTATTCAATTATAAGATGATAATTGATATAATTTTTATTGTTGAAAGGAAAATCAATATGCAAGTTAGTTATAATAATTTATTCAAAAAATTAATTGATAAAGGTTTGAAAAAGACAGAATTTGCAAAAGAAGCGGGAATTTCTCCTGGGACTTTAGCAAAATTATCAAAAAATGAGACTATTTCGATGGAAAATTTATTAAAGATTTATAAGTTTTTAGGTTGTAATAGTTTGGATGAAATTATAGAAGTTATTGATTGATTTTCTTTTTTGAGCTGAGGCTCATTTCGGTGTGGAATCATGATCTATCGTTTGATAGTGTTCAAGGCAAAGCTTAGATTCCAAAAAAATAAGTGAGAAGTGTAAACTAGGAGGACTTTATGAACAAAACAATATGTGAATTATTTGCCGGTGTAGGAGGATTTAGATTAGGTTTTGAAAGAGCCGATTCTGGATGGGAAACTACATGGTTTTCACAATGGGAACCAGGGGCGAGAACACAATGGGCAAATCAGTGCTATGTGCAACATTTTGGAGATTCACCAGATATAAATGGAGAATTTCATACTTGTGAAGATATTTCTACTGTAGATAAAAACGCTATTCCAGATCATACCCTTTTGGTTGGGGGATTTCCTTGCCAAGATTATTCAGTAGCTCAATCGTTATCTAGCTCAAAAGGTATCGAAGGAAAAAAAGGAGTTCTATGGTGGCAAATTAGAGATACCATCGAAGCAAAGAGACCAGCATTTTGTATTTTTGAAAATGTTGATAGATTATTAAAATCTCCAGCAAAGCAACGTGGGAGAGATTTTGGTATCATCTTAAGTTGTTTGAATGCCTTAGGATATTCTGCTGAGTGGAGAGTAATCAATGCCGCTGAATATGGTGCGGCACAACGCAGAAGAAGAGTATTTATTTTTGCATATAGAAATGATACGGTTTATGCTGACTCAGTAAAAGAAATGGACGAATTATCACTGATCAATTCAGATGGATTCATGGCGAAATCATTTCCGATTGAACAAGTAGAGAATTGTTTTGAAGGAACTTTGATGAATGATTTATTAGAAATGACAGATAAATTTTCATTTGATTTTAAATCAGCTGGATTGATGAGAAACGGAAAAATATATACAAATAATGTCGTTCCAGTAATGGAGACACCTATATTATTGGGAGATATCTTACAGTCTAATGTTGACGAAAGTTTTTATATAACAAACGAAAAAATGAGCAAATGGACATATTTGAAAGGTGCGAAAAAAATAAATCGTATATCAAAGACTGGACATGAGTATGTCTTTTCAGAGGGGCCTATTGCTTTTCCAGATTCATGGGATAAACCAGGTAGAACCATGCTTACAAGCGAATCTACTTTGAATAGAAGTACGCATGTTGTTTCAGATCCTGGAACAGGAGGATTGAGAACATTGACTCCAATCGAAGCAGAACGTTTACAAGGTTTCGATGACGATTGGACTAATAGTGGAATGCCAAATAGGATGAGATTTTTTTGCATGGGGAATGCTTTAGTAGTACCAATGATAACAAGAATGGCAAAAGTTTTAGATGGTATTATAGTAAATGAAAAATAGTATTATATCATAAAGGATGGTGATAATTGTGCCTAATCATATTTTTGAAAAAAAGGATGTTATACAGCGGCTTGAACATTATAAAGGTAAGAAATTTGAGGATATTGATAATAAAGGAATGTTTAAGCATGTACAAGACTTTAATTTACAAAAAGGTATTGCAGGCGCGGTTGTAGAGCAATGTATATTTGGTTATGACGCAGATACTAAACAAGAGGCGGATCTTATAATTATAGATGGTAGTGAATCAATAAAGACTGAGTTAAAAACCACAGGAATGCTGATTGAAACAGAGCCAAAAAGACATTATGTTGCAAAAGAGCCGATGTCAATTACCGCAGTTGGGGTCTATGATATTTCAGAACAAGAGTTTTATTCTTCCCACTTTTGGGAAAAGTTAGAAAATATGCTGATTGTTTATTATCATTATGCGTCAGACCATGCTGTTACACCATTTGAATACAAAAATTTTCCTCTTGTTGGATATGAATTTCATAAATTTTCGGAAGATGATATAGAAGTATTGAAAAATGATTGGGAAGCTGTTCGAAACCTATGCGCAGAGATTACAAGTCATTATCCAGGAATCAGAAATAGGGAATGGAAAGCAGCTGTTAAAGAGGAATATATTAATGTTCATGGGCAATTAAGAAAAGTATTAAGTTATATAAATTTAGCTCCGAAGTTTCCACCTAGGTTCAGATTAAAAAAACCTTTGGTTACAACTATCATTGCAAATCATTTTGGTTATAACCTTGAGCAAATACCTGGTAATTACACAACAATATCAGATATTGATAAAAAATGCCAAGAATTAACTTCAAAATATAAAGGGAGAACAATTTCATCGTTAGCTCAAGAATTTGGAATACCACATATTCGAGATAAAGAGAATAAATCTGTTACTGAACAAATAATAGTTGCAATGTTTGGTGGAAAATCTGAAAAATTGAATCAAATTAGTTTATTTGAGAAGTTTGGTTTAATAGGAAAAACAGTAGTTACCACTGCTAAAGGTGGCCGCACTGAAGATATGAAATTGTTTAAAATTGATTTTAATGAAGTTACACGATTAGAAGTGAGTGATGATCTTGAATGTAGAAAATATCAATTTGAAGATTCTGATTTATATACTTATTTTGCAGATCATGAATTTTTATGTATTATATTTGAAGAACCTAAACCTAAGGTTATTGAGGATTCATCAGGAATGTTTGTTAATATTACTCATAAGTTAGGTGATAACAGATTTATTGGGTTTAAGAGACTTGTGTTTAGCGATAAATTTATTGATGTAAAAGTAAGAAAAGTATGGGAGGATACTCGTACTAAGATTCTGACTAAAACTTTAATTGATGTTGTGCAGAGAAGAAAAGATGGATCCGTTATAATAAATAAGAATGGTGAAATCAGTTCTGTGCCAAATTTTATTAAAAGCAAAGATAATGATGTTTTTCTTAGGGGGTCAGGAAAAGATTCTTCCTGTAAAACAGAATGCGTCAATGGAATTAAAATGTTGCCTCAGTATGTATGGATTAAAGGAACTTCAATTGTGAAAGAACTCAATAAATTAGATTAGAAATAATAAGTTTGCAAAGGAGAATTAAATGAAAAAATATGTTTCTTTCGAAGAAATATGCAATCACAAAGAGAATTTTAAAAATTCAAACTTAAAATTGATTCCTGGAATGATTTATAAAGGTGGTAATAAAGGTAATCATAGTTCTGAAGTATTATCAAAATTAATGAAGGTTGGTAATACTGGAGGAATGCGTCCAAAAAATAATAAATATAAAAATACAGCTTATATTGTTTTGAATATTACACATGATAACAACGCATGGGAAGATTATATTGATTATAAAAAAGAAGAAGTTATTTATTATGGGGATAATGCAAAAAGTGAAGATTTATTTGAAACAAAACATAAGGGAAATAGAAATTTAAAATTTTTATTTGATAATATAGACAATCCTGATAATCAGTTCCCTTTATTTCTTTTTGAGAGGGATGCAGAATGTGTTAATAGAGATTTTAAATATATTGGGTTAGTAATCCCGAGTATATAATCTGATGGATTGAGCATTGTAAAAGAAAATAATAATGGAAAAGTTATTGAAAATTTTAAGGCAAGATTAAAACTGATTCAATGTGAAGTAGATTTTAGGTGGATTAATGATTTACTTGAAGGTATAAAACCATTAGAAAGTGAATTTTGCCCTTTGCCATGGGAAACTACAATTTTAAATTTTGGAAATGGATGCATAAATGAGTTGATTGCTAGTGGAGAAGAAAACTGGCAACAAGAGTCAATTGTTGAAAGTATAGCTGAAGGGAAGAAAAAGAAGATTTATACCACAAAATATGAAAGAAATCCTAAACTTAGAAAAAAGGCTATTGAAATACATGGTACAAAATGTGAAATTTGCGGTTTTGATTTTGAAAAGACATATGGAGAAGTTGGAAAAGGGTTTATTGAAGTTCATCATATAAACCCCTTATTCGAGTATGCTGAAGAGATGGAAGTAAATCCTAAATCAGATTTGATATGTGTATGTTCCAATTGCCATAGAATGTTGCATAGAAGGCGTGATAAAGTTATGGATATTAATGATTTAATCAAATTAGTTAATAGTAATTAATTTTAGTTTAGGAATGTATTGTGTTTGTTGTTTACAAATAGTTTATTAAATGTCTGTTGCTTAGATAATTACAATTAGGTAATCATCTAAGCAACGTTTTTTTATATTTAGACAATATATGAAAAATATTGTCTAAATATATTGACAAATATAAATATATTATGTATATATAAATTGTAGATATTTAATATATTATTATATTTGTAATGAGAGGTAAAAGTATGGCATCTGAAAAAGAGAAAATTGAACGTTTTAAAAGAGTTGCAGAGAATAGAACTAATAAAATAATTGATCAAATTCGTCTTCTTGGCAATTGTGCTAATAAATCGAACTATGAGTACGATGAGGAAGATGTAAAAAAGATTTTTTCTGCCATTGAAGCTGAGTTAAAGGAAACAAAATCAAAATATCAAACAAAAGCCAGAAGTAAAAAATTCGAACTATAAGGGGGCGTGATTATGAAAAAGTGGAGATTTTTATCAAATCAAAATTCTACAATAGTAGGGATAAATGATGCTGGAATAGAAACGTTTACTGCGAATATGAATAAATCTTTAGTTAGAGAAATTATACAAAATTCATTAGATGCAGTAATAGATGGGTGCACGGATCCAGTAGAGGTAGAGTTTGTGCAGTTTGATATTTTAAGAGAAAGTATTCCAGATGTAGATGAACTTCAAAGAGCAATTAACAAATGTAAAAAAAGTAATCAGAATGAACCTGATGCTTATAAATTTTTTCTTAATGCAGAAAATATCTTATCTCAACCTAAAATAAGAGTTTTGAGGATTAGTGATCACAAAACTAAAGGACTCGAAGGAACTGATACATGTGAAAAAGGAACTAGTTGGAGTAGATTGGTTAAGGAAAGTGGATCATCTAATAAAGGGCAGGGATCAGGAGGTAGTTTTGGAATTGGAAAAGCAGCTGCATTTGCATGTTCTGATTTGAGAACTGTATTCTATTCATCTAAAGATGCGCGAGGTTTGTTGTCAAATTTTGGCGTTGCAAAACTAGTATCATTTGAGGATAAAAATCCTGGTGACTGGACTACAGGTATAGGATACTATTCAGAGGATAATAGATTTGTAGCAATTAATGAGCTAACAAAATTTGATATTAATTATAATAGAGTTGATAGTGGTACTGATATTTATATTTTGGGCATGCATGATACAGATGATTTTGAAAATACTTTTACAAAAGCTGTATTGTTAGATTTTTTGGTTTCTTTAGTAAATAAAAAACTTGTGGTAAGAATACAAAATCAAATAATTGATTCAACTACATTATCAAAATATATGAATAAATTAAATCCATATGAAAGTGAAGAAATCAAGGATTTATTAGAATATTATCATCTATTAACATCACATGATCCAAAGATAAAAAAAATCAAACTTGATTCAGCAAAATATGGAAAACAATTTGGATTTAAAGATGGTGAATGTACTTTATATTTAAAAGAAGATGAGGGACTAAATCGGAAAATTATGATTACAAGAAGAGCAGGAATGAGAATTCTTGAGCAAAATAGGATAAGTGGTAGTATAGATTTTACTGGGGTATTGATTATCGAAGGTAATCAGATGAATGAATCATTTAAAAAGATGGAAGTCCCTTCACATGATGCTTGGGAACCTGGACGAGTTCGTGGTGAAGAAAAGAAATATAATAATATATTACTTGGACTCCGCAAGTATTTAAGAGAAACTGTAAAGGATTTATTCGGTAAAGTTACTACAAATTCAATGGATGCTTTGGGAGCGAGTGATTTTCTTCCTGATAAATCAACAGATGAAGAAGAAAAATCTTTGAAAAAAGATGAAATGAGTACAAGAATTAAAAGTCTTGAAGGTAAGGTAATAGAACCATCTAAAGAAAGAACAAGAAGCATTGATAAGGTAGAAGTAGATTCTGATCCTGAAGGGGAAACTGGAAGTGGTAAAGGTGAAGAACCTGGACCGGTAAAGCCAACACCTCCTCATCCTGGACCGGTTATTGGAGTAAATCCAAGAAATCAAGGAGGTTTGAAAAATAAAGAAGGAAATGAAAAAAATTTAAAGAAAATACAAGTAAAAAAAAGGTTGATGTGTACAAATGCGAAAAGTGGAATTTATCATCTAAGTTTTATTGTTCCTTCTAATACATCAGAAGCCAAACTAGAGTTTACACTTTCAGGAGAGCAAAGTGATTTCGAATTACCTATACTTAATGCAAAAGTATTAAATGGAAATGCGAAAGTGACTTCTATTAAAGGTAACAAGGTTTTTTTATCTGGTTTAGAAAAAGGAAAAAATTTAAAAACTGAAATACAAGTTGAATTTGATAAATATTGTATGATGGAGGTGGATTACTATGCGTGTAAAAAGTAGATTATCACCATATCCAATACTTGATAATTATGGAGACGATTATGTAAATTCTTCATTTGATGCAGAGTATGAGATGACTACACAATTTAGTGAAATATATGCGAAAATTAGATTTCATTTAGAGAATAAAGAAATTGAAGAATTAATAAAGAATGAAAAAGCACAATATTTAGTTCATGTTGAATGTCCATCTACATGTTTTCGTATGAAATTTAGTTCGACTGAGAATGAGATAGAATTCAAATTAAGTTCTGTTAATCTAGCAAAAATATTAGAAATAAGAACATTTATTGTTTTAACTCAAGATATAAAAAATTTTAAATCAGTTGATTTTCATCCGGATTATTTAGGAGAAACATTTAATCTTTTTAAACATCAGATAATTGCGATTGGTACAGGAAAAAATTATATTCTCAATAAAGATGATAGAGATTTAGAATCGTTACCTTCAGTAATACAGATAATGAAAACGAGTGATAAAAAAGGAAGTTTAACTGTAAATACAGATAGTGATAATTATATAATGGTTGGTCTATCTGAAGATGTATATGAATTATACGCTAGACTAGGTAAGAATACATATAAATCAACAGCTTTTAGCTTAGTATTACTTCCAGCTTTAATGATTGTTTTACAAAGAATGCATGCAAATAAAGATGATGAAGATTACAAGTCAAGGCATTGGTTTCAAGTCATTAATTCAATTTTAGAAAACAATAAACAAAAATTGGATGATATTACTATAGAAAATGATACTTTGTTGATGGTGTGTCAGTCTATATTTGCAGATCCAATTTCCAGAAGTTTTAAGGAATTGGATTCTTGTAGTGAAAGGATGTGATTTTAGTGAGATTATTATATTTGGATCAATCAGCAATTGATGATTTAAAAATGAATTATTCAATATACGAAAATCATTTTTTTGACGAAACTAATGAATGGTTTTTAAAAAAGTTCAATGAAAAAGGATGGATTAAAGAATCTAAAATTCAATGTAAAGATTTTGAATTGAATTATGATGAAGATTTTAATGTTTCGGATAGGAAAAATATAGAAATACTTTACGAAGCATTGAATGATCTAAATCCTGCCAATGCATTGGATGAACGATTATGGGCTGGAATGTTGTTTGGTCAATTTTGGAAGTATGTAAAATATAGAAGAGCGGAGGCGTTTAAATCTGGAGATGAAAGAGAGATACTGAATTCCTTTCTTTTCCTTCGTGGTACAAAAAGGAGTTGTTTTATAAATTGTTTATCTAGATTATGGTGGGCTGGTTACTTACTATATGACAACAAGAATTCATATCACTATAAGGCGATTGATTTAATCACAGAAAGTGCTTTTTCTTCAAATATAATGCTATTGTCATCAAGTAATTTTATGGCAAATAAATCTTTGGCATTAGGGGTAATGGATTGCATAAGTTCTCGTAAAGAAAAAGGAGAAAAAATTGGAAGATATCATTTTGTTGAAGCCAATAAATATTTGAATTGCTTAGGTGGAATAACTTTGCTGGATACAATGACAAGAGAAGAAGTTCAGAGTATTGTTAATGAAAGATTAAATAAAGTATATGGAAATATTCGAATTTGATATATATTTTTCCCTCTATTATAAAAAAGCTTTACCAAGAATTAAAACTGATTTACTGAACTTTATTATTATAAAACATGATTTTCATATGCTTAAAATATCCTTAATAGAACTATTTGTTACGAATCGTATAATATAAACAAATGAAGCATCAAAAGTTAAATACTACACAAGAAGTTTCTAAACGTATGAAAGCATTGAGTATTAAAAAAAGTAAGGTAGAATCTGTTCTTGCGAAAGCATTATGGAAAAGGGGATATAGATATCGGTTAAATTATAAAAAATTGCCGGGAACACCGGATATAGTGTTAGTTAAATATAGAATTGCAATTTTTGTTGATGGTGAATTTTGGCATGGTAAAGATTTTAATATAAATAAGGAAAAATTAAGAAATAATAAGTCATACTGGATAGAAAAGATAGAAGAAAATATTCAACGCGATATAAAGAATGATAATTTACTACGTCAAATGGATTGGATTCCTCTTCACTTTTGGAGCAATGATGTAAAAAAATATTTAAATTATTGTTTAGATGAAGTAGAAGATGTTATCTACGAGATTAGTTGCAGAGAGTAATTTATTATTGATAGTGATTTGTATTTTGTAATAATCACTAAAGCTATAATCGATTATAAAATTAAAAAACATAATAAGGTGGTGAATCATTACGAAAAATAATTATAAAACATTGGAGACATCAGTAAGACGAAGTTATGCAAGTGTTGTGTGGTCGCATAAGATTCAAGAAAAACAATGTGATATTTATACAAAGCAATATAGATATTTAGAAACACTAAATATTATTGCTGCGTCTACGACATCGGTTGGAATATTATCATTAATATTTACTAATCAATTTTGGATTAAAATAATATCTGCAATTTTATCATTTGTTACAATATTTGTGAGTGCTTATTTTAAATCGTTTGATTTACATCAGATGACTTTAAGTAATAAAACTACAGCAAATAAACTGTTATGTATTCGAGACCAATTATATTTAATCATTCTAAAAATACACATGGAATGTGATTCTGCAGATGATTTACTAATACAATACGAGAAAACACTTGAAGAATTAGATAAAATATATCAATCTGCTCCGAATACTACAGATAAGGCGGTAAAGTTGGCAAGAAAAGCTTTAAATGTAAGTAAAGATAATACTTTTACAGAAGATGAAATAAATGCATTTCTTCCTGATGAACTGATAATGGAGGGAAAATATGAGTAATTTAGTTTGTAAGCATGGAGAAATAATAGCTTTAGATATTAGAAGTAAGATTTCGCAAAGATACCATACTGTCACAAAAGCAATCAATAAAGAATTTTGGAATAGTTATAGTGACACTGCTAACAGTTTATATGTTGGATCTTATGGAAGGGGTACAGCAATAGATACAAGTGATTTAGATATTTTAGTGTGTCTCCCAGAATCAGAATACTATCGTTACGATGCGATGAAAGGTAATGGTCAATCAAGATTGTTGCAAAGTGTTAAGAATGCAATATTAAATGTATATCCGAGAAGTGATGTACGAGCTGATGGACAAGTAGTAAAAATTAACTTTTCAGATGGAATGAAGTTTGAGATATTACCCGCATTTAAGGTGTTTGATTGGTTCGGTAATTGGACAGGAACATATAAATATCCTGATACAAATATGGGTGGAAATTGGAAATCTACAAATCCTAAAGCTGAACAAGATGCTATGGCAAGCAAAAATAAGAGTAGTAATGGTTTGTTATATGATACTTGTAAACATATTCGTAGAATAAGAGATGACCATTTTAGCAGTTACCATTTATCGGGAATTGTGATTGATAGTTTTGTTTATAATGCTATTGGAGGATGGCGATGGTCTGAACCGGGAAGTACTTCTTCTGCAACAATAGGTTCATATGAGCAGGTCTTGATTGATTATTTTAATAGCCACCTTTTTTGGGGGCTTCCTATAAATGCTCCAGGTAGCAATGACTTAGTTTCTACTGATACGAGTATTGAATGTTTGAAAAAAGTACTTGATTATATGACTAAATAAAAAACGATCACACCAGAGAAATTAATACTCTAGTGTGGTCATTCTTTTTAAAAGTTCGTTTAAAGATTGTTACTAACAATTGATTTTATTCAATTTCTAATTTTGCTTTCTAAATTCTAACATATTTTGAGTATATTATAAAATTCAGAATATTTTATAAAATCTGATTATACTTTTAATAGGTATTAAAACTTAAATATTAACCATTGAGATAATTTGTATGCATTAGACAAAAATAAATTGAAAAATGTATTAAAATTTAATATTTGACGATACCTTTTCGCTACCAACATATTATAAAACTTTTATAAGAGAAGTAATAAATAGACAAAATAACAATATTTGACATGAAACGTTAACAAATATGTTAACTATAATCGTTTCATTTCGGAGTTTGAATAGTTGAAGCCATGCTGTAAAGTCCTTAACCATAGGGTTTTACAGCTTTTTTCTGTTTTTATTGCATATTACTTATTGCATTTTTTATTTGACTTCTCTGTGGTAGATGGCAGTGTGCTGATTGCTGGTATAATTTGCAATGCTTTGTGAAGCTGGTTTATATTGCAAAATGCTAGTCAATTTATTAGCAACTTCAAGATTAGTGTTGGGATATAAATGTCCATATGTTCCCAGCGTGGTCTGTATCTTTTCATGTCCCAGACGTTCCTTGAGTAGCAACGGGTTTTCTCCCATACTGATAAGCAGCGAAGCATGGGAATGGCGTAACGCATGAATTTTAATACGATGGACACCAGCTAATTTCGCAAGTTTTCCAATGCTCTAGGTAGGGTGGTTTTACTGGTAGGCGTACCATTATAACTTAAAATCAGTTTGCATTTTGGGAGGATTTTTTGTTGCACTTCTTTCCATACTTTTAGTTCATTGATAGTATCAGCATCAATGTATAGGGTGCGGATGCTTGCCTGTGTTTTAGGCTCAACAAATTTGTAATCAGTCATGGTTTTGTAATACAGAGTTTTTGTAATACTTAACATTCCTGTTTCAAAGTCTATATCACTCCATTGCAGAGCAGCGGCTTCACCAATACGCATACCTGTCATAAATAATAGCCAAAATGACATAAATAGGTAGTGTTCGTAGTAATCACCTTTATAAAGCAAAGAAATTACTTTTTGAAATTCTTCCAACGTCCAAAAGTCAACCTTAGTCTTTTTACTCTTGATATTTCCTATCATTCGTGAGGGGTTCTTTTTTGCTAAACCGAGAACAATCGCTCTATCAAATGCAATAGAGAGCATACCTTGTACTATGCGAATGTAGTTGGGACTGAATTCTTTTGTTATTTTCAGTTGCCAGTTTTGAACATTGATAGGCTCTATCTCATCTGTAGCCATTTTATAAAAATACTTAAAATGTTTTTTATGGTAGAACAGCGATTTATGTATGTGCTTTCCTTGACTTGTGTTTTATACCAAGGAAGATAGGTTTCTTCAATAAATTGTTGGAAAGTCACTTTACTTTTCTAATCTGTTAATTCATCTACCGAGGTCAAAAAAAGCTTTGAATATTCTTCTTTGCTTCTTTTTTTGTTTTGAAACTGCTACGGTATTTTTGTATTTGTTTACCTGTAATCGGATCATAACCTAAATTTGCTCTAAAATAATATGTTCCGTTATTTACTTTTTTAATAGGGTCTTTTGCCATAATTTCACTCCTTACATAGAAATGCAAGAAGTACAAATCAATCTTGTTTTTCAGTAAGTGATATCCCTAATAATTCTTCTACGGCTTCTTTAGGAACTCTATCCAGTTTACATGACTGATAATAAGTATGTCCTTTAGCAATCATAAGTTTTTTGGCTTCTCTTATGATGTCTGCTGCAAAAGAAGTTCCATAGCCTAGTGCTATTAAGTCTTTTTTTGTTACAGTAACCATAATCCTCCTTTCCATAGGCTAGATAAATGAAACCTCAATATCTGTCTATTATTACAACAAGTTTTAAGCAAATATGCCCTATTAAATTCGCATTTCTTGCAAATCGTTGATATTATAAATTATGGGTAATCAAACAGTCCAGAGGCTCACGGGAGTTCCACCCCTGCATACACGGTGCAGCTATATCCTTTGCGTGCGACGCTTCAAACGCTCAAGCTAAGGCTATATAGGAGTATCATTGTAGGATATGTAGCGTCATGGCTCACGACCGTTCCAGAGGTCGCTTGCGGAACACAAATAGGTATCGCTCACTTACAGGTGTAAGGTCAAGGCGTATTTGTCCGCAGGCTCGGCACATATCTAAAGTATTTGATTACCTTATTCAATTTTCAAAGAGCTATAATTGGGGAATCTGAAATGAGGTGGTAGGACACTCCCGAATACCATTTATTTCACTTTGACTTCAAAATCTAAAATTGCCTTAATCAATGCAGCTCTTATTCTACCTTTCAGTTCCATATCAACCACGATATACATATTTCCGTGTTCATCATAGAAAGGTTGATGCTAGAATAGAAACCGTACTAGTTAAATGGAAGAATTAAAGCATCATGTGGTATAATGTCATTAATTATTATCATTAGAAAGCAAGAGGTATTTAATTATGACTAAACCAACATTTACTGATGAATTTAAACAGGGAGTTGTTCAATATGTCCTTGATCACCCAGATGAATCTAAAGTATCAATTGCCAAGCGTTTTGGCATTGCTGACAGTACTATTCATAAATGGATGAAAGATGCTGATAAAAATAATGGAACTATTGTTTCAAGAGGTTCAGGTAATTTCTCAAGTGATGAGGCTAAGGAAATTGCTCGATTAAAAAAAGAACTTAAAGATACTCAGGATGCACTCGATGTCCTAAAAAAGGCTATTGGCATACTGGGAAAATAATCAAGCAGGATCTGTATTATCAGGTAAAAATCAAAAAACAGGATGATAAAACAGCTTCCATTTCCAGTATGCTTGAAAAACTAGAATTAAGCAAATCAGGTTATTATGATTACGTTAACAGAAAACCTTCCAACCAGAAAAAAAGAAAACAAGAACTTAGCGAAAAAATAAAATCAATTCATGAGGAATCACATGAGATATATGGTGCCCCAAAAATAACTGCAAAATTAATTCAGTCAGGGATTAAAGTCAGTGAAAAATATGTAGGGAATATTATGCGAGAAATCGGTATAAAAGCACATTATATCAAGCCTTATACAATGACCACTAAAGACTGCGATTTCTCACCTAAGCTAAGAAACATCCTAAAACGTAATTTCAATCCTGAAAGACCAAATTCAGCGTGGTGTACAGATATCACATATATATGGATACAGGAAGATGGATTTGTGTATCTGACGAGTATAATGGATTTATATTCAAGAAAATAAATCCTCAAAGAAATGTTTTTAAAACCTAAATAACGGTTTTTATTCAATGTTATTGAAAACATCAACTCTTTTTATCAGATATAATATAAGTATCTAATGAAAGAGAGGTACCTTCAATGACTAACAATGACGAACTATTTCAACAATTTATCGATGATTTTAAGAAATTAGATTTATCATCTCTTGATGAACTTTATTCTCAGTTTCATGATTTCTATCTTGAACAGGAATTTGATAAATTCTTCAAAAAAGAAATTCATGATATTCAATCACAACATATTGTTTGTCCTGATTGTGGATGTAAACACATCACAAAGGCTGGTTTTGACCAATTTGGTGATTAACGCTACAAATGTCATAATCATGACTGCAAAAGAACAACTTTCACTTTGAAAAGAAATACATTGATGTATTATAGTAAATCTTCTAAGCAACAATGGCTAATCTTCTTTGAATGTCTTTTTCATGGTGAAACCATCAAAACAACTATGGATAAAGTTGGAATCTGTGAAAATACAGTTCTTGCATGGAGACACAAGACAATGTATTTGATTTTTAAAATGTTAGAACACGATAAGCTGGAGGGTGAAGTCGAAATGGACGAAACCCTTTTTGGCTATCATACAAAAGGTAAACTTAAGGAAATTGATGTTGAAAAGCCTAAAAAGAGAGGAATCTCAGAAGATAAAATTAGTGTAGCGTGTGCAATTGATGAAAAAGGAAAAACAATCATCAAGGTCATCAATCGAGGAAGAGCTACAAGCAAGTCATTAATAGATACATTCAATGGATATATCGATAAATCGAATTTGGTCATAAGTGATAGCTTAAGATCATATCACAAGGTACAAAAGACATTGGGATATGATTGGATAAAGATACCTTCAGGTAAATCATCATATAAAGGCTATACGCTAGATAGAGTAAATTCATTGCATGGAAATATTAAAATGTATATAGGACATTTAAGAGGAGTAAGTGTATCTTTTCTTCAAGGATATTTATCATTATATGAATTAATACAAAGATATCCCAGATATTATCAAAGAAAATCATATAGAGATATAGTTTTAAAAATCATGACTACAGCTATGCCTTATAGAGGCAGTGATTTTGACGAGACTTTTTCTTACGTTTAACTAGAAACATTTCTTTGAGGATTTATTATTCAAGAAAAATAATAGCCTGGAAACTAACAAGAACAATGGAGGTAGATGAAGTGTTGAAATGTCTTGAAGAAGCAAAAGCAAGGAGAAAGGCAGATAATCCAATAGTGATTCATAGTGATAGAGGTGTACAATTCACATCGAAAAAATATTATGATATGACAGTTGGAATGATCAGCAGTTATTCAAAAAAAGGGAATCCCTGGGATAACGCATGTATAGAATCATTTCATGCATTAATTAAAAGGGAATGGCTAAACAGGAAGAAAATCAATGATTATGAAGAAGCATATCAGAAGGTGTTTGAATATATAGAAGGGTTTTATAACACAGTAAGAATTCATTCACACTGCAATTACCAATCACCAAACAAATATGAAAAAAACTTCAATTCGAACAAATTAAATTAAAATTTCTTACATTTTAGTTGTCCGAAATCTTGACATAGTACCAAAAGTATTGCAAGATATGATTTTGATAAGGCAGAAGATATTTATCATCAATTAGAATTATTATATCCAAAGCGCTATGCAATGTTAGAAGAAATGAAAATAGAAAGATCTTTATCAGTTCAATTAATTGATATTATTTTTGCAATTGAAAATTCCTCTAATCATGTAACAAGTTATTATAACAAGAAAACACAAAAAATTATTTCGCTTTTTGAAGAACTTATTGATCAAGACTTAATTGATGAAATAGATGAAAATTGGGATCAATATATTGCATTGCCATCTTCATATGATGTTCATGAATATCAAATTATGCAAGATTTTATTCTTAATCTAAAAAATAAAGATATAAGAGATCAATTATGGAACACGATTCATGGAAAAGGTGCTTTTCGTCGTTTTAAAGATTTAGCGGCACGCTTTGGTGTTCTTGAAGACTGGTTTTTGTATTTAAATCAACAATACAGAAAAATAGCTATCAAATGGTGCAGAGAAAACAATATCATATATGTAGAATGAAAAATAGAGAAGAGGAAGATATATGGAATGAAGTATAGCACAATCAGTAAGGAAGGAATTTATATATGAGGTTTATAGTAAAAATATATTAAAGACTAATTGGAAATATTACTAAAAATGATATTATCAATATATTAATAATTGTTTACAATTACATGAATAAGTAGGCTATTTCTAAGTATAATTTTGATTTTTATGATTTCATAATAATTGTTGAAATACTTGACAAAACATTAAAAAATGTTGTTTATATCATATAAATTTAAAAATTAGTATTAATAACTGCTATATTTTATCTAGGTTAAACAGCAACATATGATGTATTGCAACCAAAAGAAACAATAAAAGGTTGAGTGAAATTACATGCGATTACTAATAATATATGATTTAAGTCTTATTAAATATTTTAAACATTTATTGCTTATTATAATGTATCCATGTTACAATATGCCTATGTTAAATTGAAAGGAAACGAATAATGAGTAAAGTAAACAAATTAGGACAATACAAAGGTATTGAAGTCAATGTAGAAAAACATATAGCTACAAAAGAAGAAGTTGAACAACAAGTTCAAGCTTTAGTTGCGCAAAATCCAACATTAGTAGAAAAAGATGGAGAAGTTGCACATGGTGATATCACAACAATTGATTTTGAAGGATTCAAAGATGGTGTTGCTTTTGATGGTGGTAAAGCAGAAGGACATCAATTAGAAATTGGATCAGGTCAGTTTATTCCAGGATTTGAAGATCAAATGATTGGAATGAAGAAAGGTGAAACAAGAGATTTAAATTTAACTTTCCCTGAAGATTATGGAATGCAAGATTTAGCTGGAGCTGATGTTGTTTTTAAAGTTAAATTACATAAAATTGAAAATAAGCAAGAGTCAGAATTAAATGACGAGTTTGTTGCTTCATTAAATTTACCAAACATGCAAACTGTTGAAGATTTACATAAACAAATGGAAGCTTATATTCAATCTCAACATGATCAAACATATAGAACAAGTGTTGAAAATGCTATTTTTGAAAAATTATTAGATGATAGTGATGTTGAAGTTGGTGATGAAGATGTAGAAAAAGCAATGAATGAACATATGAATCATCTTCGTAATGAATTAGCTAGACAAGGTATGACTTTGGAACAATATTTACAAATGACAGGTGCTAATGAAGATATGTTACGTCAACAATTAGAACCTGCTGCAAAACAACAAGCAAAATTTGAAGCTATTATTGATGAAATTGTGAAAGTTGAAAACTTAACAACATCTGATGAAGAACTTGATCAACAAATTGAAGCTATTGCTAATCAAAATCAAATGACAGTTGAGCAAGTTTTAGAACAAATTAATAAAGAAGCATTAAGACATGATTATAATCGTGTAAAAGCAAGTCAATTGGTTATTCAAAGTGCTCAAATTAATGGATAATTAAATTTCAAAATTAAAAGATATAATTACTTTAGAGGTAAAGTATAGTTATATCTTTTTTCTTTTTTTAAATTAGCTTAGACTACATATCGATTGCTGGAGAATCTAATAAGGATGGTATATGGTTATTTGCATTCCAATATGATTAGATTATGAATTTGGTGGAGTTGTTAAGGGATTATTCAGTATGATTAATTTGCATTCCAATACGGTTAGATTATGAATGTTGCTTCTGCTTTAGCACTAAACGATGTCCCTGAACCATTTACATTCCAATATGGTTAGATTATGAATTACTTGTAATTAAAATTAGTACTTGCTATTATTAGCATTTACATTCCAATATGGTTAGATTATGAATAAAACCGTTATGATTGGTTTAGAGTTCTTTGTGATAAATTTACATTCCAATATGGTTAGATTATGAATTAAAGAATTAGCGTGGAAGTCTAGATTTCATCATGAATTTACATTCCAATATGGTTAGATTATGAATGAACATGCCATTTATGTCGCACACAACTTTATCGTAATTTACATTCCAATATGGTTAGATTATGAATTTCTGATGAAATGCCTGGTTTAATTGGTTCTTTTGCAATTTACATTCCAATATGGTTAGATTATGAATAGAAAATGAATTACATGGACACATACAATGCAATTACATTTACAATCCAATATGGTTAGATTATGAATTCATAAAATATATCCGTATCATACATGTCAAACATATTTACATTCCAATATGGTTAGATTATGAATACCATCAATTCGCAATTTCTTGTTTCTTAATTTGCAATTTACATTCCAATATGGTTAGATTATGAATGCAATGGTTGATAGAGGAGCGATGACTCCTAATCAAATTTACATTCCAATATGGTTAGATTATGAATCTTTTGCGTGGAACTAGTCCAATTGAAAGTAATGGATTTACATTCCAATATGGTTAGATTATGAATCATTTTCTTGCAATAAAAACATATAAAACAAAACCAATTTACATTCCAATATGGTTAGATTATGAATGCTGGAATAGTTCTTCTAATGCTGGCGGTTTCTATATTTACATTCCAATATGGTTAGATTATGAATCAAGATTTTCACCATCATAATTCACAAGTACCAAAAATTTACATTCCAATATGGTTAGATTATGAATATTACACTTGCAAACAACAGAAAACTGCTCTCTCAAATTTACATTCCAATATGGTTAGATTATGAATCATAATTAACAGCAGATAAAGTCTTTCCGCTACCCTGATTTACATTCCAATATGGTTAGATTATGAATTGTTATTCATATTCCTGATATAAAAGAGCCTTTTTCATTTACATTCCAATATGGTTAGATTATGAATTGTTAGACAGGCTCTTACATTAAATAGGCATGGTAAATTTACATTCCAATATGGTTAGATTATGAATGATACTGCTAATTATGTTATTTCTACTTGTAAAGAAAAATTTACATTCCAATATGGTTAGATTATGAATTGTAGGATGTAATAAAAGAAAAATTAGAACCATCCAAATTTACATTCCAATATGGTTAGATTATGAATCTATCATAAATTTTCAATTCAATAGAACCATCTTTTATTTACATTCCAATATGGTTAGATTATGAATGGTTCTGTTGTTTTTTGGAGTGGTGTTCATTTCGCTATTTACATTCCAATATGGTTAGATTATGAATTTAGTGCATTAGTATTACTTGTACTGATTTCAATTATTTACATTCCAATATGGTTAGATTATGAATTTATAAAGAAAGGAGTGTTGATCTAAATGTTTTCTTTATTTACATTCCAATATGGTTAGATTATGAATATTAAGTATCTTATCTTGCCGGAGTTTCAAAAGAAATTTACATTCCAATATGGTTAGATTATGAATCCGTGAAATCAAAGTAATTGCTCTTAATAACAATTAAATTATAGCATAAGATAGTTGTATAATCTACGCCTTTTGTATTTATATAAAATTAATTTTATAAATTTTGTAAATGAGTTGTGTCAATCTCTGATGATTTTTACATAATTGAAATCGACAGATATGTTTATAGATATACGTTTTAATTCGCTTTAGAAGAGAACATTTTTTTCTTTTAACAAGTATAATGTATTATTGAAAGGAAGAATAAAAATGGATAAATTAAAAAAATGGTTACTTGATAATGAAGAATTTGATGAAGATGAAAAATATTTAGTTACTGTAAAAAAATACGAAATCAATGATTATAATATTTTAGAAAAGGTAGGCGAAGATATTAAACAAAACGATATCGTAATATGTAATATAGAAGAAAAACACTTAATAAGAACATTAGATTTTATTGATGGAATTTCTTTTGTATTAGATGTAGAACATGTGATTTTAACTAAAAATATACATTTGTTTGTACCAAAGAATATATGTTATAAATCTATTTCATAAAGAATCTCATTTACTAGAAATAAATTATAAATTTTATTTTGAATACAGTAAATAATTACGATATCAAACTGATTATTTAATGCTAAAGAATAACCAGCACTATTTAGAAGAAGCTCAAATTCGTCGATACTTAGCTCTAAAGCTAGACCTAAAGCAATAATAGTTTTTTTGGAAGGATGATATTGTGGATTTCTTAGCTTTGAAAATAATTTGGCATTAATATGTGCTTTTTTATAAATATATGAATCTTTCTTATTAGGATATTTATTATTTATAAAATAATACAATAATTCAATAAATGTATGAAAAGCAAAAGGATTTTCTTGAAGAAATTCCTTATTACTTTTCATTTTTATTTCTAATTTTTTTATATCTTCAATTATATTATTGATTGTCATTTTCTATAAAATTATCCAGTAAGTATTTTTTAAATCTATTAATCTGTTCTGCGTTACCAGATATTTGTATTATTCCACCAAATCCAATAATCCACGAATAAAATGTATTATTAATTATATGTTTAACTTGTACTCTATATATATTTTCATTGACTTGATAAGGATGAATATCTTTTCCAAATTTATCAATGATATTTGGATAAATCGATTCATGAAAATCAAGTTCTATTGTTTCTAATTCTCCTGCACTATACATATATGTAATATTTTTAAGCTTTTCATGGAAACATTGAAGATTATATTCGTCAAAGAAAAAGAAAGAATCTTCAATAATTTCGACATCTCTAATATAATCTAATCTGTATAACAAACAATCATTTGAATTTCTTGCTCCTTGACATAATAAATAATATTCATTATTTGAAAAGCAAGTATCTATTGGGGCTAATTCAACTCTTTTTGAAGAGTAGTTAACTTTAAGAGAAGGTTTTTGATAGGAAAAACGAATTTTTTTCTTTTGCTGAATAGCTTGTGCAATGACTTCTAATTCTTTGTAAAATACTTGATCATTTTCATTTTTGACAACATGTAAATTCAACTTTTTATTAAAATATGCTTGATAATGAATGCTAAACATATTTTGAATTCTCTTTTTATAATTTTCTTTAGTTTTTAGTGTGAAAAAGTTAGAACTATATACAAGATCAACAATTGCTTTTGCTTCCATTGTATCTAAAGAAGGATTAACAAAATAATAATAATCATTTCTACCTTCTCTATATGATTCGATAATAGTATCTTCATAATATTCATTATAATATTGAACATATTTTTTGATGAGACGATAATCTATATGAAAATCATATTGGAGTTCATATAATTTATCTTGAATATCTTTAACTGTCATGCTGTGTTTTTCATCACTGTTTTTTATGATTATATCTATTACAGCAATGAATTTTATATAAGAATTACTATCTTTATTTCTTTTCATTTATATCACCTGATTTCATACTAAGAGATTACTGCATTAAAGTCAATAATATATGCTTATATTAGCATATATAAATTTACATTATAGTTTATAATCACATTGAAGAGGTGAATAATATGCAAATAATGGTAACAATGACAGGAATATCGCATTTTATTGATTGTAAAGAATTAGAAGCAAATCAAGATGTAATTTTAAAAAAGGAACCAACAAATAAATATGATAAAGAGGCAATTGCTGTATATGTAAATGATACGATGCAAGTTGGATATATTGCTAATAGTACATTCACTGTAGCGAAAGGAACATATTCTGCAGGTAGACTATATGATAAAATAGGCAATGAAGCTAAAGCAAGAATTCTTGTTATATTTAAGGATGCTGCTGTTTTGGTTATACAAAAAGATGGAGAAGATTTTCATGATTATTGAAAGAATGAAAATGCGAAAATTTAAAGAGATTTTACTTATAGATTGTGAAAATGTAGGTTATCAAATACCATTGAAATTACCTAAGCATACATATATATATTTGTTTGTTAGTGATTCTTTTGTTATCGAAAAGTTAAAACAGAATATAAGTGATTTTCAAAATCAGGTAGAAATAGTAGATATATGTCATTTGATAAAAAAGCATTCTTCTAAGAATGCTATGGATTTTTGCATAGTTTCTAAATTAGCACAAATTATTAAACATATCTCAAAGAAGCAAAAAATAGTTATTATTTCTAAAGATAAAGGTTATGATGTTGCAATTGAATTTATCAAAAGTGAATATAATAGGCAAATAGAAAGATATGCTTTACCAGTTGCTTGTTATTTTCATATAGATACTCATGTTGCAAAAATACTTTCTCAATTAGATGAAAAAACATTAAAACTTATTTCACAACATCACTCAATGTTTGGCTTGAAAAGGGTTTTAACAAAAAAGCAAAAGAAAATATTTATTTTTGACCAATTCACTGAATCTATTTCAAATATTAAGATATTTATTGAATATGATATTTATGATCAGTGCTTTTCATTATATTATTCAGGAAATGTTAAAAAAAGATATCAAACACTACAAGAGGCAAAATATGATTTCAACACACTTGTTCAAGAAACAAAACAGAAATATGAAAAATATTATTCCAATGAATTGCTAAGAAAAGCGAAGAAATTGAATATCCATCCTTATATTGAAGAAGCGTATTTAAAAAACAAACCATTACAAGAATGTTTAATAAATCACTTTGGTATTAAAGAAGGAGAACAATTATTCCAATCGTTTATTAATTAAAATAAAAGATACTTTCAATTTAAAAGTGAAAGTATCAACATTAATTCCGATATTCGGTAAGATTATGAAGAAATTATAAATAAAGTATAATTTACATTCCAAAATGGAAGATCCCTTTTATTATTATATCACAAAAGAGAATATAATTGTACAACTTATTTAATCAAATAAAATATTATCCTTATATGTTATTTATAATTAATATACACCTTATACATTATTTATAATAATATTGATAAGACAAAATGTAAGCGCTATGATAAGACAAAATGTAAGCGCTATACTTAAAGTGAAGAAAGGAGGAAAAACTAATGTATAATATGAAATTAGATTTTATTTTAGAAAACAATGTTATTCCTGATGATATTAATAGAGTATTTGTTAGTTATATGAAACATTCATTGGAAATGTACAATGAAGATTTATACAAGAAATTGTATGAAGATGACCATCGAATAATAAAATCATATACTTTTTGTACAAAAATGCATTCTTTAAAATTTCAAAACGGATTTATTTTTCTAGCCAATAATTCTTTTTCGGTTGAATTAACTGATTATAATTTTTCAGAACTGTTAGAGTTATACAATGCTTTTTTAAAACAAAAAAAATCAAATCAAAAATATTCGATGAATAGAAATTCGATGGAATTAAAAAGAATATCTTTATTGCCATTGAAAATGCCAGATGAAAAAGATGTTATTATTAAAATGGAAAGTCCTTTAGTTGTTAGATATATCCATGATGGTTTGGAAGAATATTTAACTTTGAATGATGATAAATTCGAAGAAGTTCTTAATTTAGTCACTGAACAAATGTTAATTTCATTAGGTTTTAACAATCCAAAAATTCATATTGTTCCTTTAAAAGCAAAAAAGACAGTGATGAATTTGTACAAGCATAAAGCAAATGCTTCATTGGGTTTCTTTAAAATAACTGCTGATCCATTATTTATATCTGTTTTATTACAGACTGGAATAGGAAGTCGCAGGTCAATTGGTGCAGGAAAATTTAAGATTATAGGTTAGAAAGGAGGCGAGTTTATGCAAGATGATTACATAACAATTTTAACGAATGATTATTTGAAAAATAGTGGTATTGTTGGAATGATGACTTTATTAAAAAGTGATGATGCAGCAATAGAAGGACAGGAGTATTTCGTTGAAGGAAACAAATTGATCATTAAGAAGGACTATTTACTAAATGCTGATTTGACTCAATTATATTTTAACTGTATGATTGAACGTTTTGAAAAAGATACAACTATTTATAGAATTAATCAAAAAATTAAGAACATGCTTAATAATAAAGATAAAATAAGTGATCCAAGCTTTGAAAAAGTTGTTAAAGAAGATATTGTTTTTATTTCTGAAAAACTTGCTTCTGCTAGTTTTAAAACAGGAATAGATACTATTAAAGGCAAAGTAGAAGATATTCAAATTTATTATGATGTTATAAATAAGTCATTTAAAAATCAACCAATTGATAATGAGTTACTTAATCAATTAAAACAACTTCAAATGTTTTTAAGTAGTCCATTAGTAAATGAAACACTGTGTTTTAAAAATATCATTTATAAGTATATAAATAAATTTTGGAATAGAAGTTTTTTACTTAGAAATAATGCTAAAAAGGATATGAAAGAATGTTTTGAAAATGATTTTGTTGCTCCTTTGAAAGAATATTTAAAATTAGATAAAAGTAAAATGAAAGACCAATGTGTTGATTGTGGTAATCCAATTAATAACAAGACAGGTGTTTCTATATCATTTATGAATGATTTTGCTGATGATCTTGTGAGAAAAAGATCAGCATTATATAACTTCAATGTTGATATGAATTTATGTCCAATATGTACATTTTTATATGCTTTAACACCATTAGGATTTATCAAATATCATAATGATTTTCTATTCTTTAATGATAATAGTAGTATTCAAAAATTATGTAATTCAAATTCGTATGGTGGAAAGAATAATGAAGATGAAGTTAAAGAAAACTCTAAACTAGAGGGAAAATATTATAAGATTTATCAATATATTGAAAATGCTATTCTATATTCAACAAAAGATAATATTAATCGTAATATTCAGGTTATTACAAGGAAAACACTAGATAATGGTGAAATAAGATATGAATTTGATATTTTAGATGGATATTTAATTAAGACTTTAAATCATAAAAGAATCAAAAAAAATTTAGAATATTTTGCAACTGTTAATGTTATTAAGATGAAGGATGAATATTTGAGTTTATTTAAAGAAGTTTTAATAAGATTTTTAAGCAAAAGGAACTTTTATGATTTGATTGATTTATTAATTAAGCGAAATCTAGAAAATTCTAATGATTATTATTTGATTGTTTATGCTAGAAAAGTTTTAGAAATTCAGTATTTAACGAATGGAGGTAAGAATATGAACTACGTATATTTTGCAACAAGAGATGGTAATGATTTAAGAAATAAACTATCTCAACTCAAAAAAGGAGATAATGTTGATGAAAGTTTTAGAGGAACAGTCTACCAATTAACAAATGCATTACGTGTAAATAATAAGAAAAGGTTTTTAGATATTATTATACGTTTATATACTACATTAGGGGCTCCAATCCCTCAAACGGTTTCTTCTATTATATCTAATGAAAATGGAGAAGAAATTGCATATGCATTTTTACTTGGTTTAAAAGGTGCATTCTATGATTCAAAAAAAGAACAGGAGGATATAGCAGATGAATAGAAATGGATTAACAATTTCAATGATTTTTGCAGCAGAAAGTGCAAATTTTGGTGAAGGAATAGGAAATTTAACAGTTTTAAAGAAATACTCAAGAGGAGATAAGAACCAATATACATATATTTCAAGACAAGCCTTGAGATATAATATTATTCAACAATTAGGTTGGGACAATACACCTGTGTCTAATGAGTCAGGGGTAGTACAATTTGCGGCTGATGCATCAATTGAAAAATATCCAGAAGTGGATTTATTTGGATATATGAAGACAGTTTCTAAAAAGGATGATGCAGCAGGAGGTGCTTCAACACGTTCAGCAGTTGTGAGACTTAGTAATGCAACCTCTTTAGAAAGTTTTAATTCTGATTTGGATTTTTTAACAAATATGGGATTGGCTAAACGTAATGGGTTTGATAATGCTATTGCTCAAAGTGAAATTCATAAATCATTGTATGCTTATACAGTAACTATTGATTTAGATCGTGTTGGCGAAGATGAAATGATTTCTCTACCAAATGAAGAGAAAGCTTCAAGAGTGGAACAACTTTTAAGAACGATTATGTTTTTATACAGGGATATAAAAGGAAGAAGAGAAAATTTATCACCATTATTTGTGGTGGGAGGTGTATTCAATCGAAAAAATCCTTTCTTCTCTAATGCATTGATTATGAATGATGGTATTTTAAATGTTGATTCTCTCAAAAGTATTATCACAATGATGGGTGAAGATGCGAATTATGTGAAAGTTGGTTTGGTTAAAGGTGTTTTTTCTAATGAAGACATACTTGAATCAGAATTAAAAGCAAATGGTGTAGGAGAAACTTTTGAATCTATAATTTCTGATATGAAAGAATATTATGAATAAAGCTATACGAATTAAATGTAAACAGGAGTTGGTGAATTTTAAAAAACCAACATCATTGCTTATTAAAGAGACATATCCTTTACCACCTTATTCAACAGTTATAGGGATGATTCATAAGGCGTGTGATTTTCATGAATATCATGATATGCAAATTAGTATTCAAGGAAAGATAGGATCACATGTTTCTGATTTATATACACGTTATGCTTTTAATCAAAATACAAAATATGAAGATGGAAGACACAATATATGGTTTGAATATGAAAATCAAAAATACGGGATCACAAAGGGTATCGCTCATACTGAATTGATTTCACAATTAGAACTGGTCATTCATATTATCCCTAAAGAAGATGAATTTGAAATTATTTATCATGGATTAAAATATCCAAAGTATTATTTGTCTTTAGGAAGACATGAAGATTTGTTAAATATTGAACAAATAGAAATTGTAGAGCTACAAGAAGTTAATAAAGCTACTATTAAGTTGGAACAATACGTCCCTATAAGTTTTATGAATAATATTGAGTTCTTTGATGCAAATACTACACAATATTTTTTGCCAAAAAAATATATAATTAAAAAGAATGGGAAGAGAATTTGGAAAGATAAAATCAAAGTAAAGTTAATTTATAAAAAACATCGAATAAGAAAAATAACTAAACCTATTGTTTGTGATCAAGACGAATATACAGTATTTTTAGCTTAGGGTTTGGCTATATAGCCAAACCCTTTTTAAAGGAGAAGATAAGATGACTTTTTATGCAAAATCTCATCCACTTATGACATTGGATGAACATACTCAAATGGTAGAAAAGAAATATGATGATTTATTGGAAACAATGAGATTATATTTTAGTAATGATGAAATTAAAATGATTAAAATAGCATGTCATTACCATGATATAGGCAAAATTAATCAAATTTTTCAAGAAAAATTACAAGGAAAAATAAATAAAAATAATGAAGAAATACCTCATGGTTATCTAAGTATTTTATTGTTAAATTATGAAAATATGATAAAAATACTAAATAATAAAGAATGTTTTGAAATAGTTTTAAATGCTATTTTTTATCATCATAAACGGAATGATCAAGAAAATGAAAAAATCGAGAAATTTGCTAAAAATTATTTCCAAAAAAATATAAATCAATATTATGGAAAAGAAATTGAATTAGAATTAGAGAACTTACAAGAAATTTATAATCATTACAAGAAACCTTTTATGGATAATGATTTCTGGTATCAATATGTGATTGTAAAAGGTATTCTTAATAAATGTGATTGGTGTGCTAGTGCAAGCATTGATGAGGAAATTCCAATAGAAGTAAAAGGTGAGGAATCAATCAATAATAAAATAGTAGAGCGTTTTCATTCGTTAAAACCTCTTCAACAGTTTATGAAAGAACACCGTAATGATAATGTTGCTTTAATTGCTAGTACTGGAGGCGGAAAGACTGAAGGGGCTTTGCTATGGTTAAATGATGAAAAAGGTTTTTTTACACTACCTATGAAAGTATCAGCGAATAGTATCTTTGAACGAATTAAAGAATTTTACTTAAGTAATGTTGCTATATTGCATAGTGATTGTTTTCGTTTTTATGAAGATGAAAAAAATATATACTTAGATGAAATTGAACAAGCTGAACATGATAAATTGATAAACTATCAAATTGCTAAGAATTTATCTTATCCTTTAACAGTTTGTACAATTGATCAGATTTTTAAATTTGCATATAAAACATTAGGAACTGAACATATTTTAGCAACAATGCGTTATAGTAAAGTTATTGTTGATGAATTACAATCATATTCTCCTGAGTTACTAGCGACAATTATTTATGGACTTCAATTAATTCATAAGATTGGAGGTAAATTTGCTATTATCACAGCAACCTTACCAAAATTTGTACTAGAAGATTTAAAAGAATGTCATGTTCAATTTCAATCATTTCAACATGACATACCAGATAGACATAAAATAGAAATAATTGATAAAGATTTAAAAGAAGATGTAGAAAAAATTAAAGAAGTATCAAAACATAAAAAGGTTCTTATTATCTGTAATACAGTTGCAAAAGCTCAAGAAATATATCAGATGTTTCAGGATAATAAAACCAATGTTTATCTTCTTCATTCTCGTTTTTTAAAGAAAGATAGAGAACTTATTGAAAGAAAAGTTATCAATTTTTCAAATGGTAATGAAAATGGAATTTGTATCTCAACACAAATTGTGGAAGCAAGTTTAGATATTGATTTTGATGTGTTATATACATATATGTCTTCAGTAGATAGTCTTATTCAACGTATGGGAAGAATATATAGAAATAGAAGAAACGATAGTCATGAAACAAATATTTATATTTATACTAAACGAGATGGAATTGGAGGTGTATATGATCCTGAAATATTTAAAGAATCTCTGCAAGCCATAAGGAAGTATAATCATCAGATATTCTTAGAAGAAGAAAAATTAAAATGTATTGATGAAGTTTATGATATTAAAGGAATTAAGGAACTTAATTATTATAATAGATATAGAAAAAAACTCGAAAATTTGAAGGGAACTCGTCCTATGGAATATGATTCTAAAGATGCAAATGATAAATTTAGAGATATTCATAGTGTTAAATTGATACCTGATATTATTTTAAATAAACATTTAGATGAGATTATGCAAATAGTAGATGAATTAAAAGAAGGAAAGAATAAGAATAAGTTAGTATTTGCTTTGGATGAATATTGTATAAACTATAATTTGTATAAACCAATTTATAAATATGAATATATAGATCATCAAAGTTTTGTTGAAGGAGCACAGATATATTTAACACATTGTTTATATGATTTTGATGAATTTCTTTTACAAGGACAAGGTCTGATTATTGATAAAAAACAAGATGATGAACAGTTTGTTTAGGAGGTATGATAATCTTGAAAGAAATATCTGGGACAATGTATTCATATAGTTATTTATGTGATAGAAAGTTGTGGCTTTATTCAAAAGATATAGTTATGGAACAAGAAAGTGAATATGTAAGTATGGGGAAGATTATTGATGAAGAAAGTTATAAAAGAGATAAAAAACATTTGTATCTAGATGATTTGGTTTGTATTGATATAGTACGACAGAATGTTATATGTGAAGTTAAGAAAAGTTCTTCACAAAAACAAATGGCTATTCATCAATTGAAGTATTATTTATATTTGTTAAAGAAAAAAGGAATAAAAGCAAGTGGAGAATTACTTATACCAAAAGAAAATGTTAAAGAAAAAATTAATTTTGAGGATGATGATGTAAAGAATATCGAAAGACAATTAAATAGAATAAGTGAAATATGTAGTCAACAAAGTCCACCAGAGATTATTAATAAAAAAATCTGTAAAAAATGCGCATATTTTGAATTGTGCTATATTTGACAAATGCAACAGTCATATTATATTTTTACAAGTGGTGAACTACATAGAAAAGACGATTCACTTATTTTAATAAATTCTGAAGGTAAAAAGTATATTCCAATTGAAAGAGTTTATGATATATATGTTTTTGCAACTTTAACTATCAATACCACTTTGCTATCATTTCTATCTCAAAAGAAAATTAGTATTCATTTTTATAATTATTATGATTTTTATATAGGTTCATATTATCCAAAAGAAACATTAGTTTCAGGAAAATTATTAATTAACCAAGTAGAGAAATATCAAAATTATGAAGAACGTATGTTTATAGCACAACAATTTATTGAAGCAGCAAGTTATAATATATTAAGAAATTTAAAATATTATAATAATCGAGAAAAAGATTTAACTAGCTATATAGATGAGATTGAAGAATTAAGAAAACAAATATATTTAACATATGACATTAAACAGTTAATGGGCGTTGAAGGGAATATAAGAAAGTTATATTATAGTGCATGGCCTATCATCATCAATCAGAAAATAGAATTTGAGAAACGTGTAAAAAGACCGCCAGATAATTTAATTAATACACTTATTTCTTTTATGAATTCAATTATTTATACAAAAACATTGTCTGAAATATATAAAACTCAATTAAATCCTACAATTAGCTATTTGCACGAACCGTCTGACAAAAGGTTTTCATTATGTTTAGATGTTTCAGAGGTATTTAAACCATTAATAGTTGATAGAACAATATTTTCTTTATTGAATAAAAATATGATTACAGAAAATGATTTCTATACTGATGATGGAGGATATTATAGGATGAAAGAATCATCAATAAAAAAAGTGATGAAAGCTTTAGAAGAGACTTTGTCTAGAACAATCAAACATAAAGATTTAAATAGAGATGTATCTTATAAACATCTTATCAGATTAGAATTATATAAATTAATTAAACATATAATAAATGAAAAAAATTATGAAGGATTTAAAATATGGTGGTAATATGTATCTAATAGTAGTATATGATATTAAGCAAGAGGGTAATTATTCTAAAAGGCAGAGATTTGTATTTAAAACGTGTAAAAAATACTTAAGACATATACAAAATTCAGTATTTGAGGGTGAATTGGATAGAGCACAATATGCTGCATTAACTTTTGAATTAAAAAAATATTTAGAAAAAGATGTTGATTCATGTTTAGTATTTTCCGGAAGAAGCAATGTATGGATGAAAAAGGAGTTTATAACTAGAAAGCAAGACGAAGATGATCAGTTTTTGTAAGAAATTAAAAATAGTCGAACTCCATTATGTAAAAAATATTGGAGTTCGACAGGATATATTTCTATAAATAAAAAATATATTTTGTTTTTATCATTAAAATATGGATACTGTTGGAATAGAATGTTATAATGTAATTGTTTCTTATCAATAATTTTGATATTTAACGGATATATAATCTAACCAGAAATTGGAATGTAAACTACAATTCGAGGAATTAAACTAACACCAATCATAAATATATAATCTAACCAGAAATTGGAATGTAAACTATTTCTTACGAAACTCAGTAGCAAGCCAAGTCATGGATATATAATCTAACCAGAAATTGGAATGTAAACTTTAATGCGAGTATAGCGACTAGCAAGAGTCTTAACAATATATAATCTAACCAGAAATTGGAATGTAAACGCTCATAACTCTTTACACCATCAAAGTTAAACAAAAATATATAATCTAACCAGAAATTGGAATGTAAACCTATCTCTAAATACATTATATCATATTGACATCATGATATATAATCTAACCAGAAATTGGAATGTAAACATAAACAAATATAAATAAATCATAAGCCACCTACCTCATATATAATCTAACCAGAAATTGGAATGTAAACATTTAATGTAAGAGCCTGCCTAACAGCCTTAGGAAAGATATATAATCTAACCAGAAATTGGAATGTAAACTCATTAAAACCACCACCACTATGCTCAACAAGTTCAATATATAATCTAACCAGAAATTGGAATGTAAACAAAAGACGCGTAACATTCTTATAGTTATACCAACATATATATAATCTAACCAGAAATTGGAATGTAAACCCAAATGTAATATTTTTATTCCTAATTGACCTAAAATATATAATCTAACCAGAAATTGGAATGTAAACTTTAAGACGCGTCAAACGACCACCAAGAGTCTTTACATATATAATCTAACCAGAAATTGGAATGTAAACGTATCGTTTATAAGTTATTATAATTTCGAGGTTAGATATATAATCTAACCAGAAATTGGAATGTAAAGAATAAATAAAAGAATGACACACAAAAGAAAATCGCAAATATATAATCTAACCAGAAATTGGAATGTAAAGAATCGTTCTAATACGGTGCGCAATCTGATTAATGCATATATAATCTAACCAGAAATTGGAATGTAAATCACAGAGATACCAGGAACGTCAGATATACTAAGACAATATATAATCTAACCAGAAATTGGAATGTAAATACGTATGATGTTGTTTTTGATAAAGATGGAAATAGATATATAATCTAACCAGAAATTGGAATGTAAATCACAATTACGACAAAATTAAAAAAAGTAGGTGGTGTATATATAATCTAACCAGAAATTGGAATGTAAATAGTTTTGTCTATAAAGATAATAATATAGAACTTGTTATATATAATCTAACCAGAAATTGGAATGTAAATTGTCCGCAAATAACAAATAATTTAGCCATAATATAAAATATATAATCTAACCAGAAATTGGAATGTAAATTACTGCATTACCTTCTTGAATATCTATCTTACCATCAATATATAATCTAACCAGAAATTGGAATGTAAATTCTTCAGCCTTATCAGAAGTCGAAGGAACAATTTCAATATATAATCTAACCAGAAATTGGAATGTAAATTATGAATACTTGCTATTTAACTGTTAATAATGTTTAAATATATAATCTAACCAGAAATTGGAATGTAAATTACAAATAGTAGAGCACTAGCGCAGAAAAGGGGTGCGATATATAATCTAACCAGAAATTGGAATGTAAATATAGAAAGTAATGGGGGAGGTAATAAAAATTGATTATAATATATAATCTAACCAGAAATTGGAATGTAAATTCTCACGATAGTTATTAGATTTAAGTCTCTTATTCTCATATATAATCTAACCAGAAATTGGAATGTAAATGAAAGCAAGACATGTATTCCCATACTCGTATTTTTCGATATATAATCTAACCAGAAATTGGAATGTAAATACTCCTCCCCGAGCGCTTAAAAGACAGACGCTTCGATATATAATCTAACCAGAAATTGGAATGTAAATTATGAACTAATTGATGATTATATTCATAGTACAAAATATATAATCTAACCAGAAATTGGAATGTAAATGCTAACAACAGCAATAATATTTCTCTTTTAATCTTCATATATAATCTAACCAGAAATTGGAATGTAAATTATTCAGAATTATTAAATTTAGAAAAATCATCATTAATATATAATCTAACCAGAAATTGGAATGTAAATTCTTGATTGACAATAGAAACAGTAAAATACAATGAGATATATAATCTAACCAGAAATTGGAATGTAAATGATAGTATTCTTTTGACATTAACGAAAGGAATTGAAATATATAATCTAACCAGAAATTGGAATGTAAATGTATTCTTTTTCTGAACCTTCACCATTAAATGTTTTCATATATAATCTAACCAGAAATTGGAATGTAAATGAATTCCAAGTGCTTCTATTGTCTAAAACACCTTGCATATATAATCTAACCAGAAATTGGAATGTAAATGAAGATGACCTCGTTAATGATCCGATGGGTGATGAGATATATAATCTAACCAGAAATTGGAATGTAAATAATGTTGGCACAACTCTATAGCCATTTTCATTTTCGATATATAATCTAACCAGAAATTGGAATGTAAATCAGGAATTTCCTCAAAATACAAAGAAACACCATCCAAAATATATAATCTAACCAGAAATTGGAATGTAAATCTCTTAAAATCACTATTCATCAGCATGTTATCTCTTATATATAATCTAACCAGAAATTGGAATGTAAATAAAGTTGTTAATTGGAGACAGAAGCATAGACTCATTTATATATAATCTAACCAGAAATTGGAATGTAAATACGAGATTAAATCTAAAATAAACATTGAACATCTAGATATATAATCTAACCAGAAATTGGAATGTAAATTTGTCTTAATTGCTCTTACTCCTGCGGCTTTACACCATATATAATCTAACCAGAAATTGGAATGTAAATACAACATGGCTAAATGGTGAGCGTTGGAATGATGAAAATATATAATCTAACCAGAAATTGGAATGTAAATAGATGGAAATTGATGTTCTCATTCAAACATTTAAAAATATATAATCTAACCAGAAATTGGAATGTAAATTTATTCCAGTTGTTACTGTTATAGCATCACTCATTAATATATAATCTAACCAGAAATTGGAATGTAAATGTGTGTGATTCGAGTTGGGAGGCTGTAAACGATTTAATATATAATCTAACTAGAAATTGGAATGTAAATTTCTTTTAAATCGGTGAGCAATCAACTATAAAACGATATATAATCTAACCAGAAATTGGAATGTAAATATATTAGCGTAAATGAATATATTAATTCAAAAATGCCGTATATAATCTAACCAGAAATTGGAATGTAAATCATAATCTTGAGCAAAAGATGAGACAAAATGACCAGGTATATAATCTAACCAGAAATTGGAATGTAAATATGGTATAGGCGTGATCCTCTACCCTGGAGGATTTGGTATATAATCTAACCAGAAATTGGAATGTAAATGTAGAAAGTTTTTCAAAAACAAAGGCACAACTTGTATGTATATAATCTAACCAGAAATTGGAATGTAAATTTTGCACATAGAGAAAGGAATTATCACGTCTAAATGGTATATAATCTAACCAGAAATTGGAATGTAAATTCAAGAAAAGTAACAGAATAATCATAATCAGGAACAGGTATATAATCTAACCAGAAATTGGAATGTAAATGATGGTAAAACATTAAAACAAATAGCAAATTATTTCCAGTATATAATCTAACCAGAAATTGGAATGTAAATGATGGTAAAACATTAAAACAAATAGCAAATTATTTCCAGTATATAATCTAACCAGAAATTGGAATGTAAATCCAAAAGATACTGATTTAATGATATCCAATCCACCAGTATATAATCTAACCAGAAATTGGAATGTAAATTATCATCAATTTGGCTATTACTCAAATGTTCAATAGGTATATAATCTAACCAGAAATTGGAATGTAAATTTGATGGATATGGTAAACAGTTTACAAATGCTAATAGTATATAATCTAACCAGAAATTGGAATGTAAATCCAACCGTTATCGCAACTCATCAATGGTCGTATGATGTATATAATCTAACCAAAAATTGGAATGTAAATTCTAACATTCAAGATATTAAACTGAATGAAAATGAGTATATAATCTAACCAGAAATTGGAATGTAAATCTTTCAAAAACTGTAATATTACAGCATAAAGAAAAAGGTATATAATCTAACCAGAAATTGGAATGTAAATTTCGTTATCATGCGGAACGTCAAGGACGCTGAAAGCGTATATAATCTAACCAGAAATTGGAATGTAAATTTTTCAAGGGTTTATGTTACTAACGTGTTTCTATCAGTATATAACCTAACCAGAAATTGGAATGTAAATTGAATATATTACAAATTCATATCATGTTAATGTAAGGTATATAATTTAACCAGAAATTGGAATGTAAATTAGTATCATATGGGATTAAATCGAAATATACATCTTGCGTATATAATCTAACTAGAAATTAAAATGAGAATTTGTTTAACTGTCTTTTGAAATTGTAAACACGATGTAACTCAGTTACTTATTTAAGTAACTGGGTTTTCTTTTATAGATTAATCCATTATATATGTTTATAATGCAAGTAGGGAGTGAGATAAAAGATGAGAATAAAAGATAATGAAGATCTGTTAATTTTACAAATAGAATTTGAAACATATGAAGAAAAAGAAAAAGTCTTAACATTAATCAATACAATGAATACAAAAATTATTGGCTATAAAAGAGATAAAAAATATTTTATACAAATAGAATCTATCTATTATATAGAATTAATCGATAAAAAAACATTCATCTATACAAAAGAAGAATGCTATGAATCACCATTATGGCTCTATCAAATAGAAGAACAATTAGATCAACAATTTATCCGTGTCAATAAATCAACGATATTAAACATGAAATATATCAAAAGTTTAAAAGCAGATATTGGCTCAAGAATTATCGTCTATTTAGACAATCAAGATCAAGTTCTTGTATCAAGAACTTATGCTAAAGAATTTAAGAAAAGATTAGGAGGAGAATAGAATGGAACAATTAATAGAAATTATGATTAATATTATCAAAAAATCAGCACTGCCATTTATTGTTTCTACAATGCTACTTACAATTATAGGAAGTTTTATCGGAAAAGATATGTCCACAATATCTACATTATGTACTCCTCAAGGAATTCCTTTTACAAGTTTATTTCAATTAATAGGATTAAGTATCATTATAGGAATTATTAATACTATCTTTGATTTATCAAATACTTTAAAAAAAATAAGACTCATTTATCAAATCATTATACGTATTTTTTTCATCATTATCATTATTGTCATTTTTGTGAGTCTATTTGATTGGTTTCCATTTTATGATATTCATGCATGGCTTGGATTTTTCATCTCATTTGGTTTATGTTTTGGTATATCAATGTTGTTAAGTTTATATTTTACGCATAAAAAAGATCAAGAATATGAACAGTTATTAGAAAAATATAAAGAAAGAAGGCAATAAAATGAATGCTATTGAAGTGAGAGGGATTTCTCAATCATTTTTGCAAAAAGAAGTTTTAAATAATATATCTTTTGAAATTCAAAAGGGAGAGATTTTTGGATTGTTAGGGCCTTCTGGGGCAGGAAAAACAACGCTTATCAATATTATTATAGGACAAATAAAACCTAATAATGGAAAGACTTTTGTATTAGGAAAGAATTCGTTAGAACTATCAAGAAAAGATTATACACAGCTAGGTTTAGTGCTAGACCAACTTGGATTATATGAAAGATTAAGTTGTATGGATAACCTTCAACTCTATGCTTCACTTTATCAATTAGAGAAAAGTAAAATTGAAGAAGCATTGAAATATGTTCAACTTTTTGATGATAGAAAAAAGACAGTCAATGAATTATCGAAAGGTATGAAACAAAGATTAATTATTGCACGAGCAATTATGCATCATCCTCAAGTCCTTTTTTTAGATGAACCAACATCTGGATTGGATCCAGCGACAACTTTAAAAATTCATGAACTTTTATTAGAACTCAAGAAACAAGGAACAGCTATTTTCCTTACTACTCACAATATGGAAGAAGCATCATCATTATGTGATCGGGTAGCTTTGTTAAATGAAGGACATATTATTGAATGTGATACACCAGTTGCCATATGTTCACGTTATAATCAACTTAACACAGTTACAATTACAACTAAAGATCATCATCAATATACAATTCAAAATAACAAAGAAAACGCAAAAGTTCTTTTTGAGGAAATGCAGACTGAAAATATTTTGTCTATTCATTCTTCTGAACCAACTTTAGGCAGTGTCTTTATTTCACTCACAGGAAGGGAGTTGATTTAAATGAGTTATCATGTTATAAAAGCAATATTTATAAAACAATATAAAGATACCTTAAAAAATATTAGTATTCTTATTCAACTTATAATGTTTCCAGCAATTAGTATTGTGATGACATCCTCCATTCAAGTATCAGAAATTCCTAGTCAATATTTTGTGATTCTCTTTGCAACAATGTATGTAGGGATGACACCGATTATCATGATTTCTAATATTATGGGAGAAGAAAAGGAAAAAGGAAGCTTGAAAATGTTAATGATGTCTAATGTCAAACCGACTGAATACATTTTAGGAGTGAGTTTGTTTGTCATGGTAGGTTGTCTCATTGGTTTATTTGTGATGGCAATGGTAGGAGGCTATCGTGGAATAGAACTAATAACCTTTGTAGGCATTTGTAGTTTGGGTATGTTGACATCTATTTTTTTAGGCAGTGTGATTGGTATTGTTGCTAAAGATCAAATTGCATCTAACTCTTTATCTGTACCGGCTATGCTTATTTGTTCATTTGTACCTATGCTTTCTATGTTTAACGAAAATATTCGTCATTATGGAGGCTTCATTTATACACAACAAATTAATGAACTTTTAACGCATAGTCCAATCACTTCATTTTCATTACAACCTTTTGTTATTATATTTTTAAATATGATGGTATTACTTGGAATCTATATCTATGTTTTTCAAAAAAGAAAACTGTAAAATAAAAACGAATTGTTTATTGAGCAATTCGTTTAATCAAATAAAGTAAAACCTAAATAATAAACAAGTTCATGAAACATCTTTGTATTAAAACCATAACAAATACAATCATCCATTTCTCCATCCCAATCATTATTGAGCTGATCAAGTAAAGGTTGGACTTCTTCTTTTGTAATATCACAAGTGATATAAAATTCACTATGATCTTTTAATCCATCATATTCACGACTTGGAGAAATTGAAAAATTTGGATTGATATCTAATAATAAGTCTTTAATCATTTGAATTTCTTTATCATCTTCACTAGAAACAATAACATGTAATCTTGCAAACATTCAAAACACCTCTTTCATTTTTAACATTGTAACATAGTCAATAAGAAAATAAAATTCTCTTTCATGAGAAAAAATATAAATTTTTCTTTAATCTAATAATTTTTTTGTGTACGTGATTGCCAAATAATGCTAAAATAGGCGTGTATTCATGTAAGGAGTGATAAAGAATGATTAAAATTGGAATTGTTGGTTATGGAAATCTTGGACGTGGCGTAGAATGTGCTGTCACAAATAGTCCAGATATGGAATTAGCAGGGGTTTTTACGAGAAGAAAACCTGAAACAGTGAAAACTCATACAAATGTTCCTGTATATGAAATGGATAAACTTTATGAAATGCAAGGACAAATTGATGTATTGGTTTTATGTGGTGGAAGTGCAAATGATTTACCAACACAAACTGTTGAACTCGCACAATATTTTAATGTTGTTGATAGTTTTGATACACATGCAAAGATTCCTGAACATTTTAGTAATGTGAATGCTTCAAGTGAAAAAGGAAAACACATTAGTATTATTTCAGTGGGATGGGATCCAGGTTTATTTTCATTAAATCGTTTATATGGACAAGCTATTTTACCAAATGGTCAAGATTATACTTTCTGGGGGAAAGGTGTAAGTCAAGGACATTCAGATGCGATTAGAAGAATTGCAGGAGTTAAAGATGCAAGACAATATACAATTCCTGTTGAAGCTGCATTAGAAAGTGTTCGTAAAGGAGAAAATCCAACTTTATCAACAAGACAAAAACATACACGTGAATGTTTTGTTGTTGCAAAAGAAGGTGCAGATTTAAAAAGAATTGAAGAAGAAATCAAAACAATGCCAAATTACTTTGCCGATTATGATACAACAGTTCATTTCATTAGTGAAGAAGAATTAATGAGAGATCATCAAGGAATTCCTCATGGTGGAGTCGTTTTAAGAAGTGGTGTGACAGGTTTCAATCAAGAAAATAAACATGTGATTGAATATAAATTAACTTTAGATTCAAATCCAGAATTCACATCAAGTGTTTTGGTTGCTTATGCAAGAGCAGCATACCGTTTAGCTCAAGATGGACAATGTGGATGTAAAACTGTTTTCGATATTCCACCAGCATATTTACATGTGGAATCAGGAGAAGAATTACGTAAGAAGTTATTATAAAACTCGCTTAGCTGCGAGTTTTTTGTCGGAACCGGCTATGAAAAAATAAAAATAGATGAAATTGTGAAAAAAGCAAGGAGATATGACGAAAAAACTTGTCGTAAGGCTAGAAATTATATTATAATAGCACTGTATTATGAATATGAAAGTCAGGAAGGTAGATATTATGGATAGAAAAGTAGGAACTATTTCAAGAGGTATTCGTTGCCCAATCATTAGAGAAGGTGATGATTTAGCAAAAATCGTTGTTGATAGTGTAACAGAAGCAGCATATAGTGAAGGGTTCATGTTAAGAGATAGAGATGTTATTTCAATTACTGAATCTATCGTTGCAAGAGCACAAGGAAATTATGCTTCCATTCAAGATATTGCTGATGATGTGAAAGCTAAATTAGGTGGGGAAACAATCGGGGTTATTTTCCCAATTATGTCACGTAACCGTTTTGCAATCTGTTTAAAAGGAATTGCAATGGGAGCAAAGAAAGTTGTTTTAATGTTAAGTTATCCAAGTGATGAAGTTGGAAATGCTTTATTAACATATGATCAATTAGATGAAGCAGGAATCAATCCATATAGTGATATTTTAACATTAGAAAAATATCGTGAATTATTTGGTGGTAATAAACATGAATTTACAGGTGTTGACTATGTTCAATATTATTCAGATATTATTACTGAAGCTGGAGCTGAAGTTGAAATTATTTTTGGAAATCATGCTCAAGAAATCTTAAAATATACAGATTGTGTTTTAACATGTGATATTCATACACGTGCCAGAACAAAACGTTTATTAAAAGCTGCTGGCGCAAAAGTTGTTTGCGGCTTAGATGATATCTTAACAGCACCAGTAAATGGAAGTGGATATAATGCAAAATATGGTTTATTAGGATCAAATAAATCAACAGAAGATATGATTAAATTATTCCCAAGAGAATGCCAAGATTTAGTAGAAAATATTCAAAAAGAAATCTTAGAATTAACTGATAAACATGTAGAAGTTATGGTTTATGGAGATGGAGCTTTTAAAGATCCTCAAGGGAAGATTTGGGAATTAGCTGATCCAGTTGTTTCTCCAGCTTTTACAAGTGGACTTGTTGGGACTCCAAATGAGTTGAAATTAAAATATTTAGCTGATAATGATTTTAAAGATTTAAGTGGTAAGGAATTAAGAGATGCCATTGCGAAAAGCATTAAAGAAAAAGATGATAATTTAGTAGGAAATATGGCATCTCAAGGAACAACTCCTCGTCAATTGACTGACTTGATTGGATCTTTATGTGATTTAACAAGTGGTTCTGGAGATAAAGGAACACCTATTGTATTGGTTCAAGGATATTTTGATAATTTCACAGATTAAGGAGAAGAAGAATGAAACAAGATATGATCGTAATTTTAGATTTAGGGAGTCATCATAATACAAATATTGCTCGTTGTATTAGAGATTTAGGTGTTTATAGTGAAATTAAAGCTCATGATATTACTGTAGAGGAATTAAAACAATTACCTAATGTCAAAGGGATTGTTTTAAGTGGTGGTCCTAACAATATCATTGATGGTAAAGAAATTGATATTGCTAGTGAAATCTATAATGCTGGTTATCCAATTATTTCTTTTGAACATAAGTTAGCTCAAGTTGATAATAGAACTTATCCAGCTAATGAAGAAGAATTAAAAGATATTTTATCTGACTTTGTTTTTAATGATTGTCATGCTCAAAAGAATTGGAATATGAAAAACTTTATTAATGATCAAGTGGAAATCATTAGAAAACAAGTTGGAGATAAAAAAGTTTTATTAGCTTTATCTGGTGGAGTTGATTCATCAGTTGTAGCTGCTTTATTAATTAAAGCAATTGGTAATCAATTAACTTGTGTTCATGTGAATCATGGATTAATGCGTAAAGGTGAATCTGAAAATGTTGTTGAAGTTTTCAAAAATCAATTACATGCTAATTTAGTATATGTAGATGCAAGTGAACGTTTCTTAAATAAATTAGCAGGTGTTGATGATCCAGAACAAAAACGTAAGATTATTGGTTCTGAATTTATTCGTGTTTTTGAAGAAGAAGCAAGAAAACTTGATGGTATTGAATTCTTAGCTCAAGGAACAATCTATCCTGATATTATTGAATCAGGAACTAAGACTGCAAAAATGGTTAAATCTCATCATAATGTTGGTGGATTACCAGATGATTTACAATTTGAATTGGTAGAACCATTATATCAATTATTTAAAGATGAAGTTCGTGCTTGTGGTGTTGAACTTGGTTTACCATATGAAATGGTTTATAGACAACCATTCCCAGGTCCAGGACTTGGTGTACGTTGCTTGGGAGCAATTACAAAAGAACGTTTAGAAGCTGTTAGAGAATCAGATGCTATTCTACGTGAAGAATTTGCAAAAGCTGGTTTAGATAAAAAAGTTTGGCAATATTTCACAATTGTACCTGATTTCAAATCAGTTGGTGTTAAAAATAATGCTCGTAGTTTTGATTATCCAGTTATCATTCGTGCAGTGAATACTGTTGATGCAATGAGTGCAACTATTGAACAAATTGATTGGGCTATCTTAACAAAGATTACTGATCGTATTTTAGCTGAAGTTGATAATGTCAATCGTGTATGTTATGACTTATCACCAAAGCCATGCGCGACTATTGAATGGGAATAAGAGAGAAAAACGCAATTTAGCCCGTATTTACGGGCTTTTTTTTATGCTCTCATACCCCGTGATACTGATATGATACTAAGGAAAATACTCTCTACTATTCTTTAGACGAAAAATAAAGTGGTTTTTTAGAATAAAAAAGAAAGGTTGTGATATGAAAAAAGCAGGAACAAAGTCCTGCAATATGTATAAGTTAATCTTTAGTATGTTTATGTAACCATTCTTCTCTGTCTCTATTGTTATAAAGATTAGAAGAATATTTTGGATAATTATATTTCCATTCTTCGTATTGTTCTTTGGTAATAACGCCATCCTTGAAGTTCTTAGATTCTTGTAGCCAATCACACAAAGATTCATAAAGTGCTTTATGTTTAAAGAATTCATCTCTATTAAGACGAATAATCGGTTCTCCATCATCTTCATCAATGATAAGTGCGTGGGAACGTTCTAATTGAAATAAAGTGTACATAGCACCATATACAGATTCGATATCAGGAATATCAATAGCCATTTCTGATACATCTAATCCATATGCAAGGCTTTCTATGACATCTTTCTTTGGTTTCTTCTTGTTTGACTCATATTGAGCGATACGGACATCTGCAGAACTGAAAGGGAAACCAAGACCTTGACCTAGTTCTTTAAGTGTCTTATTTCTAAATAAACGTATTTGTTTTAAGTTTGAACCTAGTGACATTATTATCAACTCCTTATCCCCATTATATCAAAGTTGTTACAATACGTAAACATAAACTTATACTAATTAGGTTAGTAAAATACAGAACACTAACTCAAAAAGGTTAATTTATCCTTGACAATAGTAAAGTGTTGTTATATTCTTTATGTAGACCTAACCCAAATAGGTTAGAGAGAGGAGGCGAGAGATATGGATAATTCATTTATGGATGCACATGAGATTGTCAGTGTTACTGGTATGTCAAAAGCTTATGCATATAAGTTAATCAAACAATTAAATGAAGAACTAAGTGCTAAGGGATTTGTTACCATCCGAGGAAGAGTTAGCAGACAGTATTTTCAAGAAAGAATCTATGGATTAGGAAAGGAGGCTTAGTATGCCAGTTTACAAAGATGAAGTAAGAGGAAGTTGGTTTGTTTCATTTTATTATGAAAACGCTCAAGGCGAAAAAAAGAAGAAAATGAAAAGAGGTTTTAAAACCAAAAGAGAAGCTGAGGAGTTTATTTCAAAGTTTAAATTGGTTAATGAAAGAGATTTGGATATGAAGTTTGATGAATTCATTGAAATCTATCTTAACGATTTATCAAATCGAATTAAAGAAAACACAATGATGACAAAAGTATATATCATCAATGATAAAATTCTTCCATTCTTTAAATTAAGAAAGATGAATGAAATTAAACCATCTCATATTATTGCTTGGCAAAATGAACTACTTGCAAGACGTGATGATGATGGTAATCCGTTCTCACCATGTTATATGAAAACAGTTCATAATCAATTAAGTGCTATTTTCAATCATGCAGTGAAGTATTATAACCTACGAGAAAATCCTGCAAGAACGGTTGGAAATATGGGGAAGGAGAAAACAAAGGAAATGGAATTTTGGACAAAAGAGGAATATTTAAAGTTCTCAGAGTCAATGTTAAAGAAAGATGGCGTTTATCAAGCGTTTGAAATGCTTTATTGGTGTGGATTAAGACTAGGAGAGATGTTAGCATTAACACCTGCAGATTTTAACTTTACGAAAGGTACAGTTCGCATTAATAAGTCATTACAAAGACTTAAAGGTAAGGACGTAATTACTGATCCTAAGACTGAAAAGAGTAATCGTACAGTACAAATGCCTAATTTCTTGGTAGATGAAATGAAAGATTATATTCATCGCTTATATGGGATTAAAAGAGATGAACGTATCTTCAACATCACAAAATCAGGTATGCATTATGAAATGAAACGTGGATGTAAGGAAACAAACGTGAAAAGAATTAAAATCCACTCACTAAGACATTCTCATGTCTCATTATTAATTGAAATGGGATTTAGTGCAGTTGCAATCGCTGATAGAGTTGGACATGAAAGTATTGATATTACTTATCGTTATGCTCATTTATTTCCAACTAAAGATAAAGAAATTGCATGTAAGTTAGATTTTGAAAGAGAGGGCGAAAACAATGACACAAAAGAGTAATGATGACCAAGGCAGATTTAGAAGTAAGACTTATGGCTTTAGATTATCACCTGAAGAAAATGATGTCTTAAATCGTAAAGTAGCACTTAGCGGAATGTCAAAACAAGATTACTTGATTGCTCATTTGGTTAATGAAGAAATTGTTGTTGAGGGTAATCCATATGTCTATCGTTCCTTGAAAAACGAACTTAACCATTTTACTGAAACAATGAAAGAAACCAAAGATTTACAAGAACTAGAACTTGATGAGTTAGAAGTATTGGAATACGTATTAAAATTAGTTATCGCAATGAAACATAAAAAAAGAGCACAATTCAAAACAGATATGGAGCCACGCCAATGAATCCACAATTAAATTCTGCTTTAAACTATGCTAAAGATAATTTTAAAGTATTTCCACTAAAAGTCAATTCTAAAAGTGGTCAAGTATGTAAATCTTGGAAAGAAGAAGCTACAACTGATATCAATCAGATCTATCAATGGTTTTCTAGCACCGACTATAATGTCGGTGTTAGAACTGGAGATGGATTGGTTGTTATTGATGTTGATAATAAAAATGGTGTAAATGGTTATAAGACAATTGAGAATTTCCTAAAGGATTTTCCTAGAACTAGAATTATTCATACTCCTAATAATGGATGGCATTTATATTTTCATGTAGATAGACCAATTGCCTGTAGAGTTGGGATATATGAAGGCATTGATATTCGTGGAGAGGGTGGATATGTTGTTGGTGCAGAGAGTGTTATTGATGGCACAAAGTATTTAGTAACTAGAGACCAACCGATATCACAAGCCAATGAGGCAGTGTATCAATTCTTAGAAGGTAGATATAAAGCAACAACAAAGACATTTCATAAAGATGAAGTCATTCAAGAAGGCAGAAGAAATGATTATTTGTTTAGGATAGGATGTTTTATGCAGCATAAAGGACTAAATGATGAATCTATTCGAGTTTGTCTTCATAAAGAGAATGAAATGAAGTGTTGCCCAAATTTAAGCATGAACGAAGTTAATCAGATTGTTGATAGTGTTTTGAGATACGAAAAAGGCAAACAATTGATGAGCAGGTAAAGGGGTGTGTAAATGGCAGTTGATTTATTAAAACAGATTGAAAAGAAATTGACACAACTAGAAAATAAGAATGAATTAAAAGATTATTTATTAATAGCATCAAGAAATCTTGAACATGAGGAACGTGAAGAAGTTAAAAGTAAGTTATTATCAATGGATCATTTAGGTAAATCATGGATTGATTCAATTGTTAAACAAATATCACGTGCACCTAGTGAATATATGATTATTGAAGAAATACTAAAGAAATATAAAATTATGTATTTAGAGGGACTTGGTCTTTATATCTATAATGGCAAGGTATGGAAGAAACAAAATGATAATTACATGATGAAAATTATTGGAAAGCAAATGGGAAAATGGAAGATCGGAAGTAAGACAAGTTCAGTATTGAAACAATTAAAAGCAGACTGTTATGAAGAACTTCAATTTAACTTATTGCCAGCCTTTAATTTTCTAAACTGCACTCTAGATTTAACAACTGGTCAAACTCATAAACACTCTGCAGATGATTTATGTTCAATCATCATGGAGTATGATTATGACCCAAAAGCAAAGTATACGGAATGGCATAAATTCGTTATGGATATTTGTGATGATAATGTAGAACGTTATGAAAGACTGCAGATGATGTGTGGTTATGTTTTAATGAGTGATTGCCACCTTCAAAAGAGTTTTATGTTATATGGTGAGGGTGCTAATGGCAAGAGTGTTTTCTTAAATGTTATTGAACAGGTGTTTAACAAAAATAATGTATCTTATGTTCAGTTAGATGGGCTAGGAGATAAATTTCAATTAATAGAACTCACTGATACGCTTTTAAATATTAGTACAGAATCGAAGGCAAATACAAATGGTGGAGAAGCCAATTTTAAGAAAGCAGTTGTTGGTGAAACTGTTTCTGCCTGTTATAAAAATAAAGATTTTTGTAAATTTAAACCGAGAGCTAAATTGATATTTGCATTAAATGAAATACCTTATTCAAAAGAAATCAATTATGGTTTTGTAAGACGATTATCTTACGTGAAGTTTGTAAACCAATATGTTGATGAACCTAAAGGAGCACATCAAAAGAAAGTCAATCGTAACCTAGAAAAAGAACTCATTACAAATCTATCAGGTATCTTTAACTGGTGCTATGAGGGTTATAAAAAGTTATGTGTCTTAGATAGGTTTCCAGACATTGAAGATGATTTAGATATGAAAGACTTCTTCTATGATATGTCTTCTCCAGTGTATTCTTTCTTTAAGGATATGGAGCCATTAAGGGAACGAACATTAACACGAGATATTTATTCTCTTTATGTGTCTTGGTGTAAAAATAATTATGTCGTTCCACAAGATATATCTAATTTTTCAAAACAGTTCTCAACTGTTTCTAGTGGTGTCTATAGATATATTGATACAACAAAAAATGTTAAATTAGATGATGAAAAAATCAAGAAAGTACATTTAAGAGGATATGAACCAATCTAAAATAAATTTATAAATATACCAGGTATATCGGTATACGCATATACCAGTACACCTGGTATATCTTGATATTTAATTACGAAATAATGATGTCTTAAAAATAACTAAAATCATGTCTCATTGTATTAGCAAGCAACGTATTTCGGGGATGAAATACACAAGTTAGGGTAGCCATAAAACCCACGAGAAAGGAGCTGAAGCTGATGGCAAGTAGAAATAATGAAATTAAAATTAGATTAAATGATGATGAATTGTCATTGCTAAATGACAAAGTCATCAAGTCAGGATACAGTCGTGAACGTTATATTCGTTCACTAATCAGTGGTATTGTTCCAAAAGAAAATCCACCACTCGAATATCATAAACTCATCAATGAGTTCAATCATATTGGAGTCAATCTTAATCAGTTGGTCAAGCAATTATATAATCAGCCAGTGCTGGAAAATGATGTCAGAACAGTCATCAATCATCTTGATGACATGATTGTAAGTCTTGATAGACAAGTGAGGTTACCAACGAAGTAATGGCAACAACACGTATATGGGCAGTCAGAACAAGATTAGACCATATGGTTGATTATGTATCCAATATTGAAAAAACAATAGCATTAGAAAGTGTGGTTGACTATGCAACAAATGAACGTAAAACTCTCGCAAAGGAATATGTTTCTTGTATCAATTGTTCTTATCATGACCCTTACTTTTCAATGGTCAATACCAAGAAACAGTTCAATGATGATAAACAGATTCTAGCATTTCATGCTTATCAGTCATTTGAAGCAGGAGAAGTTGATGCAGAGCTTGCACATAAAGTTGGTGTAGAATATGCCAAGAAATTATGGGGTGATCGCTTTGAAGTTGTTGTTGGAACACACTTAAATACTGAGCATATTCATAATCACTTTCTAATCAATGCAACATCATTTGTTGATGGAAAACGTTACTGCAATACAAACAAAGACATTCATAACATGAGAAATATTTCGGATGAGATTTGTAGAAAATATAATCTCTCTGTTATTGAAAATCCACAAAGAGGTGGCAAGTCAAGAGCACAATATTTCCATGAAAAGACATTAAAAGAAATGGTTAGAGAATCAATTGATTTTGCGATTAGTGTCAGCTTTACTGAAAAACAATTTCTAAATGAATTAAAACTTGCAGGATATGAAATCAATATTACTGATAAGAATATATCAGTAAAACATCCATGTCATAACAAGTTTATTCGATTAAAATCATTAGGAAAAAGTTATACAAATGAAAGATTGATGGAAAGGATTTTAGATTTAAATAAAGAAGAAAATCAAACAATCTATAGCAAGAAATGTTTTCAAATCAAACCATATTTTGAAAAAATGCATAAGGGAGAACTTGGAAAACTGCAACGATTGTTTCTTCATTATCAATATGTATTAGGTATTATTCCAAAGGATAATCGAATTAAACCTAAGTATAGTGAAGAACTTCAGGAAGCAATCAGGCATATTGATGAGATATCAAATCAAACAATTCTTATCTGCAGGAATGATATTAAATCAATTGATGAACTACAAGCTTATGTCAATAAAACAGAAACCGAATTAAATAATACGATTAAACAAAGGCAGGGTTATCGCAATCAGATTCGCAGGTGTAAAGATGAGGATGCTAAAAATATTCTAAAAGATAAAGCAAAAGCATTAACTCCTGATATAAGACGATTACAAAAAGAGATTGCCTTATGTCAGATGATTGAAAGCAGATCATTAGAAATGAATAAATTCTTAAATGAAATTGAGAAAGATAGGAGAACAAAACAACATGAAAGATATTGAATACAAAGAAGTTAATGGTTATTTATTTCCAAATTTAAAAGGACCTGAAGATGTAAAAGTAAACTCATATTTTGCAAGAATGAAAGTAAAATATTTAAAAGAAAATCATCAAGGACATTTGGTTTCGTTGATGGCTAATAATGAATTGTCAACTTATCTTGAACAAGTAGAAAAAGAAGCTAATGAAATGTATGATAGACTTGTTGAAGAATATAAAGCTAAATGGAATGTTACAGAAGAATTGAAAATGGAAAATCAAATGAAATGGGTTCAACTAATGAACAACATTGATAATGCTGTGAAAGAAGTCATTATGAATGAACTTATTTGTATTTAAAAATGAGAACTCGCAAGAGTTCTTTTTCTATGACCAATAAGTAATGACTTTGTTACTAAATAAGTGCATAATTAGTTTCACAGGGGAGGTAATCTCCCCTACAAATTTGTATTTAATGTTTTATTTGAATATCATTAAATTTCTAAATTGATTGTTATGGATGAAGAAATTATTATTTTTTGTAATCATTTGGAATATTTTCATGTCCCCATTTACATATTTCATGGAGAATTGGCATTAAAGCTTTTCCTTTTTCAGATAAACTATATTCAACTTTTGGAGGAATTTGGGGATATTCAACTCTATTGATTAATCCATCATTTTCCAATTCTTTAAGCTTGTCAGATAAGATTTTATGCGTTACTGCTCCTAATGCTTTTTTGATTTCACTATAACGCATTACAGGCTTTTTCCATAGCCAAAAAAGAATATGCATTTTCCATTTTCCACCAATTACACTAATTGCATAATCAAAAGGTATAATATTGACTGTTTTACAAACATCTTCCATAAGACACTTTCCTTTCTGATAGTCGCTATTAATAAAGTGCGTACTTCACAAATATTACTACTTCAATTATAATTTGATTGTACTTAGAAGTAAACAATATTATGTAGAAAAGGATGATGAGATGATTAACTTTACTATTTTTGCAATAACAATATTGGCTGGATTTATTCAAAGTGTTTCTGGATTTGGTGCAGGTATTGTTATTATGAGTATTTTGCCATATTTTTTTAGTGTTTTACAGGCTTCTGCGATATGTAATTTTATAAGTATATTTTTATGTGCATTACTTACATATCGGTATAGAAATTTTGTACAAAAGCAATATATTCCTTTGCCCGGATTGTTTTTTATAGGAGGAGCTACTTTAGCTATATATATTTCTACTGGGTTAGATGTTCGATTCTTAAAATTAATCTTAGGCTTATTTCTCATATTTTTAGCTGTATACTTTGTATTGTTTAGTCATAAGGTAAGCATAAAAGCTAATTATATTACTATGTTTATATGTGGGTTTATATCTGGTGTATGTGATGGTTTATTCAGCATTGGTGGGCCATTAATGGTATTATTCTTCTTATCACTTACGAAAAGTAAAGAAGAATATTTAGGAACAATGTCGGCATTTTTATTAATTGTATGTTGTTATAATTTAGGATTAAGAATATATTGGAATATCTTTACAATTGAATTATTACCTTATTCTATATTAGGAGTTATTGCTGTATATATTGGCTTAAAATTAGGTAATAAAGTAGTAGATAAAATCGATGATGAGTTATTGAAAAAATTAACATACGGATTAATTGCAATTTCAGGACTTATTACATTTATATCTACAATATAAGGAGGAAAATACAATGGAATTATTTAAAGAAACATATATAGGAAATATGAAAGTCAAAAATCATTTCATTAGATCAGCTACATTTGAAGGAAAAGCTACAGAAGATGGAAGACCTACAGAAAAAATCAAAGATTTATATGAATCTTTCGCAAAAGCAGATGTGGGAACAATTATAACGAGTTATTCTTATATAAGTGATTATGAACAACCGAATAAAAATCAATTAGGAATTTATAAAGATGAACTTATTGAAGATTATCAGAAAATCACTGAAACTGTTCATCGATATGGTTCGAAGATTATTATGCAAATTGTACATGGAAGCTCAAATAGTCAAGGTTATAAAGATACAGCAAAAGTATTAGGACCTTCTGCAATTGAACATCCAACATCAAAGATAACTCCAAAAGAAATGACACAAGAAGATATTAATAATGTAATTAAACTATTTGTTGAAGCAGGGAAACGTGTGAAAGCTTCTGGCTTTGATGGCGTTCAAATACATTGTGCACATGGTTATCTATTAGCTCAATTTATTTCACCATTATTCAATCATAGAACTGATAATTATGGTGGTAGTGTTGAGAACAGAATTAGACTTGTTTTAGAAATTTATCATGCAATGAGAAAGGAATTGGGAGATTTTCCAATTTGGATAAAGATAAATTCATCTGATGAAGAAGATAACGGTTTAACAAATGATGATTTCATTGAAATGGCTAAACTATTAAGCTATCAAGGAATTGATGCGATAGAAATATCAGGAAATAAATGGAATTTTCATAAATTGAATGAAAGAGCATATTATAAAGATGTTGCAATGAAATTAGCTGATATGATTGATACTCCTATTATTTTAACTGGAGGGTTAAGAGAAATGAAAGATATATTATCTATATATCGAAATAGTCATGTTCAGTTTTTTGGATTTGCTAGACCATTTGTTAAAGATGTTCATTTTATACAATTATTAAATGAACAAATTGGACAGTATGAATAAATTCCAGTTTTTTAGCAAATGATATAAAAAAATTTGAAAAGGGGAATATTGCATATGTGTAAGAATAAAAAAATAGTGGTATTATTTATAGTATTTATCTGTATTGGTTTAGGATTTTTAATTTTTGACAGCAATTTAGATTCAATGATCAAATGGGGATTGTCTTTAATTGCTGGATTAGGAATTGGATATTTTAGTAAAAAGACATTAAACAAGTATTCATAAATTAAAACAAGAGGTGATACAAGATGAAAAAAATACTGCCTTTTTACTGGCAACAATTACATTACTTGCTGGTGTTTATATAGGGTATACAAACAAAGACGGAGTTAATACAAACATGTTATTAGGTCTTTTGATGATTGGAAATGCTTTTTTAACTATAAGCACTGTTAAAGGTAATAAAGAGTAATTTATTAAATTAATATTTCTAAGAGGTAGAAAATGAAAAAATTAACATTTGGGAAAGTATTGTCAGGATACTTTGTCGCAGTAATAGTATTGGGTTTGATAAATATGTTTACACTAAAAAGTTCTGTCGTGCATAGTTTTATTTTATCGTTACTTGGGACTGTGTTATTAATTTGGCCTGTATATTCCAATTCACTTGAAAACAAGTACGATAAAAGTAGGTGTAAAGTTTTTATTAGAGCGATTGCAATAGTTGAAATTATTATTTCTTTTTGTATTCATACAAATTTTTAACATGAAAATAGAAAATTACAGTTTATTAGGTAGATAAATAAAAGAGAATAGTTGAATGATACTAAAAATCTTGCATTGCTGATACTATTTTGATACTATAAATATGTCAAGAGAATAGACTTGGTAGAAATGCGAGAGAAATTGAACTATTTTCCTATATTTTACTAACCTAAACAAGTTAGTGAAATGATTGATTGGTCGAATGGGAATAAGAAAATGATTGAAAAAGTGCTTTGTTTAAGGCACTTTTTAAGCATTTGTGGTTGTTTTGAGTACAAATTGAGTACAAAAAAAGATAATAATGAATGAGTATAAATGGAGTTGTGAGGATGAGAAAGTTTAATAAAGTTTAGCAAGCAGCATATGAATTAATTCAGGAGGATGCAAGATTCTTTTATACAATTGTTGACATTAATCAGAATACTAAAAATATAAGTAGTAATTATATTATGATGTGTCAACCGTATATTGGGATATTTACAGACGGGGCTTCACAGTGGGGATGTAAAATGGGCTTGAATTGTCCTAAATTATCAAAAAATAAAAAAACTATTATGCATATTTAAGAAAAAACTATAAGATATTTGAAACATCATGTGAAGATTACGAAAAGTTATTAATGGATAGCTTTGATGAAAGTGATTCTTACTTTTACAACAATAGAAGTACATTGGAAAAAGTCATTGGATATAAAAATGTAGGGAGTGATTTATGTATGAATAAGTTTTGTGGGAATACTATATTATGCAATATGTACAATCCTATGCGTTTGTTAGGAAATGATAATGTTAGTATTAAAATAAGAGATTTTAGTGTTATAGCTGGTGAAATTGCATCATATTATAATTGTACATCTTTTCCTACTTATATGTATAATAATAATATTAAAGTTCATTTTAAAGATTATCATTTTTTTAAAATGTCCATTAAAAGAAAAAATAAACAAGGATTTATTTTGTTTTCAATTATATGCAGCATCAATTATGTAACAGTGTTTATTGAAAATTATTTTATTGATGAAATACCTCAAAAATTAAAATTTGCTTATTTATTGTATTATTATCTTTGTGATTTCATTAATGAATTTAATGCATACAACAATACAAACTTTACAATAGATACCACTTTTAAAAATAGAGATTTCCGTAATTGTTTAGCTCATTATGGTTTAGGTAATTTTATAAAAGAAAAGGAAATTATAGGTAATGATATTCTTAAAGGGTTAACCAACAAAGCCTTTAATTTAGATTATTTAACAACAAAAAAAGAGATATTCAATAGATTGAATGAATTAGAAAGTGAAATTGAAAAATTTATATTAAAGTAAAAATCGTCATGCTGTTGAGTTACTGACGATTTTTTTCTTCCATTAATTTTTGTACATAATCATATCTTTTTCTAACAAGTTCCTCGTAATCCATGTCGGGGAATTTTTTTGTTATAGATAATACATAATAATCTCTTGTTTTTTCCTTTGCTAAATCATATATTTCTTTGGAAATTACATATGAATCTAATTCTTTGAAATCATTAGAAATCTTTTTTTGTGTATTGTAAAATAATGTTTATTTATGCAAAGTTATTCTACTCTTATACACAAAAAAGGTTTATAATTATAAATGACAACTAGAGAAAGTAGGTAAAACTTATGGATGTTTGTTACAATCGTTTATTTAAATTATTAATTGATAAAGGATTAAAGAAAACAGAATTTGCTAAACAAGTTGGAATTGGACAAAACACTTTAGCTAAACTTTCAAAGAATGAATTTGTATCAATGGAGGTATTAGTTAAAATATGTAGAGGATTAAATTGTAACATTGAAGATGTTGTAGAAATTATTAAGGAAGATTTTAGGGATAATTAATGGAACCAGATACTTAGTAATACATCATTAATTGTAAATCAGATGATTGAAAAAATAGATACTGGTCAATTAGGACTTCCAGAATATCGAAGACTATTTGTTTGGAAAGATGCAAAAGGTAGAGATTTATTGGATTCAATGATGAGGGGGCCAATTGGGTATTTAATGTTATGAGAATGTCCTACGTTAGAAAATAAAAAGACAATTGGAACAGGTTTGCATAGTTACGAATCTCCAAAAGAAGTTATCATTGATGGTTAGCAACATTTAACTTCTTTATTTGCGGTCATGAAAGGCAAAGCCACCACATGGATGGGAAAACATGGATTATGAAGTTTTCCTAATAGAAAGAAGAAAATTAATGGCTTTAAAAATTAAGGAAGCATTTGAAAAATTAAAAAGTAATATTGATTAGTTAAGGAGAATTGAATATGACAGATATAGAATTAAAACACTTAGAAGAACAGTTATGGCATTCTGCTGATTTATTACGTGCAGGTGCACATATGTCAGCTACAAGTTATGGAGAACCAATTTTAGGGTTAATATTTTTACGTTATGCTGATATTCGTTATAAACAATTTAAAGATGAAATTGAAACAGAATTTAGCAAATATGTTGGTACACGCATGGAACGTACATTAAAAGAAATTGCTATTGAAAAATGTGGTTTTTTCTTACCGGAAGAAGCATATTTTGATGATATAAATAAAGCACCAGATGATGCAAATAAAGCAACGTTAGTAAAGAATGCAATGATTGCTATTGAAAGAGAAAATGAAACTATGATTGGTGTGTTGCCAAAAGATGTATATGGACAATTAGTACCTGAAGAAGAACCTGAATTATTATCTAATGTCATTCGTGTATTTAAAGATATTCCAGAAGATATCAGTATTGATTTGTTTGGGAAAATTTATGAATACTTCTTAGGTAATTTCGCATCAGGGAAGGATGGAGGTGAATATTATACTCCTGCGACTGTAGTTCAATATATGATTGAAGTTTTACAACCCACTCCTGGAAACAAACAGTTCTTAGACCCAGCTTGTGGATCAGGTGGAATGTTTGTTCAAGCAGCAAGATATATGCATAATCACAATGCAAATGAAGAAGATTTAATGAATTTCAGATGCTATGGTGTTGAAAAGGATCCAGACACTAACAAGATTGCTAAAATGAACTTATTACTTAATAACGTTCGTGGTGAAATTACAGAAGCAAATTCATTTTATTCAGATCCTTATGATGCAGTAGGAAAATTTGATTATGTAATGGCTAATCCACCTTTCAATGTTGATGAAGTCAATTATGAACGTGTTAAAGATGATCCAAGATTTAACATTTATGGAATACCTAGAAATAAAACGAAGAAGTCAGGCAAAAAAGATTCAGATAAAAAAGAAACCGTTCCAAATGCTAACTATCTATGGATTGCATATTTCGCATCTGCATTAAATCAAAATGGTAAAGCTGCATTAGTTATGGCAAATAGTGCATCTGATGCAGCTAAAAGCGAACTTGAAATACGTATAAAAATGATTGAAGAAGGTGTAATTTCTCAAATGGTTACTCTTCCTTCAAATATGTTTAATACTGTCACATTACCAGCTACTCTTTGGTTCTTTGATAAGAACAAACCTAATACAAGTAAAAAAGATGAAATCTTATTTATTGATGCTAGAAATGTATTTACACAAGTAGGTAAAGCTCATCGTAAGTTCAGTGAGGAACAAATCAAGAATTTAGGAATCATAACTCGATTATATGAAGGAGATACACAAGCATTTCAAGATTTATTAAATGAATATAAAGCGAACTTAGAAACACAAGACAATAAAGAATACTGGCAAGAGCAAATTGATTGGCTGAATGAACGTTTCCCAGATGGTGTTTATCAAGATATTATTGGATTATGTAAAGTGGCTAAAATAGATGGTGAAGACGGTATTAAAGATCAAGACTATTCATTAAATGCAGGTAGATATGTTGGCGTTATGATTGAAGATGATGGTATGACTAAAGAAGAATTCAAATATACAATGTTGTCTTTAAATGATGAATTATCTAAATTAAACGAAGAAGCTAAACAATTAGAAGAACAAATAGCTTTAAATATTAAAGGATTGTTTGGTGAATGAATATGTTAGAATATGAAAAATTAAAATATATAGCTAAATATCCTACAGGAAAGCTAAATTCTAATGCGGCTGTTGAAGATGGCGAATATCCTTTTTTTACATGTGCTCATGAAATATACAAGATTAATAGTTATTCTTATGAGGGAGAATATGTTTTATTAGGTGGCAATAACGCTAATGGGGATTTCCCAGTATTTTATTACAATGGTAAATTTGATGCCTACCAAAGAACATATTTAATTCAATCGATAAATCCAAATTATAAAACAAAATATTTATATTATGCTATTCAATTAAGATTAAAACAAATGCAAAAGAATGCTTCTGGTACTGCAACTAAATATTTGACACTACCAATTTTAAATTCTATAAATATCGAAAAATATGATTATGATATCCAATTGAAAATGATCAGTGTTTTAGAAAAGTATGATTTATTAATTGAAAACAATAACAAGCGCATTAAAATATTTGAACAAATGGTTGAAGAATTTTACAGAGAGTGGTTTTCTAGAAAAAGAATTAATAATCAAAATGCGGGAATTTGTACATATTATAAAATTAAAGATATTCTTAAGTTTATTCGAGGCATTTCATATTCGTCTGAGGAAATTTCATGTGAAGATGGAATGAATTTAATAAATTTAAAAAATATTAATTCATATGGAGGATTTAGAAGAGATGGTTACAAAAAATATAATGGTAAATTTAAAAAAGAACAAGTTGTAAAAAGATATGACTTAATTATGGGAATTACTGATATGACTCAGGATAGAAGAACAGTTGGATCAGTGGCATTGATTCCTACAGTGAAATTCGACTCAGTAATTTCTGCTGATTTAGTTTTGATAAAATCTAAGATTAATAATATTTATTTATACTGTTTATTTAAATTCGGAGGAATTTCTAAGTATATTTCTCAATTTGCTAATGGTGCCAATGTACTTCATTTACGTCCTGATATGATAAAAAATGTTCAGATCCCAATTGCAAATAATGAAGTAATTGAATTGTTTGTTAAAAATGTAAAACCGGTATTTGACGAAATAGAAAAACTGAATTTACAAAACGAAAATTTAATCAAACAACGTGATTTACTATTACCTAGATTAATATCAGGTAAATTAGAAGTAAAATAAAAGTAGAAATTTTGTTAAACACATTGAATGAGAAGGGAGGTCATGAGAATGGCTAAGTTTATTACAGAAGATGATATTGAACAAGCAATACTAGAAAAATTAAAACAACAACCTTTTAATTACGATATCATTATTTGTGACAGTGATCCAGCAAAGCGTGATGATCTAAATGATGGGACAGGACGTTTGTCAAAAAAAGAATGTGTTCTTCCTTCTGTTATGCTTGAATCGTTACAAAGATTAAATCCTAATATATCTTATGATAAATTAATAGATTTAGTACAAGAATATAAAAAAGATTACACAGGAACAGATATTGTTACAACAAACTATAATTTATATCAAATGATTCGAAATAATAAGAAGATTGATGTAATAAAGAATGGTAAGAAAGACTTTGGATTTGTTAAATTCATTGATTTTGATAATGTAGAAAATAATACATTTACAGCTGTATCACAAATGTGGATTCAAGGACGATATAACTATAGAAGACCAGATATAATTTTATTTGTGAATGGATTTCCTTTGGTATTTATTGAATTAAAGAATAGTGTTGTTAAGGTTCAAGAAGCATATGATAAAAACTTACAAGATTATAAACGTGACATTCCTAACTTATTTGCATTTAATCAAATTTGTGTATTATCAAACGGTAATGAAACACGAGTAGGAGCATTTAATGCTTACTATGAATATTTCTTTGAATGGCTAAAAGTCAATGATGAAAAAGAAAAGATTGATAGAGAAGCGATTAAAACAAATGGATTATCAATACAATTATTAATTGATGGTTTATTTAATAAAGAGAATTTAATTGATTATATTGAGAATTTTATTCTTTTCGAAAATCAAAAAATAAAAATCATTGCGAAAAATCATCAATACATCGGTGTTAATAATTTAATGAAATCAGTTGATAATCGTAAAGAATTAAATGGTAAATTAGGGGTATTCTGGCATACACAAGGAAGTGGTAAATCTTATTCTATGATAATGTTTGCTAGAAAAGTTAAGCGTAAAGTTACTGGTAATTTCACATTCTTGATTATTACTGATAGAGATGATTTAGATGGACAAATTTGGAAGAACTTTTTAAGAACAGAAGTTATTGGTGCTAAAGAAGAATGTAGACCTAAAGATAGTGCACAATTACGTGAATATCTACAAACTAATAAACCATTCATATTTACTTTAATTCATAAGTTTAGATATGACAAAACTAAGAAATATCCAGTATTAACAAAACGTGATGATATCTTTGTTTTAGTTGATGAGGCTCATAGAACACAATATAAAGATTTAGCGGAAAATATGAGAACAGCATTGCCAAATGCTAATTTTGTTGCATTTACTGGAACACCATTATTAGGAAAACGTAGATTAACGAATCAATGGTTTGGTGATTATGTTTCTGAATATAACTTTGCTCAATCTGTGGAAGATGGATCTACAGTACCATTATTCTATAGTCGTAGAGTACCTGAAGTAGGATTACAAAACAATTTCTTAGATGATGATATTGTGGATATTATTGAAAATGAAGATTTAAATGAAGATGAAGCTCGTTTATTAGAAAATTCATCATCAAGAATATTAGAAGTTATTAAACGTGAAGATCGTTTAGATAAAGTGGCTAAAGATATTGCTCATCATTTCCCTAGACGTGGATTCTTAGGAAAAGGTTTAGTTGTTTCAGTTGATAAATTTACTACAGTCAAGATGTATGAAAAGGTACAACGTTATTGGCAAGAAGAAATTAAAGAACTTGTTAAAGAGCGTAATGTTGCTACAACAAGAGAAAAACGTGATGAGATAACAAATATTATAAATTATATGAATCAAGTAGATATGGCAGTCGTTATTTCAACAAATAATGGCGATGATGTTAAAAAATTTGCTGATCAAGGATTAGATTTACAAAAACACATTGATAAAATGAATTCTATTGATTCTAATGGTAGAGATTTAGAAGACAGATTCAAGGATCCTAATGATAAGTTAAGTTTAGTATTTGTTTGTGCTATGTGGTTAACAGGATTTGATGTTAAAAATCTATCAACATTATATTTAGATAAACCTATGAAGAGTCATACATTAATGCAAGCGATTGCTCGTGCAAATAGAGTTTATCCAGACAAACCTTGTGGTATTATCGTTGATTACGTAAATGTCTTTAAATATATGAAAGAAGCATTACGTGATTATGCTACTGGTGATGATGAAGGTGAATTTCCAGCAAAAGATATGAACCAATTAATTGAAATGCTAGATGATAGTATTTCTGAAGGGGATTCTTTCTTAAAAGGTATTGGTGTTAATCTTGAAACGATAATTGATGAAGGTGATACATTGGATAAACTTGATAAATTAAGAGAAGCTTATAATACAATTGTTCAAATGGATGAAAATAAAGAACGTTTTAAAGTCATTACAAATACAATGATTAATCTTTATGAATCTAGTAAACCAGAAATATTTGAATATGATTGGTCTAACTCTAATTTTTCTCCACTAGCATATCTACATGGATTATTACATAACACAATTGATGATGAAAAAATAGATAGAGCACGTAGAAGAATGCAACAAGTTTTAGATGGGAGTGTAATGGCAAATCAATTTATGGTTAAAGAAGATGAAACACCTTATAATTATGCTATTAAGGGGACAAAAGTCATTGATTTATCAAAGGTTGATTTTGATCAACTTCGTAATGAAATAAAAAGATCACCATATAAAGCTATTGAAATTGATGACATGAAAGATTTTATAGAAAAACTTCTACAACAAATGATTAATAAAAATTGTACGAGAATTAAATTTTCAGAACGTTACAAAGGTATTATTGATAGATATAATGCAGGTGGAACTGAAAATGAAGATTACTATGAACAATTGATTCAATTGATGGAAGAATTAAAACAAGAATCTGAAAGACCTACATTTGAAGGTTTAACTGAAGAAGAACTTGAATTATACGATTTACTTATTAGAGGAAAGAAATTGAATCAAAAAGAGGAACAACAAGTTAAATTAGCTGCAAAACATTTGTATACAACTATTACGGCTGAACGTTCAAGATTATTAGTAGTTGATTGGTATAAAGATGAACAACCAAAAGCTAAAGTAAGACATACTATAGAACTTACTTTAGATAAGGATTTACCAACTTGTTATGACAAGGATTCGTTTAATGCGAAAACTGATTTATTGTTGAATCATTTTATTGATATGGGAATACAAGGATATGGATGGATAAATTATGTGTAATAAAAAAGAGAAGAGAGTAATTTTATTAAATAATCCAATAGAATCAACTGAATCTGATCTTTTTGGCATAAATATATATGTTGATAGTATAGAACAAGCTATAGATTCTGGTGCAAAAATAATAGGGGTTACATCAACTTTTGGTGGAGGTAAATCTAGTATAATTAAAAACTTAAAGAATAAGTATAAATGGTGGGAATTAAGATATAAATTTATTAATGTAAGTATGTGGAATCAAATCGAATCAAGTAATATTAATAATTTGCGCACAAGTTTTCTTTATAATTTATCCCAAAAAAGAGGGAACAAAAACTCTTATATAGCAAAATACTTAAGTAAAAATTTTGGCGTAATTGATATTAGTATTGATTTACCGTTTATTTTGAAATTATTAATAAGTATTCTTGGTGGCATGTCATACTTACTAATTAAGAATAATAATCTTGTAAAAAGTGTATTCTTACAATACTTTAAAGTTGGAAATGATATTTATGAAACTGTTTCATTGTTGATTTTGGCGATATTTGTTTTCACTGTGATACTATTGGTCATTAATTGTGTGAATATTGTGTTTTCTTCGCCAAAATCAGAGTCAGTTCGTGATTTAGATGAAGTTGATTATTATCGTGTGTTTAATGAAATTATTAATAAAAATGGTTTGCTTAAAAAGAATTTAATTGTTGCAATTGAGGATTTAGATAGAACTACAGATTATAAATCACTTATTCAATTTTTAATGGAGATTAAGAAATTTTCGGATAGTTATCATGGGAAACATAATTTAGTGTTCATAATAACGATAAAAAGTGAAATAGAACTACTAGAGGGATTTGTTAAGCAAGAGAAAAAAAATGAGTCGAAAAATAACCGAAATTTACCTGATGAAAGTATAAATATTGATTATAAGCATGATTTAGGAATTTCGTATGAAAAATTATTTGATTATATTGTTGATGTTCCTAAAATCAATATAGTAGATTATTCAATAGTTTTAAATGATTTGATAGATAGCGATTCGAATATCAAGGCGTTTTGTGATAATGAAAAAATGGATATTGCAAAAATGAAGATAGAATTATTCTGGCTAGCAAAGGGTGATAATCTATCGATTAGAAAAGTTAAGGAAAGAATTAATCGAACTTTTCAATTATATTACAGCATTAAAGAAAGCCATCCTCAACAAACTATTAGTTTGCAAAAGTGCGCAATTTCTGTTTATTTACAGACTCAGTATACTAATGTGTTCTATTGTTTGAAAGATGATGGATTAGATGATTTAATAAGTGATCATATAGTTGGTAAAACTATTGATGTATCATTGTTGAAAAAAGCTATCGATTTAGACCTAAGTAAATTATTAAATATTTCAGATATTGAATTAACATATTTTTCTGACGAGTTGAACGATATGATTCAAAATCAACTTATTGATTTGTCGTATAGATTTTATTCGAATAATACTCCAAAAAATGCAGAATTTCTTAATATCGATGAGTCGGTTGTTTACAATACAATAATTTTTAATAAGAAAATAGGTAATTATGAAGAACAAAAATTCGATACGGTAAATGTTAATGTTACTATAAAAGCTATTGATAAATACTTGGATTATGGTAAAGGTCTACCAAATAATATTTATGATAGTGATTTTCTATTTAAAATATGTGTAAATACTTTCAGAAAAGATTTGGTGGCGAGTCTACGAGAAAAAACCAAGGATGAAAGTTTTTGCTTAACAGATAATCAAGTGAGTTGTTGCTTTAGTTGTTTTAACGAAATTATTTCAGATTTACCTTTAAAAAACAATTCGAAATTTGTTACAACAGCTAGAATGTCACTTATTAAAAATCACAAAGATAGTTGGCCTCAATATAATAGTTTATTTATAGGTGGTGATTTGTTTATTAATGATAAAGAAATTGTTGAAACAAAAGACTTGCAGTTGCTGTTAAATGTTATTAACTTGAAATCGCAATTATATAATCTAAATAAATTCAAATTTATTAACAATAAAATAAAGTTGCTAGTGGATGATACAGCTTCTGATAATATAATTAAGCTTATAGATAATTTCTATATTAATTCATTTAGGACATTTGAAGATTATTCAGTTTTAAATAGCTATTGCGAAATATTAGAGATTATTAAAAAAGAACCTAAATGTTTGAATGATTATTTATCAAACAATATTGATGATCTTGATAAATTTAACGATGCTTATTCTAAAGTTATGTTTGCATGTGAAAAAGATATTACGAATTCATCAATACAAGTTATTATGTTTTCGAATACTCTATTAAAGCTGCCATTCAGTACAATTCAAGAATTGTATGAACATAATTGCTATTTATTTATTAAAGAAATGCTTTATAACGGGTATGAGAATGAGTTGGTTTTTGACGATGACAATATATTAATAAGTATTGAAAATAATAATGCGAAATTTACGAAAGATGAAATTATAGTGTTACGAAAAACGATTGTAAGTAAACAAATTAAGTGGAACTATTTGTTTATGAATGGTAACCCTTTAACGAAAGAGGAAATGAAATATTCAAAATCTATTGAATATTTGCTGTATTTATCTGATAAAAATTTATTTTTCAATGTGATTTATGAAGACTTTATCGACTACATAAAAGGATTTGAAATATCAAGAAATGAATTGAAAATTATTTATGATTATATTTTCAGTTTGCCTGTTAAGGAAAATATTGTTGAGATCATTAATAAGATTGATTGTAATATAGTGCCATTTAATCAATTTACTAAAACTGAAAGAAATAGATATTTTGTAATGATTAACGAAGAAGTAAGTGATGATGAAACTCGACTATCAATCATGTCAAATTTAAAAATCCTGAGTGTAAATTATGAAAAAGAGTTCAGTGCTGTTTCGTTAAAAAATACTGAATTTGAAAAGACTTATACAGAACTTATTAATAGTGTTATAAGTTCTGACATTACTAAAACGACCACTAATAATATTAAGAAGTTTGGGCATTATGCATTGTTTGATGAAAGTGTAGAAAACATAATTTTTAAAAGAAAAATATACAATATGTATTTGTATAGCAGGATAAAAAGACTTGGAAAATTTGATTTCGAAACTCATAAAGATGATTATGAGTTTAATAGTAAATGTTTTAATATGTATATTAAAAACGAATCTCTAAAAAGTATTAAGCCAGTTATGATTGAAAACGACGGCTTCCTTGATTTTATTGTAAAAAATAATCTATATAAAGAATTATCTGAAGAAGATTTATTAAAACTAAGGAAATGTCTACAAACATACGAATTATGTTTATACGTTTTTGAGATGTTTGATGAAGAAAATCAATTATCATATTTTTCGGAAATAGAAGGTTTTGAAAATAAGAAAACAATGATGTTTGTGGTGAATAAGTTAATCCAGTCAAAATTAGTTTCAAACAAAAAGCTTTATAAAAAACTATATGAGGTTGCTATAGATAAAGAATATCGTACAAAACTTACTCGATCTTATAATAAGTTTAATGGACATTGATGTTGTGGCTTAACAAGCAACTTACGAAATCGTTGGTAATGTTAAAAATGTAGGCAAAATAACATATAAATGAGTACTTTATAATTGATATTTTAAATTTATATATTTAAATGACGATAAATATGTTTGAATCTAAATTTTGGTTTATTTTACAAACTACTCAAGAGATGAAATTTCAAATCGAGTAAGACGGGAATACTTAGAAAATAAATAAGTTTGTTTTGAAGTAATCAAATCTAAATAATTGATTGCACCATTAATTCTTAAATTGATTTGTTTAATGACTATTACTGCATTTTGATACCATCGATGTTAAAAGATGATGTTGTTTGAATTCCATGATATATGTCATTTTGTTTGTGAGTACACTTTGAGTACAAAAAAACTGGAAGTCGCTTTAAAATAGAATAATAATGGTGTAATAGACATAAAACGCCTTGTTTAATCAATATGAATTACAATGAATTATTAGACATAGTCGAGTGGGAATAGTAAATAGTGGTTTATAGGTATCCTTGGATGGGTACCTTTTTTATTTTTATTGACCAAAAATGAATTTTTTAAATTCTGGCTAATAGCGTTTGATATAATCATTTTAACTAAATAATTAATAAAAGAATATACGAAAACGTAGTTGACGTTGCCAAAATTGAAAAAAATAAAAAAATGGTAACGTTAAACTGTGTATAAGTATGCTTTTGTGATATAATGAATATGGTGATAAAAATGAAACTATTTAAAAGAGAAAATTATTTAAAGAAAATAAGAGGCTTTTATGATGCGACTGACATCATTAAAGTTATTAGTGGAGTGCGTAGATGTGGTAAGTCTTCTTTGATGTTAACCATTACTGATGAATTGGTTGAAAAAGGAATTTCTAAGGATAATATCATTTATATTGATTTGGATAAACGAGGATATAGAAATATCAAAGATGCAGAACAATTAGATGCATTGATTGAAGATAAAACAAAAAACATAAGGGGAGTTAAGTACTTATTTATTGACGAAGTTCAAAATGTCAATGGATTTGAAGAAGTGTTAAATGGATTTAGATCAGAAGAGGATTATTCGATTTTTGTGACAGGTTCGAACTCATATTTACTTAGTGGAGAATTAGTAACAAAATTAACTGGACGATATATTGAATTCGAAATCTATACATTAAGTTTTGAAGAATATGAAGCTATGAAAGAATTTTATCATAAACCAATTAGCAATAATTCTTTAGAAGAATTAAGTCATTATATTTTAGAGGGTGGGTTTCCACGTTCAATCCAGTTTGATAATTTAAGCGATAGAAGAACTTATTCTCAAAATGTTATTAAAGAAATATTTGAAAAAGATATAAGAAGAAGGATAAAAATTAGAGATAGAGATTCTTTTGAAATAGTTAAAAACTTTATAATTAATAACTATGCATCTCCAATGAGCATTAATAATATCGTAGATGCTTTAAGAAAAAATGGTAATTTAATATCAAAGGCTACAGTTAGCAGATATATTCAAGCATTATTAGACGCGAAGATAATTTATGAATGTTCTAGATATGATATGAAATCCAAAAAATCTATTAAAGGAGAAAAGAAATATTATCTTGCTGATTTGAGTTTCTACTATGCATTGAATACAGAAAATCAAATGAATTATGGGCCTTGCTTAGAGAATATTGTTTATATTTATGCAAAAAGTTTAGATTATTCAATTAGTATTGGAAGAATTGGTAAATTAGAATGTGATTTTATTTTGTGTGATTACGATATGAATTATGCATATGTTCAAGTTACCTATACGATCATGTTGAGTAAAGAAACTGAAAATCGTGAATTTAGACCATTGGAACAAATTAAAAACAATTATCCAAAGTATGTAGCAACGACAGATTATTTATTGCAAAAGCGCAATGGAATTAAACATATTAATATTATTGAATTTATGAAGAACCACGAAAATTTTTAAGTAGTGTATCTTTAGAGAAAATTGCTAGCATTTTGATACCAGTAGCTCATATAATCAATATAATTGAGATAAATCATGTTAAAAATAGCTAAATAGTATGTGATATGTGAACAAATATGTTTAATATTAAATGGTACTATCCGAGTGGGAGAAATAACAATTTTGCTTTTTATGTCATTATTTTGTATGAAAGAACTACTCTGTGCACGCAATGAATTTTGCAATAATAATATCATATATAATCATATGTATCTTATTTGTTCTTATGGTAAACTATTACTATATAGAGTGACTAAATAAATGAGTTGAATTTAGTGATACTTCAAACTATATTTAATCATCCTAGAATCAAGGTTTCAGAAATAAAAGAAGAATTAGAAAAAATAAATATATCTATTATGTTAGATCAAATTAAAAATTCAATTAAAAGGAAAATATCAATCTATATTGAGTATAGAGGCTCAAGAAAGACAGGAGATATGACTTTAAAAATGAGATAAATTTTTAATTATATTATATGATTTTTAAAAGCAATTCTTTTGATAAGTTTTGATGGAGTAGATATAGAAGACCAATTAAAAATAATCATGAGTATTGATCCATTTGGTTTTTGAAAGGCGGTGAAGCAATGATGCGTTTGATTCGAGATAATAACTCGGTGCAGTTTTAAAATCTGGTAACAGGTTGCATCGAGGCTATAATTCATGTTATCAGGTAACTGCACTTATCGTAAAATAATCAAAACGAAAAGGAGTAGTTATAAAATGAATAAAGAACAATTACAAAATGAATGGTTAAAAGAAGAAAAAGTTGCACATATAAAAGGTTGGGATTTTTCACATCTTCAAGATAGATATGTCGAAGAAGATCAACTTCCTTGGGATTTTTATGCCGTTATAAAAAAATATCTTACAAGCGATATGCAGTTATTAGATATGGAAACTGGTGGTGGAGAATTTTTATTAAGTTTAAATCATCCTAAAAATATGACATCTGCTATTGAGGGATATAAACCAAATGTCGATTATTGTAGAAAAATATTGCTTCCGCTTGGAATTGATTTTAAGGAAGCTGATGGTGAAGATGTTTTACCATTTACAGATCAAAAGTTTGATATTATTACAAATAGGCATGGAAATTATAATGTATCAGAATTAAGACGAGTACTAAAAAATAATGGTTTGTTCATGACACAACAAGTTGGTGCTGAAAATGATAGGGAACTTGTAGAATTATTATTGTCTAAGAACATAGAACTTCCATTTCCAAATCAATACCTCAAAATAAAAGAAAAAGAATTAAGAGACAATCATTTTGAAATCATTGAAAGTGGTGAAGTTTTTCAACCAATAAAATTTTATGATGTTGGAGCATTAGTTTGGTTTGCAAGAATTATCGAATGGGAATTTGTTGGTTTTTCAGTAGAGTCTTGTTTAGAAAATTTGTATAATGCTCAAAGAATTCTTGAAGAAAAAGGAGTTATTGAAGGAAAAATTCACAGATTTTACATTGTTGCAAGAAAAAAAGATTAAATTTTTATAGCTTTTGAAACTATGTAAGTCATATAATTAATGTGTTACTTTCTTAAATAAGCGTTAAGTAACTTTAGAGGGTGTCTTTACTGGAGACACTTTCTTTTTTGTCTATATGATATTGATTGAATGTAGAGATCATAATTGATAGAATATTTAAAAAGCTACAAATATGTTTATGTCTTAGATAGAAAGAGAGTAGATGAGTATAATGAAGAAGATTGCAGTATTAATATATCCTTATTTTTCTTTACAGGAAATAACCATCCTTACATCCTGCTTAACACTTTGGTACGGAGAAAAAATTGATATATTGGGAAGTGAAATGAAACTATATGAAAGTGAAGATGGCTTTTTTATTATGCCTACAAAAATATTAAATGATGCATCTGTATTGGATTATAAATGTGTTATCTTACCAGGAATTATCAATCCTTTACCAGCATTATATGATGAGAAAATAATAACATTTTTGAAACAAGTAAAGAATACAAATGTGTTAATTGCAGCAATTTCTGCTGCACCACTCTTACTAGCAAAAGCAGGTCTTTTAGATGATGTTAAATTTACAGCTGGTTTTTTCATGCAAATGATAGATGTATTTCCATTTATTCATCGTGAAAACTTTGTTCATCAACCACTTGTTGAAGAAAAACGAATAATTACAGCAATTGGATTTGCATTTAGAGAGTTTGCTATGGCGGTTCTTAAAAGCCTTGGATATGATGTTGAAGACAAATTTATGTGGCCGATAGAAAAAGCATACTCAGAAAAAGAACTTACTTTTTATTGGAATGATTCTGATTATCAAGAATTTCTTAAAGAGCTAGAAGAATATAAGAAAGATTAAAATGTTTTTAATTTTGGAGTTAAAAGGAGAATTGAAAAAATGTGGTTTTATAAAAACGATAAAACTAGCCCAGTATTGACTAGTACAGAACAAGCAAAATCAGAACATGGAGAAAAAATATATTTGCTTCCTCAAACCGCAATTTTATTGTATATGAGTGGACTTGATTATATTAAGGAAAAATATGATGTACAATTAATTACTAATCATTTTCCAAGATTTTTGAATGCTTGCCCGATTTATAAAATAAAAGGTCAAAATGATATTTGTTTCTTGGATGGGGGACGTGGTGCGCCAATGGCTGCTGATACTATTGAAGTTCTTAAAGTTATGGGAGTGAAAAATATAATCTCTGTTGGTTTGATAGGTGGCTTTGTTGAAAATATTAATATAGGGGATATAGTTATACCAAATAAAGCATATGTAGAAGAAGGAACATCATTACATTATTATGAGACAATTGAACATAGTACCCCAAATTTGATGCTATTTAACAAAATAATTGAATATATTCCAAAACATATAGTGGCTCCAATTATTTCAACTGATGCAATCTATAGACAAACATTTTATAAAGAAGCGTTATGGAGAAAAAAAGGTTGTGTTGGAGTGGATATGGAAACATCTGCTTTGATGAGTATTGGTAAGTATCTTGATTTGCAAGTTGTCTCCATTTTAATGGTCTCTGATAAACATCCAATTTCAAAAGAAAATGAAACTTGGGAATGGAAAATGACAAAAGATTTGAGAAAACAATTATTATATCAAGTCATAGAATTTGCATTATCATTATAAGTTTCTATTAATGATAAATTTTGCACCATATATAAATAAAAAATAAGAGAGTTAATGAAAGACATTTGAGTTATAAAAATCTCTCTTTTTTTGTTGGTAAAAAGAGAGGATATATTATATCATAATAGATAGAATAAAGAAGGAGGATAAAGATGGACTGGTTAGAACAATTCAATCATGCAATGACATATATTGAACAACATTTGACTGATACTATTGATTATCAACAACTAGCTAACATCGCAGGTTGTCCTTATTATCAATTTCAAAAAATCTTTACATATATGACAAATATCTCATTAAACGAATATATACGAAGAAGAAAAATGTCGCTTGCAGCTGTAGATTTAATGAATCATCATATGCGAGTTATAGATGTCGCTTATAAATATGGTTATGATTCTCCAACAGCATTTAATCGTGCTTTTCAAAGTGTTCATGGAATTGCTCCTTCAGTAATTAGAAAAACTTGTCAATCTATTCAAGCTTATCCACCTTTTACTTTTTCATTGTCTATTCAAGGAAGTGTACCTTTACAATTTCAAATTGTTGAAAAGGATTCATTTCGGGTTGTTGGCATTGACTGCCCTTTGAGTCATCAATTAGAAAACAATTTTAAAGACATTCCTTATCAATGGAATCAAGCAGTCCAAAATGGCACAATTACACAATTAATATCATTTATGGATAGTGAACCTAAAGGATTATTAGGTGTCAGCATTCATCATTCCAGTGAGTGGAAATATATGATTGCCGTGAGTTCACAAAAAGAAAGTCAAGATTTTAATGAATACATTATTCCTAATACAACATGGGCAATTTTTAAAGGACATGGCCATACAAAGACAATTCAAGACCTAGAAAAAAGAGTGATTTTAGAATGGTTACCAACTTCAGGATATGAATATGCAAATATTCCAGATATTGAAGTTTATATCAATCCTAATCCTGAAAACGCTATTTATGAGTATTGGTTACCAGTTATTCAAAAGGAGGAATAAATATGGCTTATTCAAATATAAAAGTATCATTATCAGCAGATATTCAAGATGTCTGGGAGTTTGTTACAAATTTAAATCAGCAACTTTGGCGTCGTGATGTTGCGTCCGTTGAAATTCTTGATGAAAAGACATTTATAGAACATACACCAGAGGGCTATCAAACAACATTTACGATTACAGTTAAAGATCCATTTCAACGTTATGAGTTTAATATGGAAAACACAAATATGAAAGGACATTGGGTAGGTGTATTTACATATCATGATGGAATAACAACCCTTGATTTTACAGAAAATGTTGAAGCTAAAAAAATCTTTATGAAACCTTTTGTGAAAGGATACTTAAAAAAGCAACAAACCAATTATATCAATGACTTAAAAAATATTTTAAGTCAAACAAACAAAATGAAAGAACAATAAAAGTTCTTTTTTCATTTTCTGAAATTTCTACTGTATCTTGTTTTATTTACGTTATAATATGAGTAAATAAGATTCGTCAATACTTGACGAAAGATAAAAGGATGGTAGAGAAGATGAGTGTCAAAATAATTGCAGTAGATATGGATGGAACGTTTTTAACAAGTGATAACACATATGATCAAGAAAGATTTATGAAACAATATGAATATATGAAAGCCAATGATATTCATTTTGTTGTAGCAAGTGGTAATCAATATTATCAATTACGTTCTTTCTTCCCAGAAATTCAACAAGAATTAACTTTCATTGCTGAAAATGGGGCTTATATTGTTGATAAGGGAGAAGATGTTTTTGTTGCAAAATTAGAGGAAGAAGATATCCAAACAGTTTTAAAAGCAATCAACAAATATCCTGAAGTTCAAAAAGTTGTTTGTGGACAAAAAAGTGCTTATATAAGTGACAAGGTGGATGAAGATTATTATCAACATATGAATTTCTATTATCATCGTTTAAAGAAAGTTAGTCATTTTGATTCTTTCGATGATACAATTTTTAAAGTCTTTTTACATTGTAATGAGGATAATTTTGAAACGATCTTAACGGAATTAAAAGCAGAAATTGGACATATTATGACACCAGTTGATTGTGGTCATTTTGGAATAGATTTAATTATTCCAGGTATCAATAAAGCACACGGTATTCAATTTCTAAAAGAAAGATGGCAAATCAAAGATGGAGAAACAATGGCCTTTGGTGATAGTGGTAACGATCAAGAAATGTTAGAAGAAGCTGAATATAGTTTTGCCATGGCAAATGCTAAAGAATCTGTAAAAGAAGTTTCTGATTATGTGATTGGCTCTAACAATGATCAAGCTGTGTTAGATGCTATTGACTGGATGATTCATAAAGAAAAAATGTTTCAAAAATAATCAAGGAGTCATATCTTTATGATATGATTTTTTGTTATAAAAAGAATTTTATTATAAAAATTGTCATAATAATGCAAATTTTTGTTTATATGTTCACACAATTCGTGTATAATAAAAATCACATTTATTAAATGGGGGATTGATTGTGAAAGAGAAAAGAGGACAATGGAATAGTCGTTTAGGTTTTATATTAGCTGCTGCTGGATCGGCAGTTGGTTTGGGAAATATTTGGAAGTTTCCTGGGAAAGTTGGTGCCAATGGAGGTGGAGCTTTTCTTCTCACATATATGATTGTTGTGGCAATTATTGGTTTTACTGTTATGATGGCAGAATTTGCGATTGGAAGAAAGACACATAAAAATGCTGTAGGGGCATTTGCTATGTTGAATAAAAAATGGAAATTTGCTGGTGTTATAGGAATTGTTGCTTTATTTATTATCTTATCTTATTATGCAGTTGTTGGTGGTTGGGTTACTAAATATGTTATCACTTACTTAACAGGAGCCCAGTTTGGTAATGGAAGTAATGCTTATGCAACTTATTTTACTAATTTTATCACTTCGCCAGTTGAACCAATCTTATGGGATTTATTATTTTTAGGTGTTTGTATTTTCATTATTTCTAAGGGTGTTTCTGCAGGAATTGAAAAAGTAAGTAAGGTTTTAATGCCAGGTTTATTTGTTTTATTAATTGGGATTGCTATTCGATCAGTGACATTCCCTGGTGCTGATGAAGGATTGCGTTTTATGTTTACATTCCGTCTAGAAGATTTGACTTCGGATATGATTGTGGCAGCTGTTGGCCAAGCCTTTTTCTCATTATCAGTTGGTATGGGAATCCTCATTACTTATGGTTCTTATTTAGACAAAGAAACTGATATGGTTAATAGTGCAAAGTGGATTTGTATTTTAGATACTTTTGTGGCTATACTTGCTGCACTAGCCATTATTCCAAGTGTCTTTGTGACTGTTGGACCAGATGGACTTGGAATGGGTGGTGGCTTTGCTTTTGTTGCTTTACCACATGTTTTTGAAACATTACCAGGAGGAATCGGTCATATTTTTGGATTGATTTTCTTTGTTTTGTTATTATTGGCTGCTTTAACAAGTGCATTGAGTATTTTAGAAAGCTTAGTTGCTTGTGTCAGTGAAGAATTTCATATCAGTCGTAAAAAAAGTATGGCAATAATGGTTATTCCTTTAACTTTACTTTCTTGTGGTTATTCATTATCACAACTTTCAACACGAGGAATCAACTTGCCTTGGTTTGATTTTTCTAATGGTTTTCAAATGCTCGCAATGAATGCTGTCATGGAAAAATTAACGGATAATGTTTTAATTCCTTTAGGAGCATTGGCTTTTTGTATTTTTGTTGGTTGGGTATGGAAACCTCAAAATGCAATTGCTGAAATTGAACAAGAAGGTGTGACATTTCCTTTAAAAAAAGCTTGGTCGTTTTCTATTCGTTACATTGCTCCTATTGCAATTATTGTGATTTTATACTTTACCGTTGTTAAAGGTATCGTCTTATCATAGAAAGTCTCATGAAAATGAGATTTTTTTATTATTTAAGGATTTTTTAAGAATTGATTATTTATAATGAAGATGATAAGAGAGGGGAGAAAGAGTTATGCTTTATCAAATATTAAAAAAAGATATGTTAAAACGTAAAGGGGTTAATATAATCTTGTTTCTTTTTATTACATTATCAACAGTCTTTTTAGCGAGTAGTATCAACAACATTACGATTATTTCTTCAGCCGTTGATTATTATATGGATTATGCCCATGTACCTGATGTCAATATAATTATTGATTCAAAAAAAGATAAGACACAAATTGATCATTGGTTACAACAGCAAAAAGAAAAAAACCTCATCAGTGATTTTGAATATAATCAATTTTTAGAAGTGTCAGCAAAGTCTGTGAGTGTCAAAAGAGGCCAACAAAAAGAAACGATAGAAAATCAAGGGGCTAATTTGTATTTATCAACTATGGATGTTGATTACAGTAAAGTTTATGATGATTATGGAAACGTTCCTATCGTCAATCAAGGCGAAGTTCTTGTATCCAAAACAATGCTAGAAACAGAAAAATTGCATATTGGAGAAAAAATAACAATTCAAAGTAAAGGTGTTTCTAAAGATTTAACAATCAAAGCAGCTGTTAAAGATGCTGCATTTGGAAATGAAATGGTTGGGATAAGTCGTTTTCTTTTAAATGAAAAAGATTTTCAGGATTATCAGCCTGTAACTTATGCTTTAGGCGTTTATTATATTATGACACCGGATATTGATGCTTTTACTGAGCTTTTAAATCATCAAGGATTCACACAAATCATCAATATTATTTCAATAGACACATATAAAATGGTTTATGCCTTTGATATGATTGTTGCAGGATTGTTAATTGCTGTAGGAATCTGTTTGATTTGTATTGCCTTATTGGTTTTACGCTTTACTCTTGTTTTTTCAATCGAAGAACAATATCAAGAAATAGGAATTTTGAAAGCCATTGGATTAAAGAATAGGAATATTAAAAAAATATATCTTATCAAATATTTTGTGATAGTTGTTGTGGGGGCAGTGTTAGGAACATTATTGAGTATTCCAGTCAGTCAAGTGATGATTCAAAGTGTGAGTCAAAATATGATTATGGCAAGTGATGAACTTAATTTAGCAATTAATATCGGTTGTGCATTATCAATTATTGCCTTAGTTATTATGTTTTGTTATTTATCAACAAGAAAACTCAACAAAGTTTCAGCAATCACAGCTATTCGAGGTGGTTATACAGGCGAAAGATACCATAGTTATCGGGGATTTCATTTATCTAAAATGAAATATTTATCAGTGTCTAACTATCTTGGATTTAATGATATCACAACCCATTTAACACGTTACATTGTTTTGATTATTACCTTTTGTTTAAGTTTTATTTTAATTACAGTTCCATTAAATACAATTAATACAATGCACAGTCAGGAAATTTTAAAAAAGTTTTCCATTGATCCTAATGCTTCAGTTTTATTAAAAAATATTGAAGTCTCTCAAGGTATAAAATATCATTTTGTAACTGATCTGATTGAAGGAATGCAACGAGTAGAAAAGAAAATGGAGGATAAAGGTTATCAAGTAGATATGACAGGTGAACCACTTTATTTTATCAATTACACCAATCATAAGAAACAAAAAAATAACAATCTTATGACTTTACAATTGGTTGGTCATCCTAGAGATTTTCTTGATTATGATGAAGGATATGCCCCAGAACTTCCAAATGAAGTTGCCTTTTCAAAAGATATTATGAAAGAAAATCATTGGCAAATTGGGGATTTTGTTACAGCAAACATTAATGGAAAAAAACAAAATATGATTATCAGTGGAACATTTACTGATTACATGCAACTTGGAAAAAGTGCTAGACTCAATTCACAAATTAACTGTGATCAAGAAACGATGTTTGATTATTGGAGTATCATGGTTAATGTGCATAGTTCACAATCACAAGAAAAACTTATACAAACGTTACAAAAAGAATTTCCTGAATACAAATGGCAAAGTGGACAAGAACTTGCCGATGAAACAATTGGCGGTATTCAAACAAGTTTACAAGAGATGATTATCCCGATGACAATCCTATTATGTGGTGTCATTATGCTTATTACCCTATTAATGGAAAAATTATTTATTACACGTGAAAAAGGTGAAATTGCCATGTTAAAGAGTATTGGTTTTCAACATAAGACAATTCAAAAATGGCAAATGATGCGAATGGCTTTTGTTGTTATTGTAGCAATGATTGTATCAATTCCATTATCATTATTAAGTAATACAATAATTCTTAAACCAATATTTGCAATTATGGGAGCTCAAGTCAATATTCAAGTAGATCCATTACAAGCATATTTGATTTATCCTGGTATTTTATTAATAGGAATTATGATTTCAACACTTATTGCAACACATAGTGTTAAAAATATTAATATTCGTGAAATGAATAATTTGGAATAGGAGAAGAAAGTGGTATGGAGAGTTTAAAAGTAACTAATTTATGTAAAACGTATGTTGTAAACAAACGTCAAAATAATGTTTTAAGAAATGTTAATTTAGAAATTCAAGCTGGGGAAATGGTCGCGATTATGGGACCATCTGGCTCAGGGAAAACAACTTTGCTTTACACAGTTAGTGGAATGGATGATGCAACTGCAGGAAAAGTGAATTTCTTTGGTAAAGAATTAACAATGTTAAAACCAAATGAAATCAGTGATTTACGTTTACAAGAGATGGGATTTGTCTTTCAACAGATGTATATGCTGAAAAATCTGTCTATTTATGATAATATTATCTTACCAGCATATCAAGCAAATCAAAAAAAGAATCGTCATGATATTCAAGAACGTGCAAAAATCTTAATGCAAAAGCTGGGTATTAGTGATGTTTCTGATAATGGTGTCAATGAAGTTTCAGGTGGTCAATTACAACGTGCTTGTATTTGTCGAAGTTTGATTAATCAGCCAAAGATTATTTTTGCTGATGAACCAACAGGAGCTTTAAATAAACAAAATTCAATTGAAGTTATGGATGAACTGACACGAATTAATGTGGAAGGAACAAGTATTATGTTAGTGACACATGATATGCGTGTTGCAAGTAAATGTGAGCGAGTTCTTTATATCGAGGATGGAAATATTCGTGATGAGATTATTTTAGGTAAATGTATATCAACATCAGATATTCGTCAACGTGAAAGACAGTTAAATGAATGGTTAATTAAATTGGGGTGGTAATCATGGCAGATATTTTGCTAGTTGAAGATAATCAAGAATTGGCTGAATTGATTCAAACATTTTTAAGTAAAGAAGGCTGGACATGTTATCCTGTTATAAATGGTGAAGATGCTTTGTCATGGCTTTTTAACCATCTACCAAAAGTGATTCTTTTGGATATTATGTTACCAGGCATGGATGGCTTTGCATTTTGTCAGACTGTCCGTCAACATAGCCAGATTCCAATTATTATGATGAGTGCTAGGTCAACAAAGACAGATCAGTTATTAGGCTTTGAATTGGGCGCTGATGATTATATTGAAAAACCCGTAGATCCGGATATTCTTTGTGCGAAGCTTCGCGCTTTGTTTCAACGCATTTCAAGTCAACAGACCAAGCATAATCTATTGGTTTCAAAAGATATCACAATTGATCAAGAGGCACATAAAGTTTACTTGAAAAATCAATTATTAGATCTTAATGTGAAGGAATATGAATTATTAGTCTTATTGGTTAAAAATGCAGGAAAAACAATGCATAAAGATTATTTATTTAATCAAATATGGGGTGTTGACAGTCAAAGTGAAAATCAAACATTGACTGTTCATATTAAGATGTTAAGGACACAAATTGAAGATGATCCACGACATCCAAAACGTATTCAAACAGTTTGGGGAGTTGGCTATCGTTATGAAGAAATATAATCGTATCATCATTTTATCTATCATCATTTATTTAGGTTTGGCATTTCTATCAGGAAATGCCCTTTTGGTTAGTCAAAATCAACAAAGTCATGCTTACCGAGTTGAAAGCCAACGGATTATCAATCAAATTCAAGATATCTCACAAGTAGAAAAAATAGACTTAAGAGATTATCAATATGTAAAAGCTATTGATTATATAAAATCAAATGTTATCAATCAAAATCAATTAGATTCATTTTATTTAGAATCAAACCTTGGTCAAACACAAATCTTACCTTATTATCAAAGCAATCAATTACAAGGTTATTTAAAATTCACTTATCAACTCCCAATATTTGATATTTTACATGTCTTTTTGATTATGCAAATCAGTTTATTCGTTTTAGAACTCTTTATTCTGATTATCTTATGGTATATGAAAAAGCAATTGATTCAACCCTTTCAACAATTAAATGACTTACCAATTCATCTTGCAAAAGGTCATTTTAAAGGTGAGGTTAAAGAAGCAAAAAGTCAATTCTTTGGAAAATTCATGTGGAGTATGAGTCAATTAAAAGATGAATTAGAAGTTTCTAAAAAAAGACAATTAGAATTAATGAAAGAGAAAAAGACTTTGTTATTATCTCTTTCACATGATATGAAAACACCATTGAATCTTATTCAACTTTATAGTAAAGCTTGTTTAAATGATGTTTATCAAACAGATTCACAGCAAAAACATGCAATTGAACAAATTGAAATCAAATCAAGAGAAATAGAAAAATACATTGATGAAATTATTCATTCAGCACGTGTTGATATCTTAGATTTAGAAGTTCATCAAGGAGAATTTTATTTAAATGACTTATTACAAAATGTTTTCTCAATTTATAACGAACAATGTGCTCTGCGACAAATTGAATTGATTGTTCAGTCTTTTGATAATAAATTACTTCGTGGTGATTTATCACGAAGTCAGGAAGTTTTAGAGAATCTGTTTGAAAATGCATTGAAATATGGAGATGGTCGTCGAATTGAAATCACTTTTGAGGAAGAAGATTATTGTCAATTGATTCATATTTTTAATAGTGGAGATACTGTGAGCGATAGTGAACTGAATCATCTTTTTGAAAGCTTCTATCGAGGAGGAAATAGTCAAGGCAAATCTGGTAATGGACTAGGATTATATATTTGTCATGAATTGATGATGAAGATGGAAGGAATGATTTATGCTCAAAAAAAGAAAGATGGAATGATGTTTACGCTTGTTTTTCAAGAATAAAAATAAAAATCATGTTATAATAAGGATAAATAGAAAAAGGAGAAAAAATATATGTATACAATTTCAAATTTTACTCATAATGATGACGTTAAAGTGATAGAAGAATTAGGACCATTTCAAGTCATTGAATATCAAAGAGATTTAAGTGTAATGCCTCATGATGCACAAAAGGCTTATTTTTGTGATAAGATGAATATTCGTAAACGACAAGTTATATGTGATTTAAGTAAAGCCCATATAACAGTTCAGTCTGGTGCTATGCAATGGATGGTAGGAAATGTAGCAGCAACAACAGGATTAAAAGGTGTAGGTGATTTTTTATCAAAAGCAGTAAGAGGAAAAGTAACTGGTGAAGATACAATTAAACCAGAATATACAGGTGATGGAACATTAGTTTTAGAACCAACATATAAACATATTATATTGCTTGATTTAAAAGAATGGAATGGTTCTATTGTATTAGATGATGGGTTGTTTTTAGCTTGTGATTCTAAGCTTAAACATAAGGCGGTGATGCGTTCAAATCTATCATCTGCCATTGCCGGAAATGAAGGATTGTTTAATTTAGGTATTCAAGGTGATGGAGTTGTTTGTCTTGAATCTGCTTGTCCTAAGGAAGAACTTGTTGAAATTACTTTAAAAGATGATGTTTTAAAGATTGATGGAAATATGGCTATTGCATGGAGTGGAAGTCTTGACTTTACTGTTGAACGTTCAGGCAAAACACTTGCAGGCTCAGCTGTTTCAGGTGAAGGATTGGTTAATGTCTATAGAGGAACTGGGAAGGTTTTAATGGCACCTGTTCAAGAGGATTTAAGTCCTCTTGAATTACCATCAATTAATGAATAAGACGATAAAAATATACGCTCGAGCGTATATTTTTTTCAAAATTAGAAATTTGTTTAAAAAGTCAATTTTTATATTTATAATCATCAACAAGAAATGTATAATAGATAAGTATTGAAATGGGAGGGCGATATCATGAAAAAAGATATGACAGTAGGAAGCCCTTGGAAGCTCATTTTGGCTTTTGGGATTCCTTTGGTTATTGGGAATATATTTCAACAGTTCTATAATATGGTTGATAGTATTATTGTTGGAAAATATGTAGGAAAAACGGCTTTAGCTGCAGTTGGTTCAACAGGCTCATTGAACTTTATGATTATTGGTTTTGGAATTGGGATATGTAGTGGTTTTGGAATACCTATTGCACAAAGTTTTGGTGGAAAGAAAATCAAACAAATGAAAGAATATATTATTCATTCTTTCTATCTTTGTACAATGATAACAGTCATTATGACGATTGTGACAGTATTGGCTTTACCAACCATTTTAACTTGGATGCAAACCCCGGCTGATATTTATGAACAAGCGTATGGATATATTGTGGTAATCTTTTTAGGATTATTTGCAACTATGATTTATAATATGTTATCAAGTATTTTAAGAGCAATTGGGGATTCAAAAACACCGCTTTATTTTTTGATTTTATCATCAGTTATTAATATTCTTTTAGATTTATTGTTCATTACCCAATTTCATATGGGTGCTCCAGGAGCAGCCTATGCAACAGTCATTGCTCAATTTATTTCTGGTATAGCATGTTTTATTTATATGAAGAAAAAAACAGATATTTTAACTTTTGAACATGATGAAAAAAGATTTCAAAAAGCAATGTGTCAAAAACTATTACAAATGGGATTACCAATGGCATTACAATTTTCAATTACAGCAATTGGCAGTGTTGTCATTCAGTCCGCTGTCAATAGTTTAGGTTCTGATGTTGTAGCAGCTGTTACTGCCGCAATGAAAATATCAATTATGTTAACACAGCCATTAGAAACATTAGGTTTAACAATGGCAACATATGGTGGTCAAAATTTAGGTGCAAATCAAATTGAACGTATCTTTAAAGGTGTTCATGTGAGTTATATCATTGGTGCCATTTATTGTGTGGTTGCCTTTGTCTTTGTTTATTTCACATTTGATTATCTTTCGCTATTATTTATTGATGCCAGTGAAACAGTCATTATTAGTGAAATTAAGCAATACTTAATTGCCAATTCTATCTGTTATTATATTTTAAGTATTTTATTTATCTTACGTAATTTATTGCAAGGTTTAGGTTATAGCTTCTTAGCGATGTTTGGTGGAGTTGCAGAAATGATTGCCAGATGTATTGTGGCTTTTTGCTTTGTTGGAATGTTAGGCTTTGATGCTATTTGTATTGCTAATCCATTAGCTTGGCTTTTTGCTGATGTGGTTTTTGTTGTAGGATGGCTTTATAAGAGAAAAGAGTTAAAACAAATGATTTCATAGATGAGAGGGGATAGTTATGGATTCAAGAAAATTAGGATTAACTGAGGGGACGATTTGGAAACAATTGTTATTATTTTTCTTTCCTATTTTAATAGGAACATTTTTTCAACAGTTGTATAATACAGTTGATACTATTATAGTTGGGCAATATGTCGGAACTTCTGCTTTGGCAGCTGTTGGTTCAACAGGAAACTTAACAAACCTAATTGTTAATTTCTTTGTTGGTTTATCTTCTGGAGCAACAGTAGTCATTGCTCAATTTTATGGTGCTAATGAGAAAAAACGTGTATCTAAAGCCGTGCATACATCGATTGCGATGTCACTTGTCTGTGGTATTTTCATGACATTGTTTGGACTCGTTTTTGCTTATCAGTGTTTACAAATGATAGGAGTCCCTAATGATATTATTGATGCTTCTTCATTATATATGCGTTTATATTTTTTAAGTATGTTACCAGGCGTTGTCTATAATATTGGAGCAGGTATTTTACGAGCCATTGGTGATTCAAAAACACCACTTTATTATCTTGCTGTTTGTTGTTTTGTAAATGTTTTATTTGATTATCTTTTTGTTGTTTATTTCAATAGTGGCATTGCGGGAGCTGCCATAGCAACTGTGATTGCTCAATTCGTTTGTGCAATATTAGTGAGTATCAAGTTAATGCGTAGTAAAGATTGTTATCAATTAAGATTAAAAGAAATTGCTTTTGATTATCCTATCTTAAAACGTATTATTAAAATAGGAATACCAGCAGGAATTCAATCAACAATGTATTCTGTTTCAAATATAGTCTTACAAACAAGAATCAATACTTTTGGAACAAATACGATTGCATCTTGGGCTGTATATATCAAAATTGATGCTTTATATTGGATGATTTCAGGAGCTTTTGGTTCATCAATCACAACGTTTGCAGGACAAAATTATGGAGCACATTTCTATCAACGGGTAAAAGATGGACTCAAAACATGTTTAATGATGTCTCTTGTTTCAGCAGCAATTATCAGTTTGTTATTATGGAATTTTGGCAATGCAATATGTCATATTTTCTCAACTGATCCACAGATTATTCAAGAATGTAATCAAATCATTCATTTCTTAACTCCATTCTATTTTACTTTTTGTTGTGTTGAAATTATGTCTGGGATCATGCGTGGCTGTGGAGATGCCTTTAAGCCAATGTTACTGGTATGTTTTGGGGTTTGTGTTTTAAGAATTTTATGGGTGATGTTTGTTTCTCCATTCTTTACATCATTTAAGATGGTTATTATTTCTTATCCAATAACATGGACAGTGACGTCAATTTTATTTATACTATATTATATAAAGTTCCATTCTCATTATTTAAAAGATTGAAGGTGTAAAGAATGAAAAAATTAGTTGTTGGAATATTGGCTCATGTTGATGCAGGAAAAACAACTTTATCTGAAAGCATGCTCTATCTATCTGGGCGTATCCGACAACTTGGACGTGTTGATCATCAGAATGCTTTTTTAGATTATGATATGCAAGAAAGAAATCGTGGGATTACGATTTTTTCTAAACAGGCTATTATCAATTGGAAAGATGTAGAAATCACACTTATTGATACTCCTGGTCATGCTGATTTTTCAGCCGAAATGGAAAGAACTTTACAAATCTTAGATTATGCTATTGTTGTGATTAATGGATTAGATGGTGTCCAAACCCATAGTGAGACCATTTGGAATTTACTTTCACATTATCATATTCCAACATTCTTATTTATAAATAAAATGGATATCACGTCTTATTCTCAAGAACATCTTTTGGGCAATATTCAATCCCGTCTTGATGAACATTGTTTTGATTTTACAAATCAAGATGAAATCTTTTTTGAATCAATAGCACTTGTTGATGATGATTTATTGGATGAATATATGGAACATCAAACTATCCAAACACAATCATTAATTCCGTATATTCAACAAAGAAAAATCTTTCCTGTTTATTTTGGTTCAGCTTTAAAAACTGACGGTGTAACAGTTTTTATGGATGCCTTAGATACCTATACAAAAGAGCCATGTTATCCAGATGAATTTGGAGCGCAAGTGTATAAAGTGACACATGAAGGTGGACATCGCTTGACACATGTGAAAATTGTTGGCGGTTCTTTAAAAACAAAAGAAAAAATCAAAGATGATGAAAAAGTTGATCAAATCAGACGTTATTCTGGACATAAGTACGAAATGTTAGAAATTGCAACTCCTGGAATGGTTGTTGCTTTAAAAGGTCTTAGTAGTATTCAACCAGGAGAAGGGTTAGGTTATAAACAAACTTCGCTATCCCCACTATTATCTTCTTATATGAATTATCGAATTGTTTTACCAGATGATTGTGATCAACATCAAATGTTAAAAAATCTTCAACAATTATCACAAGAAGATCCAACATTACATGTGACTTACCATCAAGAATTAGATGAAATCCATATACAATTAATGGGTGAAATTCAAATTGAAATATTGAAAAATATCATACAAGAAAGATTTCATGTTGATGTATCCTTTGATCAAGGACAAATTCTTTACAAAGAAACGATTTTAAATCCTGTTGAAGGTGTTGGACATTTTGAACCTTTACGCCATTATGCCGAAGTTCACTTGTTGTTAGAACCTTTAGAAGTGGGAAGTGGTTTACAATTTGAAACCGATTGTTCTGAGGATGTTTTAAGTCGTTCTTATCAACGTTTAATCTTAACGCATCTTCAAGAAAAAGAACATTTAGGTGTTTTGACAGGTTCCCCAATTACCGATATGAAAATAACACTTTTGTGTGGAAAAGCACATCAAAAGCATACCGAAGGTGGGGATTTTAGAGAAGCAACTTATCGTGCTGTAAGACAAGGTTTAAAAATGGCACAATCTATTTTACTAGAACCTTATTATCAATTTCGATTAGAAATTCCTTCAACTTGTTTAAGTCGTGCGTTATATGATATTGAGCAAATGCATGGAACTTTTGAAATGCCAGATACATCATTAGAAACAATTATTATTGAAGGAGAAGCACCAGTTGCTTGTATGCAAAATTACCATCAAGAAGTGATTGCTTATAGTAAAGGAAAAGGAAAGTTATCATGTTCACTTAAAGGATATCAACCTTGTCATAATCAAGATGAAGTGATAGAAAAAATAGGATATGATAGTGAAACAGATATGCATTATCCAACAGGTTCTGTTTTTTGTGCTCATGGGGCAGGTTTTTATGTGAGCTGGGATCAAGTTCGTAGCTATATGCATATTCAAAGTGGTTTGAAAGAAAAAACAGTATCCACTAGTCAACAAACAACACGTACATATGCCAATGAAGACGAAGAATTAGATGATATCTTTACCCGCACCTATGGACCTGTGCAACGTCGCTTAGCCGATGATTATTATCGTAAAGAACCTGTTCAAGAATCTATGCAAGTCAAAATGAAACCAGAATGTCTTTTGATTGATGGTTATAATGTTATTCATGCCTGGGATGAACTCAAAGATTTAGCAAGTGTCAACCTCGGAAGTGCAAGAGAACGTTTGATTGATATTTTAAGTAATTATCAAGGTTATCGTCAATGTTTAATGATTATTGTTTTTGATGCTTACAAGGTCAAAGATAATCAAGGCACATTAGAAAAGAATCATAATGTGTATGTTGTTTATACCAAAGAAGCACAAACAGCTGATATGTATATTGAACGGGTAACTCATCATTTAGCCAGTGATTATCGTGTCATTGTCGCAACATCCGATGCTTTAGAACAAACTATCGTGATAGGTCGTGGGGCTAGACGAATGTCTTCGCGTGAGTTAAAATTAGAAGTAGAGGCACTGGGTCAAGAAAAATTTGATGAATTTTTAAGAAAACAAGAAAAAAGTCGCAATTTTTTATTAGAAGATATTCAAAAACTAAAAACAAAGGAGTGATGCCCAATGGCAAGAAAAATCATTAGAGAGGAATTTGTAAAAATCATTGAAAACCAAATCAATAACGAATTATCTCCCGCAACTGTTCAACATTATCAAATACTGTTAGATAAAGGATTAAATGAACAACGTGCTAAAGAATCATTAGCTTATTTCTATGAAGTTTATCTTCGACAAAATCCTCGTCATAGTGAAGATTTCAAAGAAGAAACATGGTTAGATTTTTTAAATCAAGTTCCTGTGAAACTCCATAATGGTGAATACAGTTTTGATCAGTTTGATGCAAAACAAAATGTTAGAAAAATAAAAAAACGTTTTGGTTCTATAAAAAATGAAACAAAAGTATTTGAAGCTGAGCTTTATGCGATTGAAAGTTATTTAATGGTCTTAAATGATGCTTTACAAGTTTCTGGGCGTGATGCTCAAAAAATCATTCATATTGTGATGAATAGATTATTAGATATTGAAAATCAAGATTCAACAGATTATAGTGATTTTGCAGGTGAAGATTTATTATATATGGCTGATGGATTAGAAGAAATTTGTAATCCTTATATTAATGAAGAATTAGAAAAAGTATTAAAACCTTATGTTAATATTCATGAACCACAAAACTTTGATTATATCTTTAAAAATGTATTCTTATGTTTAAATAAGGTTTTAGATAGTATTGATTTTTGGGATAAGGAATTTGGTAAAGATGGATATTTTCGCTATATTAGACAATTTATGGATAGTCATCGTATTATGGAAGATGGACCAATCTTATTCTTTAATGAAAAAACTTTACAAAAAAATATTAAAAAATAGTAAAAAGCAGTTCACAAATCGAACTGCTTTTTATCATTATCTTTTATCTTCACGAAATTTCTTTCTAGAAGGATTCCCTTCAGCTCTAAAAATTGTTTTCCTTTGACAACAATAGATAACTGACCATACTGTATCAGCACCAGTTTTTCTATCATATTGACACATAAATCCATATTTTCCAGATAAAATATCTCTAGCAAGATCAACAGAATAATTTTGATGTGTTTTTAATGTATGATAAGCTGTTTGATATCGTTCTTCTGATTTCCAATTATCAATATTGAAATTGTTATAGGGATAGAGTTTTGAGGTATGAAAATGATTGGTTGTAACAACAAATGATTCATTTTGTTGAGGACGAATGATAGCCATTTGTTCAGGATTACACTCCACCACAACAACCTCTCCATTTCTATCAGCAATTGTTAATGTTTGTGAAGAAGCAATTGGGAGAGACTTGAGTTTATCAATTGCTTCTTTTGTTGTTTGACATTTCTCTAATAAATACCTCACAATCATACCGGCATTGAATCCTGGTTTTCTTATCGTTGGATAGATAAAAGTTAAACCAATCGCAAGTCCATGTTCATTCATACCATCTTCCATTTCTACAAATGCTGTGGTATTACCTTGAAAAGCATAAACATGCTCAAGAGAATAAAGACAATTCATATTTGTTTTTTCTAATTCAACTAAAAAGTCACTGTTTCTAGCAAGAATGGTTTCTTTTCCATTATGAAATGCAAAACAAGTACATTTATTTTCAACTTCAAAACAATACATACTCAATAAAAATGTATATAAATCTTCATGAGTAAGTTTCAAACCATCAGCAATTCCTTTTATTTCTTCTAATATTTCTGGATAAAATTTCTGATATATGGGCAAACATGCTTGCATAAAAGCTTTTCTTTTTGAAGTTTGAAAAAGAGCTATTTTATCTTCCAGTAATAATTGTTTTTGATAAAGTTTTTGACCAAAGTTATAACCTGCTTGATAATGATTGTTTTTAAATCTTACATGATACATAATTATATCTTCCTCCTTTTTGTGTGAGTCAGATCTTCCTCAAATAAAACATTAACAGGATAAAAATTTTATGTCAATGAAATAAAATTGTTTATAAGACTATATTTTATTCTTCAATAAAAATTTGTGATATAATAATATCAATAAATAATGAAAGAAGGCTTTATTATGAGGTATGCTTTAATTCACGCCAATGTATGGATTGGCTATGATACTGATGAAATTTTAGAAAATCAAACAGTTCTCATTAACAATGAAGTAATTGAAAAGATTGTTCCCGATGGTGCAAGTATTCCATCAGATTTTCAAGTTGTTGATTTAAAAGGACAATATTTATTACCAGGTTTGATTAATCTTCATGCTCATTTATTTGGAACAGGAAAACCAAGTAAAACACTTGGTGGTGGAGGTTCACAAAAGGCATTGATGAAATTTGTTCATTCACCATTAGGAAAACCGGTGATTGATAAAATGGTAAAGGAACATGCTTTAACAGCATTACATTCTGGAGTAACAACAATTCGTAGTTCAGGTGATTTTGTTTATTCAGATGTTAGAATTCGTGATAAGATTAATCGAGATGAAATTTTAGGTCCAAGATTACTTGTTCCAGGACCAGCAATCACATGTGTTGGAGGGCATGGTGATGGCACTTTTGCAGTAACGAGCAATGATCCACAAACTTTAGCCAGTTATGTTGATGAAAATTATAATCATCATGTTGACTGTATTAAAATTTGTGTAACTGGTGGAGTTATGGATGCGAAAGTAAAAGGAGAACCTGGTGTTGTCAAAATGAATCTTGAACAAGTACGTGCTGTCTGTCAAAGAGCTCATGACTATGGTTATCAAGTCGCATCTCATACCGAAAGTTCCCAAGGTATTCGTATTGCTTTAGAGGGTGGTGTTGACACCATTGAACATGGAAGTTTCTTAGATGATGAACTCATTGCATTATTTAAAGAAAGACAATCTGCGTTTATTGTTACGACTTCTCCAGCTTTGCCATTAGCCAGATTATCTCCAGAAATTACAAAACTCAATGACTTATGTGTTTATAATTCAGAAGTTGTTTTAAAAGGCATGATTGATGGAGCGAAAAAAGCTTTGGCAAATGATATTCCTGTAGGACTTGGAACTGATGAATCTTGTCCTCTTGTAACAGCTTATAATATGTGGCGAGAAATCTATTATTTCCATAAATTCTATGATGTCAGCAATGCTTTTGCCCTTCATACGGCAACTTTAGGTAATGCTAAAATTATTGGTTTATCTGAAGAAATTGGAAGTATTGAGATAGGCAAATGTGCAGATTTGATTGTTGTTAAAGAGAATCCGTTAGAAGATTTAAAACGTTTAAAAGATATTCAAATGGTTATGGTAAGAGGTCATTTGATTGATAAACCAACATATCAGAATTTACCACAAGTTGATGAATGGTTGGATTCATTATTATAGGACTTTATAAGTCCTTTTTTCATTTATAAAAAAGCTAAGAAGATTGTAGAATAAAAACGATTATGTTATAATAGTGGCGCTTTGTAAAAGCTTAGAGGAAATAAGTGGAAAATGTTTTTTTATTTATGAAATGGGGATTTTTTAAGGAAAGTTGGAAATGATGAATATTTTGATTACGGGAAAACGCCATATTGGCAAATCAACATTACGACAACACATCATAGAAACATTACAATTAGACTGTGTTGGTTTTCAAACGATACAAAATGAAAATGTAGGAATAGGCTGGACATATCAATTTGTTGATATCAAAACGAAAGAAAGACAACCTATTTCATTTTATGATGGTTTAAAAATTCAAGGGATTCCTGAGACTTTTTCAACATTAGGTGTTCAATGTTTAAAAAATGCTTTTTATGCGTCTGAAAATTATGTTCTTATGGATGAACTGGGAAGGTTTGAAAGACATAATCAGGATTTTATTGCTTGTGTCCATGATTTATTATCTAGTTCAAAGACTGTTTTAGCAGTGATTAAAGATGAGCCAATTCCTTATCTCAATGAGATAAAACAACGTACAGATTGTTGTTTATATGATCTCAATACAATTTCATTTGAAGAAGCATTTCAAGCCATTATTTTTCAATTACAAAAAGAAGGGAGAATGAAATGAGTCAAAGATTTTTCAAAAAGATATTATGTTTTATTATTACTCTTACAATGGGGATGTCTTTAATAGGATGTACATCTACAAAACAAGAAACATCATCAGCCATTCAATTAACAGATCAAGCTGGGCGTCAAGTGAATTTAAAACAACCAGCACAAAAGATTGTCAGTTGTTATTATATTACAACTTATGCAACACTATCTTTAGGAATCAGTGATCGATTGGTAGGAATTGAAAAGAAAGCAGAGAGTCGACCTATTTATAAAATGGCAAATGAAAAGTTATTAGACTTAAAACAAGTGGGAAGTTTAAAAGAATTAAACATTGAAGCCATTGCAAATTTAAAACCTGATTTGGTTTTAATGCCAATGAAGTTAAAAGACAAAGCACAAGCTTTAACAGATTTACAAATTCCTGTTTTGATTGTTAATCCCGAAACCCATGATCAATTGGTTGAGATGTTGACTTTAATCGGAAAAGCAACTGGACAAGAAGAAAAAGCAAAATCACTTGTCAATTATTATCAAACACAAATGGATAAAATGAAACAATTGCCTGATATTCAAAAGACTATTTATATGGGTGGAAACTCTAGTTATTTAGAAACTGCACCAGCTTCCATGTATCAAAGTTCTTTGATTGAAACAGCAGGAGGGAGCAATGCTGCTAAAGATATTCCAGGTAACTATTGGAGTAAAGTGTCTTATGAAAGTTTGCTTCATATGAATCCAGATATGATTGTAATCCCATCATCTGCTCATTATTCAAAAAAAGATATCATGAATGATAAACAATTATCTTCATTAAAAGCTGTAAAAAATAAGGCTATTTATCAAATGCCAAAAGGTTTAGAAGAATGGGATTCACCAGTTCCTTCAGGAATCTTAGGAACAATGTGGTTAAGTAGTTTATTGCATCCAAAGGAATATTCATTTGATACATTTGTGAAGGATGTTAAATCTTTTTATCAAACATTCTATGGCTTTGAAATTGATGAGAGCCTCATAACAAAATGATGAAAACAAAACATTATGTCATCATTTTATGCTTTCTTTTAATAACTCTCTTTTTATTTTCATTAACAAAAGGCAGTTTTGCTTTATCAATTTCAGATATTTTTCATATTTTACTTGGTCAATCAACAGATTTTATGAAATCACAAGTCTTTTTTAATCTCCGTTTTTCTAGGGTCATGATGGCTGTGATTGCAGGATTAGCTTTAGGTATTGCTGGAGCAGTTTATCAAATGGTTTTTTCTAATCCTTTGGCATCACCTGATTTAACGGGTGTCGCAACAGGTTCAAGTTTGGGAGCGGCTTTAGCGATTGTTTTAGGAGCTGGGACTCCTTATGAAATGATGAGTGGAGCTTTTGTGGTGGGTATGTTATCACTGGGGTTTGTTTTGTTGTTAGTTAAATTAACTGGGGTTCACCGCACTATGACTTATCTGCTTGCGGGGATTGTTATTTCATCAGTGGGTGATGCTTTCATCATGTTATTGAAGTATATGGCAGATCCTTTAGGAGAATTAGCAGCTATCGAGTTTTGGACAATGGGAAGTTTAGCTTCTATGACATTGGAAAAAATGATGATGTCTTTAATCGGTGTGATGATTCCTATGTTATTGATTTTGCTTTGTCATCGACAAATTACCATGCTTTCTTTAGGTGATGAGAATGCAACTTATTTAGGTCTCAATACCAAAACATTTAAAATCTTTATTTTTATACTAACGACTTGGATGGTCGCTTCTGTTGTTGCTTTAACAGGTGTGATTTCCTTTGTTGGCTTAATTGCTCCACATATTGCTTATTTATTGTTACATAAACGCACGGGAGCGTTCTTTATTTGCAGTGGATTTATAGGTGCTATTCTTATATTAGTAGGTGATCTTTTGGCAAGATGTCTGATACCTGGAGGCGAATTACCATTAAGTATCTTAACTATCTTTTTAGCTTCACCGGTTCTTGTTTTCTATATGTATAAACAAAGAGGAAAATTATTATGAGTGTTTTATTAAAAGTAGAACATCTTTTTGCGGGTTATCAAGACTATATTGTGAAAGATGTATCTTTGACATTAAAAGCTGGAGAACTTGTTGGAATATTAGGACGTAATGGTTGTGGAAAATCAACTTTATTAAAAGTAATTATGGGCAATTGTCCACTTCAAAAGGGCTATGTTCAAGTACAAGAACGTAACTGTTTTGAAATGAATATAAAAAAACGTGCTGGTTATTTATCAATGCTGACGCAACGCAACAATGTGATTGAGGGATTATCGGTACGTGAAATGATTGCTTTAGGAAATTATGCTTCATCTTCTTTTTTTAGTTTTCAAGATGATAATCAAACCATAACAACATTAGCCAAAGATTATCATATCTTCTCTTTATTAGATCAAGATTATACAACATTAAGTGAAGGTCAAAAACAATTGGTTCAATTATCCTGTTTAGCTATGCAAAATACACCCGTATTTTTATTAGACGAACCCGATAATGCCTTGGATTTTGATAATCGTCATTTTATCTTTCAAATGATTCAAAATTCAATCATGTCTCAACAAAAAGCTGGATTGGTTGTTATTCATGATCCACTCTTTGCTTTAATGTATTGTCATCGCATTTTATTAATGAGTGAAGGAAAGATAATTGATGAAATTATTCCTTCATTACAAACAAGTGATGAAATCACTTTAAAAATACAGAATCTTTATCCAGATATCATTATCAAAAAAGATCAAGATTTACAACAATATTATTATTTTATGAAATAAGAAAGGATATTTATCAATGAAAAAAAATCAAGAATATACATCGCCATATGATTTTGAAGGAAAACTTCCTTTAAAACAAGCGATACCATTAGGGTTACAACATGTTTTAGCCATGTTTGTAGGGAATTTAACCCCAATTTTAATTATTACAAGTGCTTGTGCAGCAATGAGTGATGCAAGTGAATTTGCTGCCATTCAAGTTTCATTATTACAAAATGCAATGTTGATTGCTGGAATTGTCACTTTGATTCAATTGTTTGCAATTGGTCCAGTCGGTGGTAAAGTTCCAATTATTATGGGAACAAGTTCAGGATTTATCGGTGTTTTCCAAAGTGTTGCTAAAGTCATGGGTGGCGGAATTTTAGGTTATGGAGCTATTATGGGAGCTTCTATTATTGGTGGTTTATTTGAAGGTGTTTTAGGTTTCTTATTAAAACCATTACGTCGCTTTTTCCCAGCTGTTGTGACAGGAACTGTTGTCTTATCCATTGGACTTTCATTAATTGGGGTAGGAGTTGCTTCTTTTGGTGGAGGAAGTAGTGCACAGGATTATGGTTCATTGGAAAATTTATTTGTAGCTTTGGTGGTTTTAATTATTATTTTGGTTTTAAAACATGGAACACATGGAATGATGAGTTCTTCATGTATTTTAATTGGTATTATTTGTGGTTATATACTTTGTAGTATTATGGCACTTGTTTTACCAACAACTGGAGTCAATGGTGAAGGTGTTGAATTTGTAAAATCATGGGTCATTAACTGGGATGCAGTTGCCAATGCGAAATGGTTTGCGATTCCTGAGATTTTACCAGTCACACCAGTCTTTGATTTACGTGCCATTTTACCAGTTTTAATTATGTTTATTGTTACAGCGGTAGAGACAGTCGGAGATATTTCTGGTGTTATTGAAGGTGGAATGGACCGTGAAGCAACTGATGAAGAATTATCAGGTGGTGTTATTTGTGATGGTCTTGGTTCAAGTTTAGCTGCTGTCTTTGGAGTTTTACCTAATACATCATTTAGTCAAAATGTTGGTTTGGTTACCATGACAAAAATCGTTAATCGCTTTGCTTTAGCATGTGGAGCTATTTTCCTTATTTTATGTGGTTTATTTCCTAAGTTAGCAGCATTAATTTCTATTATGCCTCAAAGCGTGTTAGGTGGAGCTGCTGTTATTATGTTCTCATCAATTGTAATGAGTGGGATTCAATTAATTACTAAAGAACCATTAAATGCACGTCGTATGACAATCGTATCAGTCGCTTTAGGATTAGGTTATGGGCTTGGTGCTAACAGTGCAGTTTTAGCTGGTTTACCTGAAGCAGTGCAAATGATTTTTGGTGGTTCAGGAATTGTCCCAGCAGCATTAGTTGCGATTATTTTAAACATCTGTTTACCTGAAGAAAAATCAATTGAAAAAGTCAAATAGAAAGGCGGGATTGTTTTGTTAGATATCAAAAATTATGTCCGTGTCCAAAGTTTACAAGAAGCCTATGATTTATGTCAAAATCGACGTAATGTGATCATTGGAGGAATGCTTTGGTTGAAAATGCAAAATCGAAGTGTTGATACTGCTATTGATTTATGCGATTTGGGATTAAATCAGATTGAAGATAAGGGAGATGAAATTCATATTGGTGCTATGGTTACGCTTCGTCAATTAGAATTAGATCCTTTACTTAATGAATATACCCATCATGCTTTAAAAGAAAGTGTAAAACATATTGTTGGTGTACAATTTAGAAACCTTGCGACAATTGGTGGAAGCTTATTTGGGCGTTATGGATTTTCTGATGTTTTAACAATGTTTTTAGCTTTAGATGCGTATGTTGAATTGTATCATGGCGGAATTGTTTCAATCCGTGAATTTGTTGAGATGCGACCAAGTTTAGATATTTTGGTTCGTATTATTGTGAAAAAGACACCTATGCAAGTTGTTTATCTTTCTCAAAGAAATACCCAAACAGATTTTCCAGTATTAACATGTGCCATTTCAAAAATGAATCAAGATTATTATTGTGTTATTGGTGCACGTCCTTTAAAAGCAACTTTACTATTGGATGAAAAACATCTTTTAGATAGTTCTTTAAGTGATGAAAGTATCTTGGCATTTGCTGATGATATTGCACAAAGAGTAACTTTAGGAAGCAATTTAAGGGGAAGTGCTGATTATCGTCGTCATCTTACAAAGGTTCTTATTAAAAGAGCGTTATGGCAATTAAGGGAGGAACACAATCATGGAAATTAAAATAAATTTAAATGGTAAAGATATTGTTTCAACTATTGAACCTGATACTTTATTAATTGATTTTTTACGTCAACAGGGTTGTTTAAGTGTCAAACGTGGTTGTGATACAAGCAATTGTGGTTTATGTACTGTGTTTCAAGATGATCAACCGATTTTATCATGTAGTGTTTTAGCTGCTAGAGCGGCTGGACATAAAATTGTGACGCTTGAAGGAATGCAAAAAGAAGCACAAGGATTTGCTGAGTTCATAGCTGATCAAGGGGCTGAACAATGTGGTTTTTGTAATCCAGGTATGATGATGAATGCGATGGCTTTATTAAGAGAAAATGATGATCCAAGTGATGAAGATATTTTGAATTATTTAGCAGGAAATTTATGTCGCTGTTCAGGATATGAAGGACAATTACGAGGAATTAAAAATTATATTGCTTATTTAAAAAGAAGTGGAAAGGAGGATTTATCATGAAAGAAACCCTCCAAAAAGTTAATCAACCTGTTCGTAAAAAAGATGCCATGAATCTTTTATTAGGAAAGCCAGCATATGTAGATGATATAACACCACAAAATTGTTTGGTTGTGAAAGTTTTACGTTCGCCTCATGCACATGCAATGATTGAAGATATTGATGTGAGTGATGCTCAAAAAGTTGCAGGGATTGAAGCTATTTATACATATCATGATGTTCCTCAAAATCGTTTTACAATGGCGGGACAAACATATCCCGAACCGAGTCCTTATGACCGTTTGATTTTAGATCAACGCGTTCGTTTTGTTGGTGATGCAGTTGCGATTGTAGCTGGGGCAGATGAAAAATCAGTTGATCAAGCGATGAAATTAATTAAGGTTAAATATCAAGTTTTAGAAGCTGTTTTGGATTTTCATCAAGCTAAAGATCATCCGGTTTTAGTCCATCCAGAAGATAATTGGAAAGCACTGTGTCCTGTCGGAGCAGATAATCAAAGAAATCTTTGTGCAAGTGAATATAACCAAGATGGAGATGTTGATGCTGTATTGGCAAGTTGTGATGAAGTGGTTGAAAGAACTTATCATACGCGTGCAAATCAACAAGCCATGATGGAAACTTTCCGCACTTATTGTGAAATTGATCCTTTTGGTCGTTTACATGTTATTAGTTCAACACAGATTGTTTTCCATGTTCGTCGTATTTTAGCACATGCATTAAATATTTCAAAATCATTGATTCATGTTGAAAAGCCAAGAATTGGTGGTGGTTTTGGAGCAAAACAAACAGTTGTTGCCGAAGTTTATCCAGCCTTTGTGACATGGATGACAAAGAAGCCATCAAAAATGATTTATTCACGTACAGAATGTCAAATTGCTGGATCGCCACGTCATGAAATGGAAATCACTGTGAAAGTTGGCGCAATGAAAGACGGTACGATTCGTGCGATAGATGTTTATACATTATCGAATACTGGAGCTTTTGGTGAACATGGGCCAACAACAGTTGGATTATCTGGTCATAAATCAATTCCTTTATATAACAACCATTTAGAAGCTTTTCGCTTTGCTTATGATGTTGTTTATACCAATGTTCAAGCTGCTGGGGCTTATCGTGGATATGGAGCAACGCAAGGAATCTTTGCGGTTGAATCCGCAGTAAATGAATTAGCTGCTCGTTTAGGTATCGATGCTGTGGCAATTCGTGAAAAAAACATGGTTCAAGAAGGACAAGTCATGAGTGCTTATTATAACGAAATGACAAAGAGTTGTGCATTAAATCGTTGTATGGAACATGCAAAAAAATTATTCAATTGGCAAGATAAATCAAAAGTTCGTGTGATGCCAAATGGTAAAGTGCGCGCTGCTGGGGTAGCAATGGCAATGCAAGGTTCAGGAATTTCTGGAGTTGATGTTGGGTCTGCTACTATTAAATTAAATGATGATGGTTTCTATGCATTATCTATTGGTGCTGCTGATATGGGAACAGGTTGTGATACGATTTTAGCGCAAATGGCAGCTGAATGTTTAGAATGTCAAGTTGATGATATCATTGTTTTTGGAGCTGATAGTGATGCATCACCTTATGATTCTGGGTCTTATGCTTCAAGTACAACTTATGTCACAGGAAAAGCTGTAGAAAAGGCATGTTGTCAATTAAAAGAAAATATATGTATGATTGCTGCACAAATGCTTGAATGTTCAAATGATGATGTAGAGTTTGATGGAAAAGTTGTCACATGTTTAAGTAATCATAAACAAGTGACACTTCATGATATTGCGACACAATCAATGTGTGGAAACACAATAGCAACACAAGTTACAGTGACTCATTCTTCACCAGTTTCACCACCACCGTTTATGGTTGGTATGGTTGAAATTGAGCTAGATAAAGAAACCGGTCAAGTTGATATTTTAGATTATGTTGCAGTTGTTGATTGTGGAACTGTGGTTAATCCAAATTTAGCTCGTGTACAAACAGAAGGTGGAATTGTTCAAGGAATTGGTATGGCACTTTATGAAAATGTTCAATACAATGATAAGGGAGCTATTGCTGAAAATTCATTTATGCAATATAAAATTCCAACCCGTTTAGATATTGGAAAATTAAGAGTTGAGTTTGAAAGCAGTTATGAAGAAACTGGTCCATTTGGAGCAAAATCAATTGGTGAAATTGTTATTAATACGCCTTCTCCTGCCATTGCACATGCTATTTATAATGCAACTGGTGTTTGGTTAAGAGATTTACCAATGACACCAGAAAAAATCGCGATGAGTTTGTGTGAAGAATGAAAATTCATATGATTTATTTAGCGGCGGGAAATAGCCGTCGCTTTCAAGATAATAAATTGCTCTATAACTATCAAGGGCAACCGTTATATCGTTATGGATTTAATCAATTGTTAAAACTTTTATCCAATGATAATTATACTTTAGATGTTGTTACACAATATCCAGAAATTATATTTGATATAAAGCAATTTAATTATCCTCGACTTTATGTTATTAAGAGTCCAAAAAGTCATTTAGGTATAGCCTATTCTATTCAAGCTGGAATCAAAAAGTATAATCAAGAAAAAGATGCTTATTTTCTTTTTCTAGTGGCTGATCAACCATATATAAAAGCATCAACAATTCAAAGACTTATTGATGAAACACTTTTACAAAAAGCTATACTTTCAACTTTAGCTTACCAAGAAAAAGTTGGAAATCCAACTTTGTTTCATTGTCAATTTTATAATGAATTGATGTCTTTAAAAAACGATGAAGGTGGTCGAAAGATTATCAATCGTTATCAAAATGCATGTTTAAAAGTGAAAGTTGAAGATGAATTGGAGTTGCTCGATATTGATACAAAAGAAGATATAGAAAAAAGAAGTTCTCACTATTGAATAGTGTTTGAACTTCTTTTTATAATGCTATTGATTTGAAACGAAAATATATGAATCATTTATATATAAAAAGGATATGGACCCGCATCAATCTGCACATCCAGCTACAAGAAGCCAGAAATCCATATCCATAAAAAGTATATCTTTTTTCTACTAAAAATATACCACTATTTAGAAATAAAGTCAATTAAATCAATACTTTTTCAGTGTTTTTGTAAAAATAAAGATATGTATTAAAAATAGAACAAGATTTCATTTTATGAATGCTCAAGTTCGATAATATTTGTTTCAATCATTTGATAAAAATCTTTATTTAGATTTGACTTATATAAACGGATACAACTACAAATATTATCAATAAACTGTAATCCCTCCTCAGCAAATGATTCTTTGGAACATATTGATAAAACATGATTATGTAAACTGATTTCAGTAATAATTCTATTTTCGAAATCACATTTATTGAAACTGTCAAAAATAATATCTACATCATTTTTTATAAAATGAACAATTTTATTTAACATTTTAATGTATTGTTTTTCTTTCTCTTTTTGATTAAAAATATTATCTTTTTTACAATATGCTGTATAAATAATTTTATGATCTAGTTGTTGTAATTCCTCTAACATCTTTATCTTAATTCTTTGATAATGTCTATCAAGAAGAACCGCTTTAAATTCATAAAAAATTCTTTGTTTTTCTTTGTCAGATATCTTCATTGATCTTAGTTTCTTTTTAAAATGTTTGTATGTCAGATTTGTTGCTGCTTTAGAAGAAGTTAACAATCCTGCAACTATAAAATAGTCATCTGATTCAGTTTCATCGATATAAAGTATCATTCGTATTCACCATCCTGTGGACTCATTATATAATAATTTTTCTTTTATTCATACATGTTTAATGCTCTTTGTTATATTTGTTATAAAATATAAAACATGTTTATTTCAAGCATATAAGTGGCAGACTGTTTTTAAGATATGCTAGAATGGCATAAAGGATGTGAAAGAAATGTTAATACAAAAACGCAATGGTCTTTATCAAGACTATGATGCTTATAAAATTAAATCAGCTATACAAAAAGCTTTTCAAAGTTTACAAGTTCAAATTGATGAAGGACAGTTAAACGAATTAGTTTATGATGTTGAAAAACAAGTTTATGAAAAGATGTCAGTAGAAAAGATACAAGATGTTGTAGAAGAAACTTTAATGAAATATGGATATCATCAAGTGGCAAAAGCATATATCTTATATCGTCAAAAACATAGTGAAAATCGTGCAGTGATTTGGGACTTGATAGAAATATTGAATGATAAGGAATTGATAGAACTTTTTGAAAATATTCAAAAAGATTATCCACAAGATGAATATTCATTAAAGTTTCTTTTGATTAAATTGAAAACTTTTTATAAAAACAATATGAATCAAAAAGAAGCTTTTCAAATGTTAATCAAAGCGAGTGTTGAGTTAATTAGTAAAGATGCACCAAAATGGGAAATGATATCAGCCCGTTTTTTAAATTATCAAATTCATAAGACAATAAAAGAAAAAATGCAACAGTTAAACATATCTTCATTTTATGAAAAAATAAAGTATTTAACAAACGAAGGGTATTATGGTCGTTATATTTTAGAAAATTATACAAAAGCAGATATTGATGAATTAAGTTCTTATATCAAAGAAGAAAGAAATGAATTATTTACATATAGTGGTTTGGAATTGGTTATGAAACGATATCTTATTCAAAATCATGAACGTGAAATTTTAGAAAAACCTCAGGAAATGTTTATGGGGATTGCTATGCACTTGGCTATACCAGAACAAGAGCGTGTCAAATGGGCAAAGGAAATCTATGATATTTTAAGTACATTGAAAGTGACTATGGCAACTCCAACAATGTCTAATGCAAGAAAACCATTTCATCAAATGAGTTCTTGCTTTATTGATACTGTTGATGATTCTTTAGCTGGAATTTATAAGAGTATAGATAACTTTGCGAAGGTTTCTAAACATGGTGGAGGTATGGGCTTATATTTTGGAAAAGTACGTGCCAATGGCAGCAGTATTCGTGGTTTCAAAGGGGCTGCTGGTGGTGTCATTCGCTGGATAAAACTTGTAAATGATACGGCAACAGCTGTGGATCAATTAGGTGTTCGTCAAGGGGCAGCAGCGGTTTATTTGGATGCATGGCATAAGGACTTACCAGAATTTTTACAGCTCCGTACCAATAATGGAGATGACCGTATGAAGGCACATGATATTTTTCCTGGTGTTTGTTATCCAGACTTGTTTTGGAAATTGGCTAAAAACGATTTAGATGCACCTTGGTATATGATGTGTCCACATGAAATTCATGAAGTCAAAGGGTACTTTTTAGAGGATTGTTATGGGGAAGAATGGGAAAGAAAGTATTATGAATGTGTTGATGATGAACGTATTTCTAAACGTGTGATGTCAGTCAAAGAAATTGTTCGTTTGATTATCAAATCTTTAGTTGAAACAGGAACACCATTTACTTTTCATCGTGATCATGTCAATGAAATGAATCCTAATCCTCATCAAGGAATGATTTATTGTAGTAATCTTTGTAGTGAGATTGCTCAAAATATGAGTGCTATGGATATTTTACCTTATGAAGAAGTTCAAGTAGATGGAGAAACAATTATTGTTGAAAAAACGAAACCAGGTGATTTTGTTGTTTGTAATCTTGCTTCATTAACATTAGGGCATATTGATGTTAGAAATGATGAAGAATTAAGACATATTATTCAAGTTGTTGTGAGAGCACTTGATAATGTGATTGATTTAAATTATTATCCAATTCCTTTTGCTAAAGTCACAAATCAAAAGTATCGTCCTATTGGACTTGGTACAAGTGGATATCATCATATGTTAGTGAAACTTGGTATGTCTTTTGAAAGTGAGGAACATTTACAATTTGTTGATGAGCTCTATGAAAAAATCAATTATATGACTTTAGAAGCTTCATGTGACTTAGCTCAAGAAAAAGGAAGTTATGCTTATTTTCAGGGAAGTGATTTCCAAAATGGTCAATATTTTAAAAAGCGTCATTATACTCATCAAAAATGGCAAGAACTTCAATCAAAGATAGCAAACAATGGATTAAGAAATGGTTATTTATTAGCGATTGCTCCAACCAGTTCAACATCCATTATCGCTGGGACAACGGCTGCTGTTGATCCTATTATGAAAAAGTTTTTCTTAGAAGAAAAAAAGGGAAGCATGATTACAAGAGTCGCTCCTGATTTAGATATGAAAACATTTTGGCTTTATAAAAATGCGCATTATATTGATCAAACTTGGGTGATCAAAGCTGCTGCTATTCGTCAAAGACACATTGATCAATCTCAATCAGTCAATCTCTACATAACCAATGAATTTACTTTTAGAAAGTTACTTGATTTATATATCTTATCATGGCAACTTGGAATGAAAACATTATATTATGTGAGAAGTCAATCTTTAGAAGTTGATGAATGTGAATCATGCAGTGCATAGGAGGAAATTATGGAATTAAAACAAAAAGCTTTATTTAATGCATCCGGTGATACGGATGTGAGAATGCGTAGAATGATTAATGGAAATACAACAAATCTTAATGATTTTAATAATATGAAATATCAATGGGTCAGTGATTGGTATCGACAAGCCATGAATAATTTTTGGATTCCAGAAGAAATTAATTTAACTCAGGATATGAAAGATTATCGTTTACTAAAAGATGAAGAAAGAGTTGCTTATGATAAAATTCTTTCCTTTCTGGTTTTCTTGGATTCTCTACAAACCGCGAATCTTCCTCATGTGGGAGAATATATTACAGCTAATGAAATTAATCTGTGTTTAACGATTCAAGCTTTTCAAGAAGCTGTTCATTCACAAAGTTATAGCTATATGCTTGATTCAATATGTTCACCAGTAAAAAGAGATGAAATCTTGTATCAATGGAAATATGATGAACATCTTTTGAAAAGAAATCAATTTATTGGCGAACAATATAATGCCTTTTTAGAAAATCGTGACAGTTTCCATTTGATGAAAACGATTATGGCTAATTATATTTTAGAAGGTATTTATTTCTATTCTGGTTTCATGTTTTTCTATAATTTAGGCCGAATGGGAAAAATGCCTGGTTCTGCCCAAGAAATTCGTTATATTAACCGTGATGAAAATACCCATCTTTGGTTATTTAGAAATATGATTTTAGAATTACAAAAAGAAGAACCTGATTTATTTACGCCAGATAAAATTGAAGTTTATCGCTCAATGTTAAAACGTGGTGTTGAAGAAGAAATTGCTTGGGGTCAATATGTTTTAGGTGATCGTATTGAAGGCTTAACAATGAACATGGTCAGTGATTATATTCATTATCTTGGTAATTTACGTGCCACTTCATTGCATTTTGAACCATTATATGATGGTTATCGTGAAGAACCTGAATCAATGAAATGGGTAAGCCTTTATAGCAACGCTAATGATATCAAAACAGACTTTTTTGAAGCCAAATCAACCGCTTATGCCAAATCAAGTGCGATTGAAGATGATTTATAAAAAATGCCAATTATTGAGATTTCTCAATAGTTGGTCTTTTTCTATGATATAAACAAAATTCAAGTAAAGATAAACCTTTATGTTGATGAGCAATTGTTGTGATAAGTGGAACTTGAAGAAACTGAGCCAATGGATAAAGTGGAATATCTATTTGTTGAAGATAGGCTTGATCCATAAAGTTTAAACAAACAATAATATTTTGGAAGTAAGGGTGAATATGAGTAAAGAGTTTTAAATCTCTTTTGAATTGACCGGCATAACAAACAATAACAATCTGATGACAATGAAATGAAGATATCATTTTTGCGATGTTATTGTAATTATCGGGTGTGACATGAAAAGGGATGAATTGATCTTGGGGATGAAGTGAAGATAAGTAATGAATGATTGTTTTTTTACCTGTTTGAGGATATCCAACAATCGCAATAACTTGACAGTGGTGTTCATGAGGATTCAAGGTAATCACCTTGTGAGAGATACATAGAAATCAACCTTTCAAATTGATTAAAAATAAGTTGACAAACAACAAAAATGTTTGTACACTAAAACAGTCTTATAAATGGTAGAGGTGCAAAAAGCATGAGTACATTATCACAATGTTTGGTGACAGTGATAATGAAAAGGGCAATTTGCCGAAGTGTAGTGATGACACCAATCATCATTATGCTGGGTCATTATAGAATATATAATGGACTGTCACGTCAGTGGAGAGCTATCTAAGTGTGAGTAACTATGCGCTTTGATTGATTTCCAATCAAAGCTTTTCTTTTGCCATTTATAGATAGATGACAAAGGAGGATTATAATGAATTTTGTAGGTACAATATGGGCAATATTGCCAGCTATTATTGCGATTGTCATTGCATTGAAAACAAAGGAAGTGTATATTTCTTTATTTATTGGAATTTTTGCTGGGGCTTTATTGTTAAGTGATTTCCATTTTATCAAAGCCACAACAACTGTTTTTGAAACGATGATGACAAATTTATCTGATACTTGGAATATTGGTATTTTGATTTTTTTGGTATTTCTAGGAACGATTGTTGCTTTAATGACCAGAGCAGGAGGGAGTCGTGCTTATGGAAAATGGGCTCATCAAAAGATTAAGAATAAAAAAGGGGCCTTACTTTCAACATTTGGATTAGGAGTATTGATTTTTGTTGATGATTATTTCAACTGTTTAACAGTAGGAAGTGTTATGCGTGAAGTTTGCGATGAATTTAAAATATCACGTGCTAAACTGGCTTATATCATTGATAGTACAGCTGCACCAATTTGTATCATTGCACCTATATCGAGTTGGGCAGCAGCCGTCAGTGGCTATACAAGTGGGGATGGCTTTACATTGTTTTTACAAACCATTCCGTTCAATCTTTATGCCTTATTAACGATTGTTATGGTTTTATGTGTGATTTATTTTGAATTGGATATAAGTGGTATGAAGGATCATGAAATATCAGCGAGAAATGGTGATGTTCATCATGGTAATGATGAATATCAAAAAGGACAAGAGATTGAATGCTCAGATAAAGGACAAGTCATGGATTTGATTTTACCAGTTCTCTTTTTAATCATCAGCTGTATTACTTGTATGGTTTATACTGGAGGCTTTTTTGAAGGTGTTTCTTTTATTGAAGCATTTACCAATTGTGATGCTTCATTAGGTTTGGTATTAGGTTCATTCTTTACATTGATTTTTACATTTTGTTTGTATATCCCTAGAAAAATCATATCTTATAGAGAATATGCTGAGTGTATTCCTACAGGTTTTAAAATGATGGTTCCAGCTATGACAATTCTAGCTCTTGCATGGACTTTAGGAGATATTGTTTCTACTCACTTACAAGCAGGTTTATTTGTTGCAACATTTTTAGAAAATACGCATATAGCCCTTGCTATATTACCAGCATGTTTATTTGTGATTGGTGCTGGATTGGCTTTTGCGACAGGAACATCATGGGGAACTTTTGGTATCTTAATTCCAATTGTCACAGCTATTTTTAGTGAAGGTGATATCATGTTAGTCATTGCGATTTCATCTATTTTAGCTGGAGCAGTTTGTGGTGATCATATTTCACCCATTTCTGATACAACAATCATGGCTTCAGCTGGGGCACAGTGTCATCATATTAATCATGTCTCAACGCAACTTCCTTATGCATTAATTGTTGGAATAGCTTGTGTGATTGGCTATATCGTAGCAGGACTTACGCAAAATGTTATTTTGACATTTCTTGCAGGGGTTTGCTCTCTATTATTGATTGTATTCTTTTTGAAAAGAAAATATGCTTAATAAAAAAAATCCTATGACATATTGCCATAGGATTTTAAAGTGGAATTTGATTTTGTAAAATATGTTGTTTTAAATGTTCATAGAGTTCATGAGTTGCAATACAATCTGCTAAAGCTCTATGCTCATTGTTAGATAATCCAAGCAATTCCACCATATCTGTCAATCTATGATGAGGCAAGTGGGGATAAACTTTTCTAGAAAATTGTAAAGTATCCATATATTCATTTTCAATATCTTGACCAAAATGATTAGCAATAAAACTTAAATCAAAAGCTGTATTATGACCAATGATAATATCATCTCCAATAAAGTCCAAAACTTCATCAATAATATCACGTAATTCAGGCATTCCAAAAACCATGTCATTATCTATACCTGTTAATTGTGTAATAAAATGACTAATGTCTTTATGTGGATCAATAAGTTGAACATATTGATCAAAAATATGCCCTTGACGAACTTTGACAATCCCTATTTCAATAATTTGATCCCTTTGCCAAGATAATCCCGTTGTTTCAATATCGACAACACAATAATCATCAACAATCTTTTTCACATATCGACCACGTTTACGTGGTTTTCTATAACTTGTTTCCATCTTCTCAACTTCTTTCTTCTTCTATTAAATAAGATATATTTCAAAAAATCAATTGTTTTCATTATTTTTCCATATATTTTTGTTATTGTATAGGTAGGAGGGATGAAATTGAAAAAGGGAATTATTTTTATGTTACTTATGATGTTGTTGACGGCTGGATGTTCAAATACGCATAATGAAAAGGCAACATTAAAAAGTGAACAGACAATGGTTGATATTAAAGTAAGTGGTAAGGTTGTTTTATATGTTTATGATTTACTTGATGATTATCAACATGATCAAGAATATAAGAATATTGTTGTTTCTTTTTATCAAAGTGAACCATTTATGATGAAAATAAAATCATCTGTAGCCTCAAAACTTAGTAAGAATAAGGCATATTTATTTGGGTTGAATGGTGTTGTTTATGAAGATGTACATGAAAGTACAACAAAAATCATTGATCATGAATGGGTTATTCATACTCATGGTTATGAATTAAAGTTATTACAAGAAGTTAGTGAAGATGAAATATTTGCTTTAGAGAGCGATCAATTAAAAACTGAAGTCATACGTTAAAAGAGTGAAAACTCTTTTTTCTTTTATAAAATATATGAATAAGGTGAGAATAATGTTATAATGATGAACTTGTAATGGGGGATGATTATGAAATACATACATCAATTTTTAATTATTATGCTTATTTCTTTTATAGGTGAGCTACTTAACATTTTATTACCTTTACCGATACCGGCAAGTGTATATGGGTTATTGATTCTTTTATTTGGACTATTTACGAATATGATTCAATTACATCATATTGAAGATGTGGCTGATTGGTTGATTTTAATAATGCCAGTTTTATTTGTGCCATCAGCAGTGAGTTTAATGAATGTTGGGGAGGATTTATTAGCCAATGTTTTAATTATTGGAGTTGTCCTTGTTATAAGTACTATTGTTGTTATGGTAACGACTGGAAAAGTTGCACAATATATGATTGAAAGGAAGGAAAAGAAACATGGATAAAATATTTATAGAAACAATGTATTTTGGGATTGTGTTAAGTTTATTGTCATATTGGATAGCTGTGCAAATAAGAAAAAAGCTTCCTTATCCATTGTTTAATCCACTTTTGATGAGTGCAATCATTTCAATAACTGTCTTAATGATATTTGATATTGATTTTGAAACATATAATCAAGGAGCTCAAATGATTACTTTCTTATTAACTCCTTCGACAGTCTGTTTAGCAGTACCACTTTATAAACAAAGTCAAATCTTGAAGAAACATTTTACTGCAATTGTTGTCAGTCTACTGGCTGGCTGTTTAGCTGGGATGATAAGTATTATTTTTTTATGCATCCTTTTAAAAGCAGATGACATTTTATTATTTTCTTTACTTCCTAAATCAATCACTACCGCCATAGCAATTGGGGTTTCAAATCTAATTGGGGGAAATGCGACTATCACAGTTGGTATGGTAATTATTACTGGAATCTTTGGTGCTATGATAGCCAAAACAATTTGTCGTCTTTTTCATATTACACATCCTGTCGCAATTGGTTTAGCACTTGGCAATAGTGCGCATGCAATTGGAACTGCAAAGGCTATTGAATTTGGAGAGATTGAAGGAGCAATGAGTAGTTTATCAATTGTAATAGCAGGAATCCTGACAGTTTTAATTGCCCCTGTACTTGTAAGCTTTCTTTAATGAATGGAGGAATCACATGCTTATTATTGGAATCTATATCATTTTATTTCTTTTTATGATATATACACGAAACCGTCAACATTATGTCATTTTTAAAGCCTTAAATAGCTTAGCCTTTGTTGGGATTGCCATTTATAGTGCAATTTCAACCAACAAAATGGACTTTTTAAATATATTACTTCCAGGATTGATAGGTTGTATGTTAGGTGATATTATTTTGGCAACCAAGTTTAAAAATCATTTTTTATATGGATTGATTGTTTTTTTAATGGCTAATCTTTGTTTTTTAATCAGTTTTTATCGTCTACAATCATTAAGAATAGAAGAATTGATTCTTCCAGCCTTTGCAATGATAATTTTAATGAGTCTAGCTTATTTACCACATATGGATTATGGTCAATTAGAAAAACCAGTTATGATTTATTGTTTTATCATTGCTTGGGTGATGTCTAAAAGCATTATGCTTTATTTATTATTTCAAACAAATATGTTTTTGATAATCATGATAGGGTTTATCCTTTATTTTCTTTCTGATTTTATTTTATTGTTTTATAAATTTTATGAATGTCCATATAAAAATATCTTAGGTTTTTTGAATTTATTAACATATTATACAGGATTGTTTTTAATCGCATATAGTTTAATATTATAAAAAAGATTTAAAAGTACTGATTATGTCAATACAATTAAATCTTTTTTTCTAATCTAAACAATCATAGAAAGATTTTAAATGATCACATGATTTTTGAAATTCCTGCATTTCTTCATCTGTCATATGCAGTTCTACAATTTCTCTTACACCACTTTTATCAATAATTGCAGGGACACTGATATAAAGCTGATCTTGACCATATTGACCTTGAAGCAATGTTGAAACAGGAAGAATTTTATTTTCATTGTGCAAAATAGTTTTAACAATACCAACAGTGCTAGAAGCAATTCCATAACATGTATTACCTTTACGATTGAAAATTTCCCAACCAGCCTGAATAGTATCCTTTTTCATTTCATCATAAGGATTTTCACCAATACGATCTGCATTATCTTTAACAACACTATAAATATCTTTACCTCCGATACGAACAGTTGACCAAGGAATCATTTCACTATCACCATGTTCACCAATGACCAAAGCATGAACACTACGAGGATCAACCTGGATTTTTTGAGCAATAAAATATTTTAAACGGGCTGTATCAAGCGTTGTACCACTCCCAATAACTTGACTTGCCGGTAATCCTGAAATCTTATAAACGTAATAGCTCATAATATCAACAGGATTAGAAACAATAATGATATGTCCATCAAAACCGCTACCCATGATTTGTTGAACAATCGTTTTCATGACTTTTTTAGTAGGTTCTAACATTTTTAAACGATCATTACCAGCATCATGAACTGGAACACTTGCTGTAATAATAACAATATTCGCATCTTGACAATCATCATAAGTCCCTAATTTAATTTTGGTATTACGATTCATATATTCGATACTTTGAGAAAGGTCCAAAACCTCACCAAAAGCTTTTTCTTGATTTAAATCAATTAAAGCAATCTCATCACACAAACCTTGATTGATTAAACAAAAGGCTGTACTAACACCTACATTTCCAGCACCAACAATCACAACTTTACTTTTTTGTATATTCATATATCATTTCTCCTTTGCAGATATTATACCATGATTTCATTGATTCAAATACATTTATGCAAAGAAAACATCATCGCATTGATGATGTTTTCTATATTAACGATAACATTTTTTACATGGTTCATAATGTCGTCTTTTTGCTTCAGTTATTGAAACTTGTCGTGGGTTTTTCATGTTGCTGCAATTTGGATTAGAATGATATTTCTTACCAGTTTTAGGAATATAAACCATTGAACTTGTTTCGTTATGTGTTTGTGTTGTTTTGGTTGAAGTTGTTGTATTCGATTTTGTTTTTGAAGAAGTATTGGTTGTGTTTTGTTTTTGTTCACTTGCTTTCTTTTGTTTTTCTTCTTCAGCTTTTTTAGCGGCTTCTTTTTGCTTGGCTTCTTCTTCAGCTTTTTTAGTCGCTTCTTTTTGTTTGGCTTCTTCCTCGGCTTTTTCTTTAGCGAGTTGTTCAGCTTTTTCTTTAGCTTCTTCCTCTTTTTGTTTCTCAAGAGCAGCTAAAGCTTTTTGATCGACAACTTGAATAGTTATTGCGTTACTTTTTATATTATTATCTTTATATTGAAGTGTTACATCACCAGATTTTTTTAGTGATTTGATAATTAATTGATGATCCTTAATATCTTTAATTTCAACAATCCCATCATGATTCAATTGAAAATCATCAATCGATAAATGAGCATCTTCAGGTGAAAATATTAATGCAATTTCTTTTTCTTCATTCACATCCATTTTTAAATGTTTTGAATCAATATGTATTTTATCCAAACTTTCACCACCAAAAATCATTCCTATAACAATCAAAACAATAAAACCAATTCCCAAGAATTTCAACCCTTTAAAAATTTTTCTTTTCATAATCATCCTCCCTTTCTATAATTATATAAAATAATGTCAAATTCTGTAAATGATTTTCATATTTTTTAAAAAGTTAATATTCATGTCACAATCAAAGTGGATAATGATACACTGGATAGTAAAGGAAGGGAAATAAAAATGGTTAATCGTATACAAGTCAATCGTAATATTGTCAATGTTGAAATTTTAAAGGAAGTAAAGAATCACTTAATTGCTCCTTGGCAAAGAAACTTATTATTTATAACAAGTGTCGTTGCTGTGGGATTAGGAATTTCTAATTTTATGATTCAAAAAACTTTACAAGGAGTTGTTTTATTGATTTTGGGTATTGGATGTTTTGCGGAAATCTATTATTTAAATCATCGTAAATATAAAGAAACAGTCAAGACAATCAAAGATCAATTAAATAAAGAAGAAGTGACTTATACAATGAGTTTTGGAAATGATGGGGTCGCTATTCATAATTGTGATACTGGTGTGAATAATAAGATTCCTTATGCCAATATAAAACAAATCATTGAAACAGAAAATACATATACTTTACTGGCAAAAAAACAAGAGTTTATTGTTGTTCGTAAAGATTGTTTAAAAGTAAGTGTTGAAGACTTTGTTCAATTCTTAAAGTCTAAAGATACAAAAATTAAAAGATGGGTTAAATAGCATATTGCATTAAGGCAATATGTTTTTCTTTTGTTCATGAACAAAGAATGATAAAATAAAAAAGAAGGAAGGAATTAATTATGGAAATAATCATAACAAAAGGGGATATAACTGAAATAAAGTGTGATGCGATTGTGAATGCAGCGAATAATAGTTTACTTGGTGGCGGTGGTGTTGATGGCGCCATTCATCGTAAAGCTGGACCAGAATTATTGAAAGAATGTCGTACTTTAGGTGGTTGTGCAACTGGTGATGCCAAAATCACGAAGGCGTATCATTTACCGGCTAAGTATGTGATTCATACAGTGGGACCAGTTTATCGCGATGGGCATCATGATGAAGCACAGTTATTAGAGTCATGTTATCAAAGATGTTTAGAAATTGCGGATGAATATAATTGTCATCATCTGGCATTTCCATCTATTAGTACAGGAGCTTATCGTTATCCGATTTTAGCAGCAGCAAAAATAGCTGTTTTGACAATTCAAAATTATCAGGAAAAATGTTTAAAAAAGGTAGAAATTGTATGTTTTGATGATTATACATATTCGATTTATAAAAAAGTAATGGAGGAAAAGAAATGAGTGGTTTGGGAGTTAATGAATTAAAAAAACGATTAAAGAGTATGGAGCAAAAAGAGTTGATACAGTTGATTTGTGATTTGTATAAAACAAATAAATATGTAAAAATGGATTTGGATTCAAAATTAAATGCAGAAATAAGTAATCCAGTTATGACTAGAAAATATATTTTACAAATTCAAAAAGCATTAGATTATACAAGAGGACGTTTTGATATCAAAAAGGCTAAAGACCAAGTTAAAGAATTTTGTCAATGTAATCATGATTTAAAAAGTCAAGCGGATGTCTATTTAGCATTTATTGAAAGTGCGGTTGAATTAACTGTTGAATTGGGTGATATCAATGAAAGATTTTATAATGATGTTGTAAATACGACATGGAAATATGTTGAAGTTGTCAATCAATTAGATGAAAGGATAATAGCGTCTTATTATCCAAGATTGCGTCATATTTTATATCAAATTCAAGATATTGGATGGGGATTTGAAGATGAAATGTATGATGCGTTTTATAATATTGATGGTTTTTGCAATGAATAAAAAAATAAAGGTGCATATCATTAGCCTAATCTAACTAAGCATGTTAAAATGATATCGAAATTAAGGAGGAAAGAAAATATGAAATTATTTAAATGTAATCATTGTGGAAATGTTGTAGAAAAAATTGTGGATAGTGGAGTAGGGGTTGTTTGCTGTGGTGAGCCTATGGTTGAATTAACAGCTAATACAACTGATGCTGCTTTAGAAAAACACGTTCCAGTTTTATCTATTGATGGAGATATCTTAACTGCTAAAGTTGGTGAAGTGGCTCATCCAATGACAAAGGAACACTTAATTACAACAATTATTGCGGTATTAGGAAACAAAGTCATGAGAGTTGATTTAACAGATGCTGATGAACCAGTTGCTACATTTGCTTTAGGTGGATATAAAGGAACTGTAGAAGTTTACGAATATTGTAACCTACATGGATTATGGAAAGCTGAAATTGAAGCATAATAATATCGGGGATGGCTCGTCTATCCCTTTTTATTTGGCATAGAAAGGATGAATGATTTGAAAAGTTTAAAAGCATTGCTAGCAGGTTTGTTTTTAGTTGGATGTACCAATAATTCAATCCAATATCAAACAATTGATGCGAAAAAAGCTAAAGAAATGATGGCGACGCAAGATGTTGTGATTGTTGATGTCAGAGAAGAAAGTGAATATCAGGCTGGTCATATTCCAGGGGCTTTGTTAATTCCTTTATCAACAATCAATGCTAAAAATCAACAATTGCCTAAGTATGATCAAACACTATTAGTTTATTGTCGGAGTGGTCATCGTAGTCAAAAAGCTGCTCAAAAATTTGTCAAGCTTGGCTATGAACATGTTTATGATTTTGGTGGTATTCTTGATTGGCCTTATGAAATTGAAAAATAATGTATAAATGAAAAATCATCACCCATACTGAAAGGGGAGATGATAAAATGCATTTTTATAAAAATCAAAACGATAGTTTTTTTGTTCAATTAGATGAACAATCTCAGGATCATCCTGAACTCATTCATATCTTAGTTGAAAATCATGAAGGTGATGAAATGAAACATCAACCAATTGTTTCCAAAGATAAAAAGACAGTGAAAGTCAAGATTGGTGATATTATGCATCCAATGAGTGCTGAACATCATATTTCAATGATTTTTTTAAAGACAAAACATGGTGGTCAATATAAACTCTTGTCATATCAACAATCACCAATTGTTATTTTTGAATTGAGTGAAGATGATGAACCGTTAGAAGTTTATGGTTATTGTAATTTACATGGATTATGGAAAGAAGTCATTTAGAACATACTTTTTCTTGTATGTTCTTTTTAATATGTTAAAATGTTATCGGGTGATAAATATGGAAAAAATAACATTAAAAGAATTTGATGAAGTCTATGCTTTGTTTGAAAAAGCATTTATTCCAGCAGAATTAAGACCATATGAAAAAATGAAACTGCTTTTTTTAGAAGATGAGTTTGTGATTTATGGTATGTATCAAGATGGCAGAATTATTGGTGCGATTATTGTTTGGGAGTTTAATGATTTTGTTTATCTGGAAAACTTTGCAGTTGATCAATCTTTACGTGGACAAGGATTAGGTAGCCAAATTTTACAGGCCATTAAAGAACTTTATCCTCATCAATTACTTGTCTTAGAGGTTGAAGAACCAATTGATGATTTAACCAAAAGACGAGTGGCTTTTTATCAAAGAAATCAATATGTTTTAAATCCATATCATTTTGTTCAACCACCATTAAGAAAGAATGCACCGAAAGTAGAATTGATGTATATGAGTTATCCAGATTCTATAAATGTCTATGCATTTGATCAAATTAAAAAACAAATATTTAGAATTGTTTATCAACAAGGAATATAAGGAGTATTATGAAAGCATTAGAAGAAAAGATTAAAAAAGAAGGTATTGTAAAAAAAGGAAATGTATTAAAAGTTGATAGTTTTTTAAATCATCAGATTGATGTCTCATTCTTAGATAAAATGGGTGATGAATTTCAACGTTTATTCCAAGAACATAAAATCAATAAGATTTTAACAATTGAGGCAAGTGGAATTGGAATTGCGGTTATGACCGCAAGACATTTTGGAGATGTTCCAGTTGTTTTTGCTAAAAAATCAAAAACATCAAATATTTCAGATGATTTATATCACACAAGGGTTGATTCTTATACACACCAAAAAACAAATGATGTTGTTGTTTCAAAACAATATTTAAATAAAAATGACCATATTTTAATTATTGATGATTTCTTAGCTAATGGATGTGCTATTTTAGGACTCATTGATTTAGTAAAACAAGCGGGTGGAACAGTTGAAGGAATTGGAATTGTTATTGAAAAAGGATATCAAGCAGGTGGTCGTAAGATTCGCGAGGCAGGATATCATTTAGAATCACTTGCCATTATTGATAGTATGGATGATGAATGTGGACAAATCACTTTTAGGCAGGTCTAAGTTATGTTTTGTCCTCAATGTGGAAGAGAAGTAAAAGATGGTGATCTTTATTGTTCATCATGTGGTTATAAAATCAATCATCCTAAACGAAATTGTCCCAATTGTGGAGGGGCTATCGATGAAAGTATACGAGTTTGTCCAACTTGTGGGTATCAAATTCCTCAACCAAAGCAACAAGTGTATGCGCCTAAATCAAAACTCGTTGCCGGGCTGTTAGGTATCTTCTTAGGAGGTTTAGGGATTCATAATTTTTATCTTGGTTATAGTTCTAAAGGATTCATCCAAATTTGTATGTTTTTAGGTGGATTTTTAACTTTTGGCATCTCTACAGCTTTAGCTGAAATATGGGGATTTGTTGAAGGAATTCTTATTTTAGTTGGCTCAATTGATCGTGATGGAAATGATCAGCGTTTGTATTAAAAGAAGCTTGGCTTCTTTTTTTTGGAAAAAATATTGATTAAATCATGAGAATAATGTATTGTTATGTATAACATATGGAGATAAAGGGGAGATAAGAAGATGAGTAAAGTTGTTAAATTTGGTGGGTCATCACTAGCTGATGCCAATCAATTTAGAAAAGTTTATGAAATTATCAAGAGTGATGATGAACGTCGTTATGTTGTACCAAGTGCACCAGGAAAACGCTTTAAAGATGATATCAAGGTTACTGATTTATTATATAAGGCTTATAATGCACAATCAGAAAAAGAAATGACTTTAACTTTTAATGAAATTAAAGAAAGATATCAAAATATTATTGATGATTTACATCTTGATATTTCATTAGAAGAAGATTTTAAAGTTATTGAAAAAGCATTTCAAGAGCAAATTGGTGAAGATTATGCAGCAAGCCGTGGGGAATACTTGAATGGAAAAGTTTTGGCTTGTTATTTAGGGTTTGAATTTATTGATGCAAAAGATGTTATTTTTATTGATAGTCATGGAAATTATGATGCAAAAAAGACTGATGCTATTTTACAAGAACGATTAGCACAAGTTGAGTATGCTGTTATTCCAGGATTTTATGGATCTTTAAATGATGGCAGCAATACTATTAAAGCATTTTCAAGAGGTGGGTCTGATGTAACAGGAGCGATTGTTGCGAAGAATGGAAAAGTTGACTTATATGAAAACTGGACTGATGTTTCTGGTTTCTTGATTGCAGATCCACGTATTGTTAAAAATCCTGATGTAATTGAAACAATTACTTATAAAGAATTAAGAGAGTTATCTTATATGGGAGCTTCTGTTCTTCATGAAAATTCAGTTTTCCCAGTGCGTAGTGAAGGAATTCCTATTAATATTAAAAATACAAATAAACCAGAAGATCCAGGAACGCTAATTGTAGAAAGTACATGTCATAAACCTGCTCATGTCATTACTGGAATTGCTGGAACAAAAGGTTTTGCAACAGTGATGATTGAAAAAGATATGATGAACTCTGAAATTGGTTTTGGACGTAAAGTTTTACAAGTTTTTGAAGAACATGATTTATCATTTGAACACATGCCTTCAGGAATTGATACAATGACAATTATTGTTAATACAGAAGAATTTATTGATAAAGAACAAGATATCTTGGCTGGTATTCATCGTGTTGTTCAACCTGATTCAATTATTTTAGAATCTGATTTAGCGCTGATTGCCGTTGTTGGACGTGGTATGAAAGCAAGTCGAGGAACAGCTGCTAGAGTTTTCAATGCACTCGCAAGAGAGAATATTAATATTAAGATGATTGACCAAGGGTCAAGTGAGTTAAATATTATTATTGGTGTTCGTAATTGTTATTTTGAACCAGCTATCAAAGCTATTTATAAAGAATTTATTGAGAATGAATAGTAGATGAAATTGCAGAAAGCTCGTATTTTACGGGCTTTTTTCTTTTGTCAGAAAGGAGTTGATACTATTTTGATACTACTGACAAGGGGTATCTACTATTCTTTTTTATATTGTTTTTTATTCTAGGAATAGTAGAAACATGAAAAAAGTAGGAAATTCAATCCTACTTAATGAAATATGTTTACTTGTTTTTTAACCAATCTTCATGCGGTTGTTTATTGGCATTTAAAGTTGAGTATTTAGGAAAATTGTATTTCCATTCTTCATATTGGCGTTCCGTTATTTTACCTTCTCTAAAATCCTTAGCAACTTCTAACCAATTTTCCATGTATTTAAACAAGGCACTTTGTTCATGAGGCAATAACTTATCAAAACGTAAAATTGGCTGTCCGTCCATTTCATCAATTTTTAATCCATATGTACGTTCTAATTGGAACAAAGTATAGATTGCTCCTATGTATGATTCAATATCTGGAATATCAATAGCGTTTGGTGAAACCTCAAGTCCATGTGCTAGACTTTCTATCATATCGTTTCTTGGTTTCTTTTTATCGGATTCATATTGAGAAATGCGGACATCAGCTGATGATAAACTAAAACCTAAACCTTGACCAAGTTCTTTTAATGTCTTTTTTCTAAATAATCTAATTGACTTTAAATTTGATCCTAATGACATCACAATCCCTCCTTTGTCCCCATTATATCAAAAAAATAATAAACAGTAAATGAAAATTAAACTTAAAAAGTTAATTAATTAAATATATAAAGTTAATAAATTAAACTAAAAAGGTTAATTTATTCTTGACAATAGTATCCAATTGCATTATTCTTATGTTGTAACCTAACTCATATAGGTTAGCTAAAAGGAGGTGAGAAAATGGGAAACAGTACATTTATGGATGCAAGTGAGATCATGAAGGTAACAGGAATGTCTGAAGGCTATGCCTATAAACTAATTAAACAGTTAAATCTTGAATTAGAACAGAAAGGATTTATAACCATTCGTGGTCGTATCAGTAAAAAGTATTTTGAAGAAAGAATTTATGGATTAAGAAAGGATGATGAAAATGCCAGCTTACAAAGATGAAAACAAAGGAACATGGTATGCCTCTTTCTATTATGAAAATTGGAAAGGGGAAAGATTAAAGAAAATGAAAAGAGGTTTTAAAACGAAACGAGAAGCAGAAACTTTTATCGCACATTTCAAAATGGAACAGTCAAAAGATTTAAATATGAATTTCGAGGAATTTGTAAAAATTTATGTACGTGATTTATCTAATCGTATTAAAGAGAATACAATGTTAACAAAACGTTATATAATCGAAGATAAAATTTTGCCATATTTTAAATTAAAACAAATCAATGATATTAGTGTTGCAGATATTATTGAATGGCAAAATCAATTACTTGCATATAGAAATGAAAATGATGAGCCATATTCACCTTGCTATTTGAAAACAGTACACAATCAAGTGAGTGCAATATTTAATCATGCGGTGAAATATTACAGTTTGAAATCTAATCCAGCACGTATGGCTGGAAACATGGGAAAGGAGAAAACGAAAGAAATGAAGTTTTGGACAAAAGATGAATATTTAAAATTTTCAGAATCAATGATGAGAAAAGATGGTGTATATCAAGCCTTTGAGGTCTTATATTGGTGTGGACTTCGTTTAGGCGAACTATTAGCATTGACTCCAAGTGATTTTAATTTCACACAAGATACAATTCGTATCAATAAGTCATTACAAAGATTAAAGGGGAAAAATGTGATTACAGAGCTAAAAACAATGAAGAGTATTCGAACAGTAAAAATGCCACATTTTCTTGCTGAAGAAATGCAAGATTATATTCATAGATTATATGGTATTAAACGAGATACAAGAATATTTAATATTTCAAAATCGGGATTGCATCATGAAATGGATCGAGGTTGTAAAGAAACAGGGACTAAACGTATTCGTATTCATGATTTAAGACATTCACATGTATCGCTATTGATTGAGTTAGGATTTAGTGCAGTAGCCATTGCTGATCGTGTAGGGCATGAAAGTATTGACATTACTTATCGATATGCACATTTATTCCCAGCCAAAGGAAAAGAAATTGCTAATAAATTAGATGAAGAAAGAGAGGAAGCGTTTGATGTCACAGAAGAACAGAGATTATCAAGGACGTTGGCGCAATAAAATTATTGCGTTTCGAGTATCACCAGAAGAAAATCTTCTTTTAAATCGTAAAGTTTTATTAAGTGGTTTGACAAAACAAGATTATCTCATTCATTGTATGAGTGATCAAGCGTATGTTGTTCAAGGCAATCCATACGTTTATCGTTCTTTAAGAAGAGAATTAAGAGGCTTTATTCAATTATTTCATGAAGTTCAACAATTAGAAGAAATGGATATAGATGACTTGGAACTACTTCAATATATGCTAGAAATTATTATTAACATGAAAAATAAAAAAGAAGCACTCATTAAAGCAGATAAGGAAGCACGCCAATGAATCCTAAACTAACAAGTGCTTTAATGTATGCTCAATATCATTTTAAAGTATTTCCATTGAAAGTCAATTCTAAAAGTGGACAAGTCCTAAAATCATGGAAAGAAGAAGCTACAACAGATCAAGATACAATAATGAACTGGTTTTCTAATACCGACTACAATGTCGGTGTTAGAACCGGTAATGGATTGTTAGTGATAGATGTTGATAATAAAAACGGAAAGAATGGGTATCAATCTATTGAACCATTTTTAAATAATTTTCCTAAAACACTTGTTGTGAAAACTGCTAATAATGGATGGCATATGTATTACTACATGGATAGACCGATTTCATGTAAAGTCGGGTTGTATGAAGCCATAGACATACGTGGAGAAGGAGGATATGTTGTTGGAGCAGAAAGTGTTATTGAAAATAAAAAATACTTCATATCCTTTGATAGTCCTATTGCACATGCCAATGATGCTGTTTATCAGTTTTTGGAAAAAAACACCAAACCAACGAAAGTAGATTCAATGGTGTACTATATTCATGAAGGTGAAAGAAATAACTATTTATTTAAGATAGGTTGCTTTCTTCAGCAGAAAGGATTATGTGATGAGGCAATTCGTTTATGTTTGAATAAAGAAAATGAATTAAGATGTAAGCCACCATTTTCAGATAAAGAAGTAGAAACAATCATTCAAAGTTCTTTGAAATATAAAAAAGGATTTATTGAAATGAAAAATACAATGCATTATGAAGGGAGTTATACTGTAACAGAATTGCTTGATTCACAAGAAGATGATGAACCTGATATTGTTGAAGATATGATTTCAGTTGGATTAACACTTCTAGGTGCTCCACAGAAATGTGGAAAAACCTTTCTAGGTTTACAATTATCGGATGCAATTGCGACAGGTAAAGATTTTCTAGGAAGAAAGGTTGAAAAAGGAACAGCATTGTATTTGGCTTTTGAAGATAGAAAGACAAAGATTAAAAAAAGATTGAGAACAATGCAAGTAGAAAAGCAAGATAATTTTATCATAGATATTTTAAAACAAGATTTTAATTACGATGTTGAAAGTCGTATTCAAGAAGAACTGAAGCGACATAGTGATTTGAAGATTGTTATTATAGATACTTTTGCAAAGATTAGAAAAAAGAATGATCGTGAATATGAGAGTGAATATAAGGAGGCAACGTTCTATCACGAACTAGCTTGTAAGTACAATATCGCTATTGTATTGATAACGCATGTTAAGAAAGAGATAGATACGAATCATCCATTTGATGGAATCTATGGAAGTCGAGGCTTGATGGCTGGTTCTGATAGTATTCTTGTCATGTATAAGAAAAATCATTTATCTAAAAATAGACAACTGGCAATTCAAGGAAAAGATATTCCAGATGATGAATTGACCTTGCATTTAAATGAACGACAATTACTTGAGGTAGTAGAAAATGAAATAGAAGAAGACGTCAATGAAAATCTAATTAAAGTAGTCAATTACATTGTAAAAGAAAAAAATTATGTTGGCTCACATGAAGCATTGTGTTCTAAATTATCACTACCATTGACCGGTAAAGGATTACAGGTACTCCTCACAAGTAATATTGATACTTTGCAAAGTACATTTATTAGTTATGAAAAGGCAGAGAGAAAGAATAAAGCAAGACAAATGAAACTCACTTATCATGGTGAGGAAGAAGATTAAAGGAGTGACGGTGTGACGATAGGAAAGTATATGTTTTAGACCGTCACATCGTCACCAATTAGAAATAAAAATAGACCATACTACATGGAATACTGTATCAGCAAGCAGCGTATTTTGGGGGCAAAATACAAAATTTAGGGATAACCCTAAGACCCAGTGAAAGGAGTGATGAAGTTATGAAACGAACAAAAGAAATTAAAATTCGTTTTACTAATGATGAATTATCGTCATTAAACGCATACGTTTCAAAGGCAGGATATACCAGCCGAGAGAAATATATGAGAACAGTTTTATTAGATAAAGTTCCAAGAGAACAACCTAACATCGACTATCAAAAACTTATCAATGAATTTAATTCTATTGGTAATAATTTAAATCAGTTAGTTAGATTAGCGTACTACCAACCACTAGTCGAACAAGAAACTTTATCGTTGTTGTCACAATTAAAGACACTCATTAAAACAACAGAAACAGCAGTAAGAGGTGCAAGTTAATGGCAACAACTGGTATGTGGGCAGTGAAAAGTCGATTGGATCACTTAGTGAATTATGTATCTAATCCGTTAAAAACAGTGACACAATATGTTATCAATGATGAGAAAACATTAGAAAAACGATATGTAAGTTATCTCAATTGTTCCTTTGAAAATCCTAGAGAGAATATGGAAAATACTAAGAAACATTATCATGATGAAAGTCAAATTTTAGCATTTCATGGTTACCAATCGTTTGAAGAAGATGAGATTGATGCAGATAAAGCACATGAGTTAGGTGTTGAATTTGCCAAGAAAATGTGGGGAGATTGATTTGAAGTTATTGTATCTACCCACTTAGATACAGATAATATTCATAATCATTTTCTAATCAATTCAACTTCATTTGTAGATGGAAAGCGTTACTGTAATACCTACAATGATATTCAAAGAATGCGAAATATATCTGATGAATTATGCAGAGAATATGGACTTTCTGTTATTGAACAAAGAAGTAATGTAAGCAAGTCAAGAGCATATTGTTTTCAAGAAAAGACATTAAAAAGTATGATACAAGAAGATATTGATGAGGCAATTTCTATTAGTTACACACCAACGCAATTCTATAATGAACTTCAATTATTAGGATATGAATATAAAATAAGTGAAAAAAATATTTCTGTTAAACATCCAATGAGTAGAAAATTCATTCGTTTGAAATCACTTGGAAGTGATTATACAAATGAAAAATTGATGAAAAGAATACTAGATTATAATAAAGTGCAACAAAATGGATTTGAAAGATATGATTGTTTAGGATTTGATATACGACCATATTTTGAAAAATATAAGCAAAAAAGATTAACAGGATTACAAAGATTGTTTCTACATTATCAATATGTTTTAAAGATATTACCTAAAACCAACCGAACAAAACCAAGTCCAGAGTATCAAAAAGAGGTTATAAAAGCATCCCAAAAGTTAGATACAATTACATGGCAAACAACAATTATATGTAAGTTTGATATACAAACATTAGATGATTTAAACATCGTGATGACTGGTTTTGAAGCAGAAATGAAAAAATTAATCGCAACAAGACAGAAATATCGTAATCAAATTCGATATTGTAATGATGAAAAAGAGATACAAGAATTAAAAAATAAAGCAAAAGAATTAACACCTAAAATTGGATTATTAAGAAAATGGCTAGGTTATTGTGAAGAAATTGAAGAACAATCATTACACATCAATAAGTTTTTAGAAGAAAAAGTAAATGTAAAAAGTAGAAAGGGCAAAGCATATGAAAGAAACTAAATATATTGAAATTGATGGATTATTATATCCTAATTTAAAATTACCAGAACAGAAAGAAGTACACTTGTCACGATTTGGAAGAATGAGAAAACAATATTTAAAAGAACAACATTCTATTATCTATACTAATTTATTAATCAGTGGAGAGTTGTTTGATTATCTTGAAAAGTTTGATAACGAGATGAATGAACTTTATAACCGATTAATGAAGCAATACAAAGTAAAGTGGAATGTTACTGAAGAACTCAAAGAAAAGGATCAAATAAGATGTGTTCAGGAGATGAATAACATTAAACAATGTGTTGAAGAGTTTGTTAAAAATGAATACATTTATCGATAAGAAATTTTGAAAATCACAATATAAAAAGACGTCCTTAATTATAGGGCGCTTTTTACATTGTTGAATATGTTAGTGACTAAGGTTGCACAATATTAGCTAGTTATGGGTTGAATGATTTCTGTAAGAAAATTTAAAAATAATTCATTTGCTTTTGATAATACCTGATATTTTTTCCAAATAATATTCATACCTATTTCTAATTTAGGGTTAAGAGGTTTAAAACATAAATTAGAATTTCCAGTTGTATTAATGATTTTATCAAGGCATAATGCATATCCAATTCCTTCATTAACTAAAATTGATCCATTATAGAGTAAACTGTAAGTTGCTACAATATTTAATTCGCTGAGATTTTTTTGCATCCATACAGGTAAAACATATCCATCCCTTCCTTGACGCGAAATAATTAAAGGTTTATCCCATAGATCACTTGGACAGACAGTTTGTTTACTTGATAAAGGTGAATCCTTTCGCATTAAGACACCCCAAACATCGCGATATGGCAATTGTTTATAATTATATTTTGATAATTCTGTAGGCTCAAATACCAATCCAAAATCAATTAACCCTTTATCTAATTGCTCTGTGACATATTCTGTATCTCCACTCACAATGTGAATATGCACTTGAGGATGCATTTGTTGGATTTTTTGAGCAACTCTAGCAATTATTTTTATAACTTCTGTTTCACCAGCTCCTATATAAATGTCACCAGTGATGATATCGTTATTGCAGGAAATTTCTTGTTCAGCTTTTCGTACTAATTCTGTAATCTCTTCAGCTCGTTTTCGTAGTATCATTCCTTCCTCTGTTAAAGTTATGTTTCGATTACCACGAATAAACAATTGTTTTCCTAGTTCTTCTTCTAAGTCTTTTAATTGACGAGAAAGTGTTGGCTGGCTAAGATGAAGAAATTCAGCTGCTCTTGAAATGCTTTGTTCTCTAGCTACTGCTAGAAAATATTGTAATACTCTAAATTCCATAATAATTCACTCCAATCTCGGATAAGGTTATTATAGCATAAATAGGTATAACTATAAAGCATAGGTAGATATTTAATATAGGTATTTGTAATTTTATGTATATAATAATATACTTTTAGTGTATGGATAGTCTTACATATGAAATTATCTGGGAGGGTTGATTAATGAAGAAAATTTTAGTTGTTGTTTGTTGTGGGAATTTAAACGGGAATACAGACAAATTAGCTAATTCATTTATTGAAGGTTTACTTGAAACAGGACATGAGGTCAAAAAAGTTTTTCTTGGAAACAAAGATATAAAGGGATGTAAAGGATGTGGCGCTTGTCAACTTAATCATCACATTTGTGCAATTCGTGATGATATGCAGGATTTATACCCTCTGGTTAATGAGTGTGACACAATTGTCATTGCTTCACCACTCTACTTTTGGTCAATTTCAGCAATTGCTAAATCATTTATTGATCGTTTATATGCACTTTCAACAAATGATAAATATCCAAGAAAAAATAGTATTCTACTTATGACTGCTGGAGATAATCAAGATTGGACATTTGACCACTCACTATCGTATTATCATATCTTGACAGAAGCACTTGGTTGGAATGATTTAGGTTCATATCTTGCTGGTGGTTGTAAAGGTGAGAGCGGTAATCACAGTATTGATGAAAAAAATCTCGGAGAAGTTTATAACTTTGGAAAGAAGATTATATAAAAGATATTTAATGGTTGTTATAGATTGGAGGGGGAAACATGATTGAAAACAAGACATTTGATGAAGAAAGAGCATTTTATGGGACAAAAGATTTAACAATAAAGAATTGTTCTTTTGATGGACCTAGAGATGGAGAAAGTGCATTTAAAGAAACGAAAAATATAGTTGTTGAAAATAGTTATTTTAATCTAAGGTATCCATTTTGGCATAATCATAATTTGAAGATTAATCATTCAAATATGACCGAGTTGTGTCGTGCAGCACTTTGGTATTCAAATGGAATTGAGATTAAAATACAAAATTACATGGAATTAAAGCATTAAGAGAATGTGAAAATGTTATTATGGAAAATTGTGATATTATTTCTCAAGAGTTTGGATGGTCAGTAAAAAATATCACAATGAATAAATGTACTGCAATAAGTGAGTATTTTATGATGAGAAGTGAGAATTTAAAATTTGGTGATGTGGAATTCAAAGGTAAATATTCATTTCAATACATAGAAAATGCAACTTTTGAAAACTGTATTTTCGATACTAAAGATGCCTTTTGGCATGGTAAAAATATAACTGTGAAAAACAATGTAGTAAAAGGAGAATATTTAGCTTGGTATAGTGATGGACTTACTTTGATTGATTGTAAGATTATTGGTACACAACCATTCTGTTATTGTAAAAAACTTAAAATTAGTAAATTGTGAGATGGTTGATACAGATTTATGTTTTGAAAAATCACAAGTAGAAGCAACTATTAATTCTTCAGTAGTCAGTATTAAAAATCCTTTAGAAGGTAAAATAGTTGTGCCTGCTGTTGGAAAGATTATTATGGACGATGAAAATGCTCACGGGGAAATCATTGTTCAAAATTAAAAAGAATGAGGAGAGAAAAATGATTACAAAAAAATATTTATTAAACAATGGAATACAAATTCCTGCGTTAGGATTTGGAACATGGAAGATGGATGACGACACAGCAAGAAGAGCAGTTAGAGAGGCTATTGAAGTTGGTTATCGTCATATTGATACAGCTAGATTATATGGTAATGAAGTGGGTGTGGGTCTAGGAATCAAAGATAGTCATATTGCTAGAAGTGAAATATTTTTAACAACAAAAATAACAGACCAAGTCAAAACTTATGAAGATGCATTAAAGGCAATTGATGAATCATTGAATAATTTACAAGTGGAATATGTTGATCTTTTATTGATCCATTCGCCAAGACCTTTTGATGAAATGTTTCATCCAACAGACAAAACTTATAATGAAGAAAATATTGAAGTATGGAAAGCACTAGAAGAAGCATATTATGAGGGTAAAGCAAAAGCTATCGGTGTATCTAATTTTATGGTTGAGGATTTAGATAATATTATTAATCATTGCACAATTAAGCCAATGGCTAATCAATTATTATGTAATATTACACATTACCCAAAACAATTAATGGGAGAATGTAAAAAGAGAGGAATACTTGTTCAAGCATATTCTCCAAACGCAACCGGAAAATTAAAAGGAAATAAAGTATTAGAAGACATGGCAAAAAAATATAATTGTACTTTACCACAACTTGCTAATCGTTTTGATTATCAACTTGATACGGTTGTACTACCTAAAACAACCCATCGAGAATATATGATTCAAAATCTCAATATTGATTTCGAAATTAGTGATAAAGATATGGAAAAACTAAAGTCGATAGGGCAATATACTGGCTGGAAAGGTGCAGATAGCGAATAAAGGAGGAATACAATGCTTTACCAATATGAAGATTCTATATTAAATTATGATGTTATTGGCAAAGGGAAGCCTATTGTCATTATTCATGGTTTTGGTGGAAATATGGCTTATATGAAAGCGTGTATGGAGCCAGTTTTTAAAAAATGCCATGGATATCAACGCATTTATATCGATTTACCTGGAATGGGAAAATCTAAATTCAATATAAAGTATGCAAGTTCAGATGCTATTTTAGATATCATTGTTTCTTTTATTAAAGAACATATCAATCAACCATTTTTAGTTGTAGGACAGTCATATGGTGGATATATTGCTAGAGGAGTATTATCATATTTTGGAAAACAGGTAGATGGAATGATGCTTCTTTGTCCTGTAGTACATCCTGAGAATAGAAATGTTGAAAACGCATGTATAAAATATGCAGATGAAGAGTTTCTATCAAAGCTGAATGCTGACGATAAAGATGCTTACCTTGAGTATGCAGTAGTCATTAATGAAACAACATATCAAAGATTCCATCAATCAGCGCATAGTGCGCTTCAAGAAGCTAATCAAGAATTTCTTATGACTCTTAAAAATCATTACACATGTTCTTTTGATATTGACGAGAAAATCAAAAAATTGTGTTATGATAAGCCAGTTTTATTTATAACAGCGCATCAGGATATTTGCGTAGGTTATAAAGATTTATGGAACTTGATAGATGATTATCCAAAAGCAAGTTTTTATATGGTTGACAAAGCTGGTCATAATATGCAAACGGAACAACCTGATATATTTGAGGCACTAGTTAAACAGTGGTTACAGAATATCAATTAATTTTTACAATGTATTTTGTATAAAAATTTAATATATCTATTTTAGTATTATGAATATGTTCCAAACTCAATTTGCTTCATTTTATTTGGTTTCTTATTTGATGTCTAAATGTTTTAAAAGAATTATCTAAGATATTATCTAAAATTTAATGTTAAATATCTTGAAAAGAGAGGAAAAATATATAAATAAAAATGTTTTAGTTATTTCAACCAGCCCAAGAGTGAAAGGGAACTCTAATCTACTTGCAGATGAGTTTATTCGTGGAGTAAAAGAAACGGATAACATAGTAGAAAAAATCAGTTTACATGATAAGGCAATCAATTTCTGTAAAGGATGTCTTGCTTGTCAAAAAACAAAGCAATGCGTGATTAAAGATGATGCCAATTGGATTGCACAAAAAATGTTAAAAGCAGACGTGATTGTATTTACAACACCAGTATACTATTATGACATGAGTGGGCAAATGAAAACAATGTTAGATCGAGCAAACCCTCTATATACTGCTGATTATTCATTTAGAGATATTTATTTGCTAGCAAGTGCTGCTGACGAGGATGAAAGTGCTGTTGACGGTACAATTACTGGCATTCAAGGTTGGATAAGTTGTTTTGAAAAAGCAGAGTTGAAAGGCTATGTTTTTGCAGGCGGTGTAGATGGAGTTGGTGCTATTAAAGGGCATGAAGCTTTACAAAAGGCGTATGAAATGGGTAAAGCTATTTAGTTTTGTTATTATTATCATGATTTTAACTTCATGTAGTGATAATAAACCTGTCAACAATATAGTGAGAGAAAAATCAACCATTGAACAACAAGAAAGTAGTGAGAAAAATAAAATGATAGATGTTAATATAGTTATAGAAAATCAAACATTTCATGCCAAATTATATTCAAATGATTCGACAAAAGCATTGATTAAAAAATTACCTATTACAATGACCATGAATGAATTAAATGGAAATGAAAAGTATAGTTATTTGAGTGAGGAATTACCTTCAAGTAATGACTATACTGGAAATATTAACACTGGTGATATTATGCTATTCAATAATGATTGTTTAGTTATCTTTTATAAAGATTTTAGTACAACATACCATTATACAAAATTAGGTCGTATTTCTGATATAGATAATCTGGAAAAAACATTAAGTGTCGAAAATGTAGAAGTTACATTTGAAATCGAATAAGTAAGAGGAATGAATATGACAAAATTTATTGATGAACGTAATGAGTTTAAACAGTGTTTGTTGGATTTAGGATGTAATCATGAAAAAATAGAGAAATGTATGGTTTTAGCAGAGAATGAAAAGGTTACTGAATTATTAAAATTTCTTTCAGAGCATCGTTCAGTTTTGTTAGAAAATCTTCATGAAAGTCAGAAGAAAATAGATTGTTTAGATTATATAGTTTTTCAAATTAAAAAATAAAAAATTTAATAAAACATAAATAGGAGGAATATTTTATGAATAAAGATTTAAATTTAGTATCTGAGTGGGATAAAACTTTTCCAAAAAGTGAAAAGGTAGATCATCAAAAAGTTACTTTTCACAATCGATATGGTATTACACTTGTAGCGGATATGTATACACCAAAAAATATGGAAGGTAAATTAGCAGCGATTGCTGTATGTGGCCCTTTTGGTGCTGTAAAAGAACAATGTTCTGGATTATATGCACAAAAAATAGCTGAAAGAGGTTTTATAAGTATTGCTTTTGATCCATCATTTACTGGGGAATCTAGTGGAATGCCAAGATATATGGCTAGTCCTGATATTAACACAGAAGATTTTCAAGCTGCAGTAGATTTTTTATCGGTTCAAGGTAATGTAGATGCTGATAAGATTGGAATTATTGGTATTTGTGGTTGGGGCGGTATGGCTCTAAATGTAGCAGCCCTTGATACAAGAATTAAGGCTACTGTTGCTTCAACAATGTATGATATGTCAAGAGTGGGTGCAAATGGATATTTTGATGAGCAAGACAGCGAAGAAGCAAGATATAATGCAAAAATTGCTTTAAATGCTCAACGATTAATTGATTATAAAAACGGAAGTTATGAAAGAGCTGGTGGATGTATGGAACTTCCTGTTCCTGAAGATGCACCATTCTTTGTAAGAGATTATTCAGAATATTATAAGGGGCGTGCATATCATAAAAGAAGTTTAAACTCTAATGAAGGTTGGAATAAAATTGGTACTATGTCTTTTATCAATCAACCAATTTTACAGTATTCAAATGAAATTAGAAGTGCAGTATTAATAATACATGGAGATAAAGCACATTCTTACTATTTTGGTAAAGATGCTTATGAGGATATGATTAAAGATAGCAAATATGCATCAAATAAAGAATTATTAACTATATCTGGAGCTGTTCATACAGATCTTTACGATAATTTAGATGTTATTCCATTTGATAAGATTGAGGAATTCTTAAAAATAAATCTAAACTATTAATCTGTAGATATTAAACACAATACACTTGTCTGTTGATTAATAATTAAAGAGATTTTATATAAAATTTCTTTAAAGAGAATCATTTTAAGTACCATTAGAATCTTCTAATGCATAAAGATAATAACTATATAGTTAAATAGTTAAGTAGGGCAGTAAATGATAAAAATTCATTCTTCAGAGTTACATAATTGAATGGCATTAATACAGTTTATATTGAAAAAAGCCTTACAAAAATTTGATTTGATACTATTTTTGTTGATTCATTGATTCTATTTTGATACCATATATTCATCAAGAGAAAAACATTATATAAAATACGAGAGAAATAGTGGAATATTTTTGCAAAGCACTAACTTAAATAGGTTAGTAAAAATAAAGCATTTATCGAGAATGAATAAAATCACCTACGGGTGATTTTTTTGCTATAATGTAAGTAGAACTGTTTATATGTAAGTCAATCCAAAAACATTTTAAATGTGAAAAAAATCAGTATACTTAAAGTAGGAGGTGGAAAGAATGGGACTAGGACTAATTATTTTTGGCTTCTTCTGTTTACATTTTCATTATTTAGATGCCAGTGTCTACAGTGTAGAATTGTTTCCTTTAAGTTTAGGTCTACTTATTATTTTACTTGGTTTTCTTTATGCTTATCATTATACACATCAAAAAGCTTATTTAGCTTTTTCACTGATGAGTTGTCTGATGATTACATTAACCTTTATCCCGTATGTTAGATTTATCTATTTATTAGGGCAAACCATTTTATATGGAAGTTATTTGTTATTTGTAATCAAACAAAATAAAGATTATGATTATATCAAAAAATTAAAGTTATGGAGTAGTCTTTATTTTATCAGCGGGTTATGTAAAGCTTTTTGTTATCAACAAAGGCTTTACCAGTTTAACACGGTGGCATCACTTTTTATCAGTGTCTTTGTGATTGCGACATTGTGGCATTTATATAAAATAAAAAAACAAACACATCAAGAAACAAGACCTCAGCTCACAAGAAAACATATTCCTTATTATGGATATTTAGTGATTATTGGGGTGAGTATTTCACTTATTGTTATTGCACATTCTTATTTAATAGACTTTGTTGAAAATAAAAATTGTTATTTTGAAGCTTATGAAATTGTTAGTGATAAAGCAACAGTTCAATATGTTGTTGATTATCAAGCACCATACCTTCATCAAAGTGAGGTCAATTTAAAAAATCGACCTACTGTGATTTTAAAAGATCATATCAAACCAAAAAAAGCACAAATTTATATTGGGGATAATATTATTTCACAAGGATATTTTCATGAAATTGATGATAATCTCACTTATATGGAAGATGTATTGGATAGCCGTTTTGCTATTCATTTGTATAATCATTATCTTCCACAATGTCGAATCGTTTTAGATGATGTTTCATATCCAGCCAAACTTCAAAAAATGAATTATCAAGAATATGGTTATGAAGACGATTTTGTGAAAATCAGTCGTTGTTATGTGAGTGAAGATTATATTTTGAGTTATCCAAGAATAGAATGGAAAAATCAAAGTATCAGACTTCAATCACTATCATTCATTGATAACAATAATCAAGAAATAGAAAAATTAGAGTATATGAATGATCGTCATTTTAATGAGGATTATCATGATTTTCGTACCATTGTTTTTGAAACTTCCGTATATACTTCTTATCAAAAATCAACGCGATTGAAGGTCGTTTATAAAGACCAAAATCAACAAATCATAGAAAAGGAATATGTATTAGAACCTTATGAAAATTCTAGCTCATAATCAAAATATATCCATTTTACAAGAAAAGTTTCAAAGATATAATGATTTGGATGTGGTTTTGGTTGAAAGAGGACTTGATTTTCAAGGGGTTGCTTATGTTTTTGATATGCAGCATTTAGAAGAAGTGGAAGCGTATTTACAATCGTTAGAAACATCTGCTTTAGTTATTTATGGCAAGAAAAATCAACGGATTTATAAGATTGATGTTTATAAGATTGTTTATATTGAAGGTTTTTCTAAGGAAGCTTATATTCATACAATGGATGAACAATATGAGATTAAAGAGAAACTTTATGAATTAGAAGAACGTTTATTTGATTATGGGTTTGTGAGGATTAGTAAATCTTTAATTATTAATTGTCGAATGATTGAATCATTAGAACCCTTATTAAATATGAAATATCGGATTTATTTAAAGAATGGCGAGTATGTAGAATTAACACGTAATTATATTGCAAGTTTTAAAAAATATTTGAAGATGAGGTGATGAACTAATGTTGGAAAAATTAAGTATTCGTTTTGTAACAAGTTTGATTTTTATGTGGTATATTTTTCAAATGACTGGCATAGTTATTTATATTGATGTTTATATATTTTTAATGATGATTCTTTTTTCAGTGTTAGTCACTTTATTGATTGAATCATTATATAGTTTACTTCGTCACTTACTTCGTTGGACGCCTTATTTACTATTAGGGATGATTGTAAGTATATGTTTGTTTTTCCATTTTGCTGGTGGGGGAATTTATTTAGGGTTACTTGTTTATACGTTGATATCTGTTGGTATACAGTTATATCGTGAATATAAAATGGAAAAGCTATTAAATGTTGCACTGGACAATTGGAATAAAAATGATACTATTGAATAAAGAGGAGGTGTAAGGATGAAGATATTGATGTTAGCACCATTACATGAAGAAGATTTTCAAAAAATTGAGAAAGCTTTTCCTAATGATTCTTTGACTTATAGTACAAGTGAAGATGTTACTCAGGAAATGATAGATTGGTGTGATATTATTGTTGGGAATCCGAATGGACATATAGATTTAAATCGACCTCATATTCAAGCTTTATTATTACAAAGTGCAGGGAGTGAAGCCTTTATTAAACCAGGACGTTTAGCTCCACAAATCAAACTTGCAAATGCGAGTGGAACCTATGGCAAAGCGATTGCTGAACATATCATAGGAATGATTTTATTGTTAAATAAGAATTTAAAACAATATACTTTACAAATGCAAGAGCATCTTTGGAATCGATTATCAACTGGTAAGGAAATATATCATAGTACAGTGGTTATTGTTGGATTAGGTGATATCGGTTATGAACTTGCTAAACGTTTAAAAGCTTTTGATTGTCATATTATTGGCGTGAAAAGGAGATTATGTGATTTACCACCACATATTGATGAAATTTATACAACTGAACATTTAGATGAAGTCTTACCCAAAGCTGATTATGTTATTTTGGCATTACCACAAACAAAAGAAACCATTCATTTGTTTGATCAAAAAAGATTGATGTTAATGAAAAAAGATGCTGTGCTTATTAATGTAGGTAGGGGAAGTGCAATCGTAAGTGAAGATTTAAAAACAGTTTTAAAGAAAGGTCATCTCTATGGAGTTGGGTTAGATGTCTTTGAAGAAGAACCACTATCTCAACAAGATGAATTATGGGATTTTGATAATGTCATTATCACTCCACATGTTTCTGGTGGTTATGCTTGGAGGAGTGCCCGTCATTATTTCACGGATTTAGTCATTAGAAATATTCATCATCTTAATCAAAATGAACCTTTAGAAAATGAAGTTGATTTTCAAACTGGTTATCGAAAAGTCATTGATTATAAATAAAGATGTGAGGCTATACTTTTGTATAGTCTTTTTGCATATCATTTGCTTTTTATAAAAAAATACTTATAATGATAATATACCCCCTAGGGGGGTGGGAGGTTATGCCATGAAAGAAAAATATGATGTTATTGGAATGAGCTGTAGTGCTTGTAGTGCACATATTGATAAAGCGATTAGACATCTTGATGGAGTTGTCGATGTGAATGTTAATTTATTAAGCAATTCGATGGTTGTTGAGTATGATGAAAATCAATTAAATCAAGCATCAATTATTCAAGCTGTTGAAAATGCTGGATATAAAGCAGCTTTAGAAAATAATTCTGTGACTTCCAAACAACAGGAAGAAAGTGTTGATCATAAAAAAAGGTCATTGATTTTATCATTTGTCTTTTTGATTCCATTATTTTATATATCAATGGGACATATGATGGGAGCACCTTTACCATCTTTGTTGACAGATCATGAAAATATGATGGTATTTGCATTAACTCAATTATTTTTAACTTTACCGATTATGTATATTAATCGAGGCTATTTTCAAAGAGGTTTTCAAGCATTATTACATAAGAGTCCTAACATGGATACATTAATTGCCATGGGTTCATCAGCAGCTGCGATTTATAGTATTTATGCTATCTTTATGATGGGTTATGATTTAGGTCATGGTGATATGGTCGGAGCTCATCAATATATGATGCAACTTTATTTTGAATCAGCTGGGATGATTTTAACTCTTATATCATTAGGAAAGTACTTAGAATCACGTTCTAAAAAGAAAACAACCCAAGCAATTGAAAAACTAATGAATCTTATGCCTTCAGTTGCAACTATACTTGTTGATGGACAAGAAAAAGTGGTTGATATTCAAGACGTCAAAATTGGTGATATTGTTGTGGTGAAATCTGGTCAGAGTATTCCAGTTGATGGTGTCATTGTAAAAGGACAAACATCAATTGATGAATCTATGATTACGGGTGAAAGTTTACCCGTTGATAAAGGCCTTCATGATCAAGTGATTGGGGCAACAATGAATGTGGATGGATATATTCATGTTCAAGCAACTCATACGAGTGGAGATACAACTTTGTCGCAAATTATCGCTTTGGTAGAAGATGCCAGTTCTTCAAAAGCTCCGATTGCTAAGCTGGCTGATCAAATCAGTGGTATCTTTGTGCCAATAGTTATGAGTATATCCTTATTAACGTTTATCACATGGATGACACTTGGAGGACAAACTTTTCATTTTGCTTTAACATGTGCGATTGCTGTTTTGGTCATTTCTTGTCCATGTGCTTTAGGTTTAGCAACCCCAACAGCAATTATGGTGGGAACTGGAAAAGGAGCTCAATTAGGTATTTTAATTAAATCGGCTGAAAATTTAGAACTTTTATCAAAGGCTAAAAGTATCGTCTTGGATAAAACTGGAACAATGACTAAAGGAAAGCCACAAGTCACTGAGGTTTATCCAATTGATATTGATAAAACAGACTTGTTAAAAATTGCTGGTTCTTTAGAAAGTGCTTCACAACATCCAATTGCTAAAGCAATTGTAAGTTATATTCAAAGTCAAAATATTGATTTTCAAACAATTGAAAATTTTGAGATGTTACAAGGTAAAGGATTAAAAGGAAAACAAAATGAACATATCTTTTTATCAGGGAATCAACGTTTGATGGAAGAAAATCAAGTTGATTTATCTGATGTTCATCAATTGGCAAGTGAACTGGCGATGTCAGGTAAGACACCACTTTATTATGCACGAGATGGAATGATTATTGGACTGATTGTTGTGAGTGATGTTTTAAAAGAGACAACTAAGGAAGCAATCCAACAATTAAAACACAAAGGTTTGTCTATTTATATGTTAACGGGTGATAATGCATTAACGGCTAAAGCCATAGGAAAACAGCTAGATATTGAAGTCATTGCAGAAGTTCTACCACAAGATAAAGAAAAACATATCAGAGATTTACAGTCAAAAGGTGAACGGGTTATTATGGTAGGAGATGGAATCAATGATGCGCCGGCTTTGATGCGTGCGGATATTGGGATTGCAATGACATCAGGAACAGATATTGCTATGGATTCTGCAGATATTGTTTTAATGAAAAATGATTTACAAGATGTTGTTAATGCAATTGATTTAAGTCATGCTGTGATTAAGAATATTAAAGAAAATCTATTTTGGGCATTCTTCTATAATGTGATTGGTATTCCAATTGCGGCGGGAGTTTTTTATCCATTTTTAGGATGGTTATTAGATCCTATGTTTGGGGCTGCTGCTATGAGTTTAAGTTCAGTCTTTGTTGTAAGTAATGCCTTGAGATTAAGATTTTTTAAACCAAAAACAAAAAGAGAGAAAACGGAGGAAAAAATGATGAAAAAGAAAATGAATATTGAAGGTATGATGTGTGCACATTGTCAAGCACACGTTGAAAAAGCATTAAATGGTATTGATGGTGTAAAAGCTGAAGTTGATTTAAAAAACAATTGTGCTTATTTAGAATTATCTCAAGATGTAGCTGAAGCAACACTTACAAAAGCTGTGGAAGATGCTGGTTATACAGTTAAGGGATTTGAATAATGCAAGCTGATAAGTCACAAATAACACGTTTGTTAAAAACGGCTAGAGGGCAAATTGATGGCATTTTAAAGATGATTGATGATGATCGTTATTGTGTAGATATTTCTAATCAGATAATGGCTACACAAGCTATTTTGAAACGGGCAAATAAGGAAATTATTGGAGCACATATGAAACACTGTGTTCATGATGCCTTAAATCAAGAAGATGCCAATCAAAAAATTAATGAAATGATTGATATTATTGATCAATTAATGAAATAGAGGGAAACCTCTATTTTTATTTGTCTTAAAAAATAGTATAATAGTATGCAGGAGGAAAAAATGATGCAAAATGGTGTAATGATGCAATATTTTGAATGGTATTTAGAAAGTAATCCTCATCTTTGGAAACTTTTAAAAGAAGATGCAAAGCATCTTAAAGAAATTGGGATAACAGCAGTCTGGATGCCACCTGCTTTTAAAGGAATTGGTGGTATTCATGATGTTGGATATGGGGTTTATGATATTTATGATTTAGGGGAATTTGATCAAAAGGGAACAATTCGCACAAAATATGGAACAAAAGATGAATATTTAGATGCTATTGAGGCTCTACATCAATATGGTTTACAAGTTTATGGCGATATTGTTTTAAATCATAAAATGGGTGCTGATGGAAATGAATTTGTCAAAGCCTATGAAGTTAATCAATATAATAAAAATCAAGTGATTAGTGATGAAGAATTAATCGAAGTTCCAACGCTTTTTACCTTCCCTAATCGTCATCAGATGTATAGTGATTTTACCTGGAATTGGACATGTTTTGATGGAATTGATTATGATATTTTGTCAAAGCGTCATGCAACATTTTTGTTTAAAGATAAGAATTGGGATAGTCAAGTTGATGATGAAAATGGAAATTTTGATTATTTAATGGGGGCTGATATTGATTTTTCAAATCCACATGTTGTAGCAGAATTAGAGAATTGGGGACAATGGTATTTATCAATGACTCATCTTGATGGATTAAGATTGGATGCAGTTAAACATATTGGTGCTCATTTTTATAAAGATTGGATTCGTGAAATAAGAGTCCACTATCAAAAAGAATTATTTACTGTAGGGGAGTATTGGCATGGAGATATTCATCATTTATTAAATTATTTAAATGAAGTTGAAGGTGAAATGTCTTTATTTGATGTTCCTTTGCATTATCATTTTTATGAAGCTTCACATAGTTTTGGACAGTATGATATGTCAAAGATTTTTGAAGGAACATTGGTGGATAGTGCGCCCAATCAGGCTGTCACTTTTGTTGATAATCATGATACACAACCTTCACAAGGATTACAGTCATGGGTTGAAGATTGGTTTAAACCACTAGCTTATGCATTGATTTTACTGAGAAAAGATGGGTATCCTTGTGTTTTTTATGGCGATTATTATGGGATTCCACATTCTCAAATCAAAGGACAATCTGATGTTTTAGATTGCTTATTATGGTTAAGAAAAGAATATGCTTTAGGAAAACAAGATGATTATTTTGATGATTCAAGTGTTGTTGGATGGGTTCGTTATAGTGAGCAACGCTCATTAGCTTGTATTATGAGTGATAGTGTTGGAGGAACCAAGGATATGTATGTCGGTGAACGTTATGCTGGAAAAATATTTTATGATGCCTTAGGTTATTGTCAAAATCAAGTTGTGATTGATCAACAAGGGCATGGTCTTTTTAAGTGTCAGGGAGGAAGTGTCAGTGTCTATATTTGTCAGGAGGAAAATAATGGATAAGAAAAGCTTGCTTTCTGTTCATTTGGCTGTTTTGTTATTTGGAACCTCAGGAGTTTTTATTAAAATTATTCCAATGTCAGCGTTATTGCTGACATTAGGACGAGGAATTTTTTCAGCCTTGGCACTTTATGCTTTCATTCATTTTCGTGAATATTCATTACGTCTTGAACGTTTACGCGATTATTTTTGGAATTTATTGGCAGGAATCTTTTTAGCGATGCATTGGTTTTTATTTATTATGTCAATCCAAATCTCAACTGTTTCAATTGGAACCATTACCTTTGCCACTTACCCTTTATTTGTTGTGTTTTTAGAACCATATGTCTTTAAGGAAAAGTTTCAACTCAAGAATTTATTAAATGTTGTTATGATTGCTATAGGGATTGCTTTTCTGATTCCTGCTTTTGAGTTAAACAATGCCACAACTTTAGGAATCTTATATGGCTTAGGCAGTAGTTTTTGTTTTGCTATACTTTCAATTATTAATCGTCGTTTAGCTGCCTTATATGATAGTGTTGTCATTACTCTATATGAACAAACTGTTGCTGCTTGTCTGATGACGATTTTGATTTCTATTATAAAACCAACAGTTCATGAAGGAACAGTACTTGATTTTTTTCATTTGATTATTTATGGTGTTGTTTTTACTGGATTAGCTCACTCTTTATATATTCAAGGATTAAAAGGAATCAAAGCACAGACAGCCAGTATTATTTCAGTATTAGAACCTGTTTATAGTATTGTTTTAGCCATTGTCTTTTTACAGGAAAGAATGAGTTATCAAGAAATGATAGGGACATTTATTATTTTTGTTACTGTTATGATTGCAACTTTACAAAATAGTGTTGATGAAAAAACATAAAATCCATTTCAAACGAAATGGATTTTAAAGTATAATACTGAAATATAAGAGAGTAAAACATAAAGTTAAGACGGCAGCAAATTCAACGATGTTTAAAATCATTTGTTCTTGCTTTTGATTCACTCCTTTTTTCTTTGCTTCATAAAGAAGTTGATATGTTATCATGAGTGGAATAAGATTGAGTATGCTTAAAAGTGAAGTAAACAAGGAGAAAATAGCAAAAGCAAGAGTCGGTATATAAAATTCGTTTTTAATGTGTTCCATATCATCACCTTCTTCACTTATATTATATAAAAACTGAAGAAATGGACTATCAAGAGTATCTTAATATTATGTTAATTTTATTTAAATTCACATAAACAGTATATAACAGTTGACAAGTGTTATATACTGTTATATACTGTTAGTGAACAGAGGAGGAGAATTATGAAGATTATTATTAATAATTCATCTATGCAGCCTATTTATGAACAGCTCATAGAACAAATTAAAACCATGATTATTCATGGTGAACTCAAAGAAAATGATAATTTACCATCTGTTCGTTCTTTATCAAAAGAATTAAAGATTAGTGCTTTAACGGTCAAGAAAGCGTACGATAATCTTGAAAGTGAAGGTTTTGTATCAACGATTCATGGAAAAGGAACTTATGTCAAAGGCGCTAATCAAGAGATTTTAAAAGAAGAACAAAGAAAAGAAGTCGAAACTGATTTGGAAATGGCCATCCAAAAAGGTCGTAGATGCAACATGAGTGATGAAGAAATAAGTGAATTATTTCATTTGATTATGGAGGAGTAAACAATGTTAAAACTTACAAATGTTACAAAACGTTATGATCAATTTACCTTGAATTGCTCTTTAGACGTACAACCTGGATGTGTGACTGGTCTCATTGGACAAAATGGTGCTGGGAAAAGCACAACATTTAAAGCTATTTTAGATTTGATTTCAATTGATGATGGTAATATTCAAATCTTTGATTGTCCTAATCAACACTTATCAATGAAATATAAACAACAAATTGGCGTTGTTTTATCTGATAGTGGATTCAGTGAATATCTGACAATTCAATCAATTATACCTATTATGGATGCTTTATATGATCGTTTTGAAAAACAACAATTTATACAAAGATGTCAACAATTTAATTTACCACTAAAAAAACAAATCAAAGATTTTTCAACAGGGATGAAAGCCAAATTGAAAGTTCTATTAGCATTATCATATCATGCAAGGTTATTGATTTTAGATGAACCTACTGCAGGATTGGATGTTATTGCAAGAGAGGAACTTTTAGATATACTAAGGGACTATATGGCTCAAGATGAATCATGTTCAATCTTGATTAGCTCACATATTTCTAGTGATTTAGAAGGCTTATGTGATGATTTATACATGATTGATAAAGGAAGTATTATTCTCCATGAAGATACGGATGTTTTATTAAGTGATTATGCTATTTTAAAGGTTGATGAACAACAATATGCTTCCCTTGATCATCAATATATTTTAAGATTTCGTAAAGAAAATTATGGATATTGTTGTTTAACAAATCAAAAACAATATTATTTGGATAATTATCCATCATTAGTTATTGAAAAAGGTTCAATTGATGATGTAATTACAATGATGATAAGAGGTGAAAAAGCATGAAAGGATTATTAATTAAAGATTTTCAATTACTTAAAAATCAAAAATCATTTTTCGTTGTCTTTATTGCAATGGCAGTTATCTTTTTGGTGACTGATATGATGAGTCAGGACTTCTTAGTAAGTTATGTAAGCTTCTTGAGTATTATTATGATGGTGAGTAGTATGACTTATGATGAATTTAATAATGGGTTAAGTTATTTAATGACACTACCAACAACGAGAAAGAAATATGTTCAAGAAAAATATGTCTTTGGCTTTATTCTTCTTTTCATTGCATGGGTTTCTACTTTCTTAGCAACAACTGGTTTTTATCTTGGTAAGGGAGAATTAATTTCTTTATCTGATTGGCTGTTATCTTGTTTTATGATTTTGTTATGTGCTGTCATCATGATACAATGCGTTTTACCTTTACAATTAAAGTTTGGTCAAAACAAAGGTAATATAGCCATGGCATTAATTGTTGGAGTTCTCTTTGCCATTGGTTTTATTGTGATGAGTATTGTAAAACTTTTTGATATAGATTTAACTTTCTTAATGCGTATGATTTCACAAATAGATTTATTTCAAATAATTGTTATTATGATTGGGGTAGTTATTATTGTTGGATTCATCTCATATCGTATTAGCCTTAAAATTATGTACAAAAAAGAATTGTAAAATAAAAAACAACTTTTTCATGAAGTTGTTTTTTTATGCTTTTTTCTTTTTTAAAACAAAAGTTGCAATAATAATGATAACAAGCATGACTGCAGCACAGATTCCAGCTGTTGACCATAATTCAGGTTTAGCATAAGCCTTAGAAACGATTGCAATCTTTCTTATTAATATAGCAAGTGCGTAACCAGAAGTTGCAGCACCAATAAGTGCAAGGACTGCTTTAAACCATTTTGGGAATACTTCTGTAAACAAAATTGCAGTTATTAAGCAAATAAGTGCAATAAAAGCACAAATGACAAAATGCATAGAGAAACCTCCTTTATATACATCATTTAAAATACCATAAATAGCCAAAGATTGCAATATAATTGTGAACACATAGATGGAATAATATCGGAATTTTTGTGTAAAATGTAGAATTATGAAAACGTTTATGATAAACTATAAGGGCAAAGAAAAGAGGTAGATTATGAGATTTAATAGAAACAAAAGATATACTTATTATAGTTCGTATTCATCTTCAAGGAGACAAAGAGTACGTTGGGATAGAATTGCAATAATTGCAGGGGCAATTGTTGTTGTCGTAGGCATTGTTATTTGGTTTAATTTAAGTCGTATTAAGTTAATGTTTAAAGGTTATTCATTTGGTCAACAAAATGATATTTTATCTTTAGATAGTCAGCAAGTTTCAGAAATTTTATCACATGATAAAATGACACATATTCAAGATTGGATTAAAACAAGTCAAAATGTTAAATTCTATGATGAGTATGAAGAATATTATACAATCCATGATGATTTAAAAGTTAAAGTTGTTGTTTCAACAGTAGATAAGATTTTTAGTAATCAAGCATCTAAATTAACAAGTTTAGGTTATAGTGATGATGAAATATGGAAAGTCTTAGAAACTGCCAGTATTGATGATTTAGATTATTTGATTACAAAGCAATATACTTATGATCAAATTAAACCTTATATGCAAGTGAAAGGTTTTGCTTTCCAAGATATGGAAAAGTATATGAAAGTATATGCACAAAAACAAAATTATAACTATGCTGTATTATCAACAACATATCCTTTCATTATTTCTGAAAATAAAGTAACAAGAAGTTATACAATCCAAAATCCTGATGATATTTTAACATTGGTTAAAAAAGGATTTCAGTTAGCTGATACATATGTGCCAAAAGATTTAGTTCAACCTAATATTCCAGTGGCACCTGATTGTGATAATTCAAAAATGCGTAAAGAAGCTGCAAAAGCATTAGAAGAAATGGCAAAAGAAGCGAAGAATTTAGGCTATGAATTAGCAATTAATAGTGCTTATCGTTCATATGCAGATCAAAAGAAAACATATGATGATTATTTCAAGAAATATGATGCCATCACAGCAGCAAGTTTAGTTGCCCTTCCAGGAGCAAGTGAACATCAAACTGGTTTAAGTGTTGATTTAACAAGTACAAGTGTCATTCAAAAGAAAGCTAAAGGTGATGTCGCTGTTTTTGGTGATAGTGAAGAAGGAAAATGGGTTGAAAAGAATGCTTATCGTTTTGGTTTTGTCTTACGTTTCCCACTTGATAAATCAAATATTACTGGGATTAGAAATGAACCATGGCATTTTAGATATGTAGGTAAAGAAGCAGCAAAGACAATGCATGACAATAATTGGCTGTTAGAAGAATATTGTTTATATGAAGGAATTATTCCACAAATTAAAGAAAATAAATAATCTAGGGATTTCCCTAGATTATTTTTAGGAGAAAGATATGAAAACATTAATTACAACTTTAAATTCTAAATTTATTCATACATCATTATCATTAAGATTATTATATGTTGCTTGTTATCATCAATTTGATATTGATTTTAAAGAATATACAATTAAAGATTCTTTAGAACATATTGTTGATGATTTATTATCAATGAAATTAGATGTTTTGGCTTTTTCTTGTTATATTTGGAATATTGAATATATCAAGTCACTTTGTTCAATGTTAAAACAAAGACAACCACAGCTTTGTATTATTTTAGGTGGACCAGAAGTGACTTATGAACCAGCTTATTTTTTAGAAAATTATGCTATTGATTATGTAATAAGTGGAGAAGGAGAAAAAGCTTTTCCAATGTTATTAGAAGCTATTGAAAAGGATTTGGATAAGAATATAAGTGGTGTTAGCTATTTAGGTCATGTGACAAATGAAGTTGCAATGGTAGATTTAAGTTATGTAGAATCATTAGATTCACCTTATCATTTAAAACAAGATCAAGCGAATATGGCTAAACGTATTTTATATTTTGAAACAAGTCGTGGATGTCCTTTTCAATGTCAATATTGTCTTTCTTCATTAGAAAAAGGTTTAAGATTTTTTAGTGAAGATTATTTAAAGAAACAATTAGATATTATTTGTCATAGTGGAGCTAAGACAATTAAACTTTTAGATCGTAGTTTTAATGCTGATGCAAAACATGCAATTATGATTTTAGATTATATTTTTCAAAACTATCAGGAAGGACAACAATTTCAATTTGAAATTAATGCTGATGTTTTAGATCAAAGAATTATTGATTTCATTAAAGAGAAAGCTCCTAAGAATTTATTAAGATTTGAAATTGGTATTCAATCAACCTATGAACCAACCAATCGTGCAGTTAAGAGAATTCAAAACTTTGAACGATTAAGTGATGTTGTTCAACAATTAATGAAGGATGGAAAATGTGATTTGCATCTTGATTTAATTGCCGGACTACCTTATGAAGATTATAATCGCTTTGCTCAATCATTTGATGAAGTCTTTGCATTTCGGGCTAAAGAATTGCAATTAGGTTTCTTAAAACTATTAAGAGGAACTTCATTACGCCATGATGCACAAGATTATGGTTATGTTTATCAAGCAGAACCGCCTTATGAAATGATAGAAAACCATTGGATGAAAAAAGCAGATATTGAAAAGATTCATATGGCTGAAGATATGTTAGAAAAATATTGGAATAGTGGACGTTTTGTAAGAACAATGAATAAAGTGATGGACCAACAAACTTCACCATTTGATTTTTTCTATCAGTTCGCTTGTTTTTATCAAGATCATCATTATAAAAAAATAGGTTATCAGTTAGATGAATTGTTTATTTACTTAGATCAATATTTATCAGATGATTATCATGAATTACTGATTCAAGATTATTTATCCTTATTTAAAGTTAAACCAAAAAGATGGTATCAACCAACTTTAAGTGCAACTTCTAGAAAAGAAGTGATTAGGACTTTAGCTGAAAAATACCAACTTGATCAAGAGTTGTTGTTTAGATATGCGATTGTTGAGAAATTACAGGAGGGTTATCTTGTGGTGATTTATAAAGACTATCAATGTAAGATGGATATTTATAAATAACATAAGAAATGATAAGTCCAGCAATAAAAGAGAATATCATATCTTGCATGGTATCATGGACACCGGTTGTATAGTGTCTTGAAGCATCATAGTTAAAAAGAATCAAGCCACTGTATTCAAAAACTTCCCATAAAAAAGCGATTGCCATTTCGACACAGTTCATCATAAGATAAAGGTATTTCTTTTCTGGAATGTGATTTTTTAAGGTGAAATAAGCCAAAATAACAAAAATAGCACCGGATAAAAAATGCATACATTTATCATAGTAAGGGAAATTATAAAATTGACAACTTGTTCCTAATACTTGAGTAAGATAAACATAAATGAGATATTCTGTTTGATAAAGCTTATTTTTAACAAACAAAAGAGGAGCTAATAAAATTACAGAAATGAAAAGTGTATATTGGAAGTGTGTGAATCCAATATAAAGAATAGTTAAGATATAAATGGTTAAAGTTATTTGATATATTTTTTTCATAGTTCTATTATAGAAAAAATAAATGAATTTATTCATGGAGGAAAGAAAAATGTTATCGATGGTGGATTATGTTCATGAAAGAATACAATCATATCCTAAAGATTTAATAGGTGTAGATTTTACTATGGGGAATGGTCATGATACAGTTTTTTTAGCTGATTATTGTTCATATGTTTATGCTTTTGATATCCAAAAAGAAGCGCTTGAAAAAACTAAACAGTTATTAAAAGAAAAAAATAATGTCCAATTGATTTTAGATGGACATCAAAATATGGATCAATATATCACTTCTTTTGATATTGGTATTTTTAATTTAGGCTATTTACCTTTAGCTGATCATCATGTGACAACCTTATTAAAAACAACGCAAATGGCTATTAAAAAAGCACTTGCTAGTGTTCAACAGGTTTTATTTATTGTTGTTTATCCTGGACATGAAGAAGGTTATAAAGAAAGTTTATGGATAGATGACTATGTTTGTCAATTAGATAGCCATCAATGGAATGTTTCAAGTTATAAAATGTTAAATAAAAATCAAGCTCCTTATGTGATTGAAATACAAAAAAAGTCAGTATAATCATTTTGAATTGTTTCAAACTAATCTTGAAAGAAGGTGAAAAACCATGAGTTCAAGATCAAAACGATTACTTGTTCCTGAAGCCAAGAAAGAGATTGATAAAATGAAATTTGAAATTTCTGATGGTGTTCATCATCAAGGTGAAGCAATGTGTGATATTTGTGGCTCTGTTGGTGGTACGATTACGCGAAAACTTGTAGAACTAGGAGAAGAACAGTTAAAAAGACAAAATAAATAAGCAGGGTTTCCTGCTTATTTATTAACATAAGATGTATTTAAAGTCACCCTGAGATACAGAGTAAATTAAATCTTCTGGGGCATCTTTACAGAAATGGAATAATTGACCATCTTCAATTGTTCCATTCCAAGTTGCAACAACAGTGATATCTTCACTTAATTCTTTTAAGAAGGCTAATAAATCAATTTTATTATTCTTTGCATAAAGAATTTTTTTATTATCTAATAATAATACTTTTTGATGATAAGTTGATAAGAAATTTTTCATTTCATGCATTAATTGTTCGCTAGGTGTATGGGTAAATATTTTATCTAAATCAACAATTGGAACGCCTGTTTCTTGACTATATTCACGAATTAATTTAGATTTTCCACTTCCTGGTTTACCAATAATGAGTAAAAGCTTATGTTGAGCATCACTTAATTCCTCTATTTTCTTATTCATATCCATTGCTATCTTCTCCTTTTTATATGTTTATCTGTCTTTATTATAGCATTAATTGTAAGCGTTTTCTACGAATAAAGAAAAGATTTTTGAAAAAGAAAAATGCAGCAATAAAACTGCATTATTTTTGTTCTTCAATACAAAGAATCAATTGTCCAAGTAATGTATATTCTTGTAAATCATCAACCTTAATAATTTCAGGAATATATTGTTTTGGTAGATAATTTTCCATTTCTTTTTTTAATTCCTGAATATGCGGTATCATGGTACAGCATAGAATAACGACCTCAGGACTCACCATACTGACAATACTTGTAATTGTTTTAGCAACTAGTTCTAAAGCTCCTTCAGGAGTTTTAGCCAAAGAAATACGATCATTAGAAAGATCCATTGGTAAATACTGAGTTTCACCGGCTAAATGAAAACGTCCTCTAACTAATTGTCCATTAATAATAATACCCGTTCCAGAAAAATAATTGCTTGGTTGAAAGAGAAATGCCAGGGAAGTATATTTTTTTTGTGAAGCATAATAACCTACCGCAGCTGTATTGACATCATTACCAAAAACAAAGGTTTGTTGATAACGTGCATTTAATAAAGATAATAAATTGCAATCTTCTAAACCATTTACATTTGCTGAAACAATACAACCATCATTGATAATACCAGGCATAGAAATACCTACAGTATGAATATCAGGATATTGTAAAAGAACGGTATCAATGACATCATATAAATCTTGAATACAAGTTGTTGGTTTAATAATTTCATTATCTAAAAGGATAGTGTTTTGTTCATCATATAAACGATAAGCAATATGAACTCTTAAACTATTTCTAAAAATGGATAATGAAAGTATTTTTGTGTTATTGTGGGTTGCAATTTGTAAAGGTAGAGGTGTTGCACTGCTTTGATCTTTACGACTTTGTTTTTTATCTAAAGCCGATTGAATTAAAGCTAAGGTTGCAGCTACATCATATTTTGCAAATACATGCGGAGGTATTTTAATAACAATTTGTTCCTTTAGAATTTCTTGAACTTTTGCATGCATATATGAAATTTGAGGAGCTAACATAATAATATCATATTGATCACCAACATTAAAAAGTTCATTGTATCCAATTGCAGTGATTTCATAATTATAATATAATAATTGACTCGCTTCATTTAATTTAGAAGCAAAATAAGATGTTGTTAAACCACCACTACAACTTAAAAGAATTTTTATCTTTGGTTTTTCAACAAGTTGTTGAATATTATCCATCATTTCTTTAAATAACTCAGTAGCATGTTTCATTGTTTTCATTTGGAAGTGAAGATAGAATTCAATTTCTTGAGTTGTTGTATTTGTTACACTAAGTTCAATGATATTCATACGATTAAATATAATTTCACTATAACTATAATTTGTTTCAATCACAATAATATTATCATGTTTTTCATCTAAATGAATACGACAATGTGATTGATCTTGAATTAAAATCCATTCCTTAAAAATCATTGTATGAATATCCCTTAAGAATTCATCCATAATTCATCACCTCTTAGTATCATTATAAAGTGAAATACATATTTTTTAATGATTTTTACTGTTTTTGAAAAAATTTTTTCAAAAATATTTCTTTTTACTAAAAAGAGTGAGATTATTTTATCTAATTAAGAAAGATAATCAATAAAAAAATAACATGTGTTAATTTATCAATGAAATCAAATACAATTAACGGAAGAATAAGATGAAATATTTTATAGTTTACAAATTTAGTATATATTTCTTGATTAATTATCTTGAATTTTTTAGAAATTTTTATTATCATATTGTTCAATGAAACAGGATAATTAATCAAACTTTGGTCGGGGAGATTATTATCCTTTTTTCTTTCTATATCCTTAGCATAACAAAATGAAAAGGTGGGATTTCACTCTTTGAGTAAAAGGCCACCAGTAATCTTAATGTGAGGGTAAACTCCATCTAAAATTATTTAGTCTCACTAATTAAATTAAAGTATCTTTATTAATATTATTGAAAAGAGAAAATGATTCTATTGATTAATTCTTAATATTATCAAATCCTCTCCTTAATTTAGGTATTTTCTTTTTCTAACTAGGGTAATAACCATTACGAGTTTTCAAGTGTTTTATTTTTTAAATACTGAAAAATCATAATAATGATCATTACTTTGTATACCTACATAATCCATCATATAAAATCCAAAATCACCTAATAAAATATTGCCAGTTAAAAAAGTTGCCATTTCACTATTTAAAAATAACAATGGTTTTACCATCTCTTGAACATCTGCTAATCGTCCTGCAACACCATCTGTCTTTAATAATTCTTCTTTCAATCCATCAGCAATCATTTTTTCTGTCATAGCAGTTAAAGTACTGCCAGGCAATAAAACATTGATACGAATGTTATGTTCTCCAAATACTTTTATTTTTTTCATAGCATGGTAGATAATTGCTCTTTTAGATAAAATATATGAAGCACCATCTACCATATGCTTTTTATTCAATTTTTCTAACTCTACATTGACAGCATCCCAGCCATTCATATCTGCAATATTTTGATATTCATATATGTATTCTTTCCAATAAACACCCGCCATTGAAGATATAATAGCAATTGCACCATTTGAATTCATTTTTTTTAAAGCATAATAATCTAAAATATATTGGTTTGCAGTAAAATTAACATGGAATACTGTTTCAAAAGAGAATCTTTTATCTGCTGAAATTCCTGCTACTAAAAATAATTTATCTATTTTATCAGGAATAAGTTCAAAAGCCTCATCAATAGATTTTTGAAATTCTAAATTAACTTTTATATAATGTATACCTTTCATTTGGGGATCAATAATATCTAAGCCATATATTTCTGCTCCTAAATGAATCAGTTCCTCACATAGACATCTCCCTATTCCTGAAGCCGCTCCAGTAACAACACATATTTTATCTTTATAATTTAAATAATCTTTCATCCTTATCTCCTAGTACCATTAAATATTTTCTGACATAACTTTTCTTGGGCGTAAAAAGAAAAAAGTACCAAACATTAGAAATGCAATTGAACTAATTATAAACATATAACGAACATTTCCATCTGATATGTTCATAAATTGTCCTATGAAAGAAAAAACATATACAGAGATAGTAGGAACAATTGTAGAACAAGCAAAACCTACACCCAACGCAGTTGATAATTGAGAACTTTTTGTAACTCTACTTAGAGAGTCCATACAATAAGTAACAAAGGTCATATATCCAAATCCGGATAAGACATTACCTATATAAAGCAAAAGAAGATTTTCAGCTAAAGCTACACAAAGAAAACCACAAGCAATACATAGTAGGGTTGTTCCAAAAAGACGTTTTTTAAATATTTTTAACAAATAGCTAAAAACAAAACCACTAATAAAACAAGCAAACGAATGAACAGAAGATACATAGCCTGCATCTACCGAACTTCCCATTCCTTCTGTAACAATAATATTGGACATATAGACAAGAATAGGATAAAGGAAAAAGATAATAACACCTTGTGCAATAATGAAAAAACATGTATCGTGACTCCAATTTATACCTTTTTGTTTTTGGGATATTTCATCTTGCTGTGGAGGAGTAGGCATAATCATTACGCAAAACATTGGCAATAAGACTATTAAATGATATAACCACATCATTCTAACAGAAATATTGACTAGCCATCCACCTATTAAAATAATAATCATGGAAGAAAGTCCTGATACACTTGATCCATATCCTAACATTTTTGATCTTTTTTCATCTTGATAAAAAGCTGAAATACAAGAAGCTCCCATAGGCATGAAAATCCCATACGCAAAGCCAACCATAGCTCTTAAAAATATTAAAACATAAATATGACATTCTATAAAAAAGGGAGTCAAACCACCTACGAGTGCAAAGCCAAATGCAATAAACATTGTTTGTTTAAACCCTATCTTTTTGACAAATGTACCGCTTAATAAATTGCCCGGCATACTAGCTAACATACAGATTGTTGAAACCATCGTAATTGTTGATAAAGAAACATCAGGGTATAACTCTCCTAAACTTGCTAGAGCTGGATTGATGCCAGATGTGATACATTGTAAAATATAAATTGACAATACACAAATAGCTAATACTGAACCTGATATTTTTGAGTCCTTCATTTTTCCTATGCCTCCATCCTATAAGACTTCAGATAAATCAGGATAACCATAAAGACTAATTCCTCCATCACAAGTTAAACTTACACCTGTAATATATGAAGCATCATCAGATAATAGGAATCTTGCTGTTGTAGCAAATTCTTCAGGCTTACCAAAACGTTCCATAACAATGTTTTTATAAGCAACTTGGCATGCGTTATAATTTTGAGTAAGAACTTTAATAGAAGGTGTATCTGTTAAACCAGGATTAATTGCATTGACTCTTATTTGTGGTCCTAGTTCCATTGCAGCAACTTTTACAAGTTGTGCGATTGCTCCTTTCGATGAACAATAGGCAGCATTTTCTTTCACAGGAACAAATGAGTTAATGGAAGATGTAACAACTATAGCACCTTTTCCTTGTTCTTTCATATATTTTCCAACTGACTTAATAGCTCTTGCAGCTCCGAAAACATTCAATTCAAAAACCCATTTCCATGAATCAATATCATCATCTAATATTAAAGCACTATGTCCTGCACCTGGTTGATACAACATCATATCAATACATCCAAATTTTTGTATTGTTTGTTCAGCTGCTTTGATAATGTCTTTTTCTTGAGTACAATCAACAGGTATAAATATGGCTTCACCTCCCTCAGCAATAATTTCTTGAACTACTTTTTCTCCTTGACTGTTTTGAAGATCAGCTATTACTACTTTTGCACCATCTTTTGCAAATAATTGCGCTGTAGCTTTACCCATTCCTGAAGCTGTTCCAAAATCTAAGAAAACTTTTTCTTCAAATCGTTTCATATTTTTATCCTCCTTCTATCTTTTATTATAGATAGGAAGTTCATATTTTTACAATTTACGAAAATGAGAATCGTTTCCTCTTTGAACAAAAAATTCAATCATATCATTACTCAACTCAATTAACTTCTTAATTTCTTCAACTGGTAAATCATCATCATACAATGAATCCCATCTTTGAAAATATTCTTGACTAATCAAATATAATATTTTTCCAGCAATATCTATTTCATCTTGATCAAGATGTCGATGAGCTTGTTTTAATCTTTTTAGTAAGATATTCTTTCTTCCTTGAATAGATTGTCGATAAAAATAATTTTGTGGTGAATTATAATCATTTGATAATACAAGATTAGAACTTATTTCTTTATGAGTGCTTCTTAATACAAAGAAAATATCATGAAGAATCGGAATTGATAATAAATCAGTATTATTAAGTCCTTCATCACCTTTTGCTAATTTTTTATAATAATCATTTATTGAAATGGTTTCAGAAACAAGTTTATCATATAAGTATTGTGCTAAATCATATTTGTCTTTAAAATGATTATAAAAAGTTTTCTTACTTAATCCTACATATTCACAAATTTTCTCTACACGAATATCATCTATACTCTTATTTTTTAAAAGATCATATAACCCATAAGCTAAGATTGATTTTGTATCCATTAATTCTTTCATCTCCTATAAAGTATTTTGAAAACAGTATAACACTGGCTCATCTATTAAAGATATATTTTTTATAAAATGAAAAGAGAAATTGATTTTATTATTTAATACTCAATATTTTTCAATCATATTTTTGATTTAAATCTTTTCTTACTCTTATTATAATAAGAACTTTTTTGACTCATATAAGTTATAGTAAATGCAACAACTACCCATAATATATCTCTAGTAAAGAAGTCACAGAATGCATTACCCACAAAAATGTTTGTTGAATATATTGCAACCACAATAATCATAATTGTCGTTGTTGATATTAATATCTTATTATTTTTGCAACCATTTCATTTTTTTCAGTTTCTCTTTCATTCTTTTGTCTTCTTTCAATAATTTATCAATACTGATTTGATAAAGGTCACTTAAATTTATAATGTTAATAATATCTGACAAAGATTTTCAATTCTTACAATTTGATATCGTTTGCCTTGAAATAATAATTTTCTCAGTAACTTGTTGCTGTGTTAAATCAGCATTTGCTATAGCTTTTTTCATCTCAATTTCCATATATGAGCCCTCCATCTAAAATGATAATAATTCTTTTTTTAAAATTCATCTATTAATAGGTTTTGACACTCCTTTAAAAACATTGTCAAAAATCTTTTATAAGCCAATAAATTTTAATTTGTAAAAAAAGATTACTTCTGGATTAACCTATATTATAAACTTATTTTAATGGAAAGTCTTTAACTACCGAATTTTCTTTTTCTAAAAATTTATAAACTTTATCATTAACTTAGGCAATTGGATTGTTGTTGATGATTGTATACGATTTATTGTTAATCAGATTAGGGGCCTCTACAATATAACCATCATTTATTTACTTGATTAATATTATTTTTGTTTGAAAGTATACCTTGTTTGTCTTTTGTCTTAGAAAATAGGGGGAGATTTTGAATTTAGATTTAGCATAATAGATGGTTGATGTTTGTCATTCCCTACTCATATACTACATTACTATTCTACACAGGCAATAAATGCATATTCAATTTCAACTTTTTGACTAATAGTTCCTTCTTGAGTAACTTTTTTCGTGGATAATGATTTTAGATATTAATTTATGAACTAACTCATAATTCAGATCACTAATATGTTTGCATCTTTCAATAAGACTAATCCATTAACTGATATTATGCATACTATCATTTTGTTTAGCTAAATCTTGATAAGTTATAAAGTTAACACCGATTCTCATTGTATTCACCTCCTATCTGGGGGTATAATAAAATCACATAGAATATGTTTATTTAGTATTTCTAAAATTAATTTATCGTAAGATATACTAAATATCAGCATTTAGTGCGATAAAAGTTTACTTGATAATGAAGAAAGGAGATTTTTAGTTTTTTTGCTGATTACATAAAGTCCTTGAGACTTAAGAATAGCTATACTCAATCTCAGTTAGCATGACGGTTGGAGTAATTAAGAAGATTGAAAGAGGTGCAACGTAATATCCTAGCACGAAAGTATTATCTGCTTTAGCTGAATTAGAGAATAACCAAGAGATAGATATTTTACAATTGATTATTTTTGGATGAATAGAAGGGTTTTATCAAAAAAAGATTTTGAGTTTGTTAATAATACTCAAAAATATCTAACATATATGTATATGAATGAAGTATTAATGAAATTTTCCAATATATAATTTAAAAGACTATAGGAAAATGCAATATGTTGAAAAATTAATAAAAAAAGATTCATCTTACAATATTTTGGTAGATACATTAGAAAAATATTAAATAGATATAGAACAATTAAATGATAGGAATTATATTGTTTCTATTTTTGTAGGAGTAATATCAACATTAATTTCAATTGATCAAAAATTTAAAGGAGTAACTGTGTTATGTAATGCTAATAACAAGAAGATGTTGAAATTTTTAATGCTTTGAAAACATTTATTACGGAAATGATAAGAATATCAATATTAGTTGTTCTGTTTGATGATGAAGAAGTTAAGGTCATTAATGAACATAAAATGTGTTAATTAAGAAAGGATGATTATGATGAAAATAATTGCATTTACTGGAGCAGGAATATCAAAACAGTCAAACATTCCAACGTTTATGGAAAGACCGGATGTCAGAGAAAAGTTATTTAGAAGTTATGCTGAAAAACATCATGAAGAATATAATGAAGTGATTAGACAATTAAAAGCAAATATGAATGGAGCAAAGCCTAATGATGCTCATAAGGCATTGGCTGAATATAAGATTCCAATCATTACAATGAATATAGATGGATTACATAAACTTGCTGGAAGTGATGCTTTGGAATTACATGGGGGATTACCTGAAGATGATGAGATGGACAAGGCTTATTCTTTATATAATAAGCCAGTCTTATATGGTGATCCAGCCCCAAATTATCAAAAAGCCTATGAAATGGTTTATGATTTAAATCCTGATGATATTTTTATTGTAGTTGGATGTTCATTTCATACAGCGATTGCTTGTGATTTAAGAGAAGTCGCTAAATCTAGAGGAGCAAGAATTATTGAAATACAAGAAGATGCTGCTCATAATGTAAGAATTGTATTAGAAAAATTAATAAAAAAGTAAGAAGGGGTGTCCATCATGAAATTGTATTATGGAAGTAGTGTGATTGTAGAGGAACCAAGAATTTTTACGAATGGGAATTATAAAGATTTCGGGTATGGTTTTTATTATACAGTTATTGAAAAGTAGGCAAAGCGTTGGGCTATTACAAAAAGAAATGCTCATATTGTCAATATTTATGATTATGATATTGTTGAAGTACCAATGGCTGATGATACAATTTAGAATTATGTTGAAGACTTTGTAAAAGATAATATTTCTAGAACAGCATTCTGGGAATTGGTAAAGTTCAAGTATCCAACTCATCAAATTGTATTTTGCACTGAAGCAGCTTTAAAGCAAATCAGTTACGAAGGGAGCTATTCACTATGACAAATAAATATTTTGAAGATGAAGCAATTACTGAAAATGATTTGTTTTTTGTCTGTTACATGATTGAACGAGTAGCAAGAAAACTTCATCAACACAATAAATATGTAGTCAATACAATTGGATATGATGAACTCTATCATTTAATGAGTGTAGCAAATGTATTGCATAGTTCAAATCCAAAACAAGTTGAAGAAGATTGGATCAATGATTATATGTTGGAAAAAGGGGATTTTGATATTACTCTTGTTAATCGAGAATTGTGTGATAAAATTCCTACAGAATTAGATATGGGAAAAGTTTATTCAAGATTAATTGTTGACACAGCATTGCCTAATGAAGATTATGTTTCAGGAATCATTCGTGTCTACAATAATGAAATTTGCGAAACAATTGATAACTATAATGGTAGTGCATATTATGAACCATCATATGTTATTGCTAGAGCATACAATGAAGGTGGATTTTAATTTAGAAAGGAATGATTTTAATGGATAAGATCAACCCAGAGGAAGCTATGAAAGAATTAACACTCATGTTAATGTATCTTTCAAGATTTACTGGAGAAAAAGATTTTTATAATGCCCAGTATTATTCAACTTGGAAAGGATATAGTTTTCATGTTATTAATGAGTTAGTTGATAATGAATACGTTTTTGATGGAAAACATCCATCAAGAACAAAATCTGTTACTTTTAGCGAAAAAGGATTAGCAGAAGCACAAAAATTATTAGAAAAATATCATATTGATGATTGGAAAAAATAATCTGAACAAAAAAATCAAGGCATTAAACCTTGATTTTTTGATCATTTAATAATCTGTCTCTTTTGTTTTTGTAGTGTTGTAGTTGTTGACAGATTTGTTTTTTCATTTGTGATGTTAAGTATTCAGCACTAATGATTGATGAGACTAACGAAAGTATAACAGAAATAGGCATCAAATAAACGAAGAAAAAGTCATCACTTAAAAAGTATAAGACAAATAATATCATCGCAAAAATAATTGCTTTTTTTAAACTTCGCATACCTAAAAAATGATTATACATTTCTTTACGAATATTTCGATAAGTATCTTGTAATATAGATATAATTTCTGAACATTTTTCAATTGTTAAATCGTAATCATTGACATTAGCATGAATATCTATTTTAATAGGCATTATTTGCACCTCCATTTGACTACGAACACTATTATAGCACGCTTTTAAAAAAAATAAAGACATTTACTAGTAATAAAAAAAGGTGTATACTCATTATTGGTGAGAAAAATGAAAGCAATTCGACATTTTAGAACAATAACTAAGCATAAAATCAAAGTTATGACATTATGTTTTCGTATAGGTTTATATAAACAAGGATTATTGCATGATTTGTCAAAATATGCACCCTGTGAATTTTTGACTGGAGCAAGATATTATCAGGGAACAAAATCGCCTAATTCTGTTGAACGTGAAGATAAAGGCTATTCACTTGCTTGGCTACATCATAAAGGTAGAAATAAACATCATTGGGAATTTTGGGTAGATTTTACTCGACAAGGATTACTTCCAGCCCGAATGCCAAAACGTTATGTTTTAGAAATGTTTTGCGATCGCGTTGCTGCAAGTATGACATATCAAGGGAAGAATTATTCAGATAAATTTCCTTTAGCTTATTATAAACGAGGAAAACATACATATATCATGCATCCTGATTCTCGAGCATTATTAGAAAAATTACTTTATTATTTAGATGATCATGGATTGGATGCAACAATTGATTATATTAATTCACGAGATGATTTAAAACGAGACTGATTTTTTCAGTCTCGTTTTGTACATGATTCTCTTTCAATTAAAAAGCATGGTAATTGAATACGTACAGGTGAAATATTTTCATTACGTTTAAACGCATCAAATAACATTCTTGCTCCCATATATCCCATATCGAACGTTGGGGCAAAAATCGTTGTAAGAGGCGGTGATGTATAATTAGCTGTATCAATATTATCAAAGCCAATAATAGAAACATCTTGGGGAACTTTCATTCCATTTTGATGTAGGGCTCTTAAGGCTCCAATCGCAATTGGATCACTAGCAGCAAAAATAGCTGAAGGAACTTGCTGAGCTTGAATCAGATCATTCATCATTGTAAAACCTGATTCAATTGAAAAGGCATCTTCTTTTATATAAGGTTGATATTTTATGTTGTTTTCTTCACAAAAACGAATAAAATATTTTTTTCTTACATCTGGATAAAGTTCACTATCAGTATATTCCTTACCACCTAGATATCCAATACTCTTATGTTGAAAAGAAACTAAATATTCAATAACACATTTCATAGCATTCTTAAAATCTAAAACAATGCTGCATTCATGAATCGGATCAATATTCATATCTAAAAAGATTAAATTAGGACAAATCTTTTTAAAAATATCCATATCTTTATGACTGTATTTTCCAATACAAACAAGTCCTTCAATCCCTTCTAAAGAAGCAAGATAATCAATATCTGTACGAAATGCTCTTTTAATAACAATCTTATTTTGAAAACAAAATTCTTCAACTCCTTGACGAATTGATAAATAATAAGGGTCCTCAGTTTCTTGAATTGGAGACAACCATTGAATAATTCCTATCGTCATAACAGTTTCATCAAATTTTCTTTTTTTCTTGACATATCCTAATTGCTTTGCGGCATCAAAAACTTTCTGTCTTGTTTCTAAGGGAACATTTAATGACATATCATTGTTTAAAATCCTTGAAACACTTGCACTCGAAACCCCAGCAAGCTTAGCAATATCTTTAATTGTAGCCATATTCTCACATCCTTAGTACCATTCTATCATTTAGTAAAATTAAAATCAATATTTACTAAAAGTAAACAGTCATAACTTGATATTCAAAACATATATTAAAACTGGTGATATAATGAAAAAATATCTATGTATTTTCTTGTGTTTGCTTTTTTCTATCATTAATGTTCAAGCTGTTGATTTTCAGGGTAAAGCTTATATTGTGATGGATTCTTATAATCAAACTGTTTTAGAAGGGAAAAATCAAGACTATGTACAAAGTGTTGCTTCCATCTCAAAAATCATGACAGCCATTGTAGCAATTGAAAATGGCAATTTAGATGATGAATATGAAATAGGCGAAGAAGTGAATCAGGCTTGGGGAAGTGGCGTCTATATACATATTGGCGACCATATAAATTTAAGAGATTTACTTCATGGATTATTATTGAGAAGTGGGAATGATGCAGCTAATGTCATTGCTAAAAATGTTGGTGGAGATATTGCAACTTTTGTAAAAATGATGAATGAAAAAGCACAAGCTTTAAAAATGACTCACACTCATTTTTCCAATCCAACAGGTTTAGATGAAGAAGATGCAGGAAATCAATCAACAGTTTATGATATGGCTTTGTTAATGTCTTATTGTAGTCAAAATTCAATCTTTAATGATATTGTTATGAAAGAAAGTTATAAACGTGAAGATGGAGGAGGAACATGGCAGAATAAAAATCGTTTGTTAAAAGAATATGAATATTGTGTTGGGGGAAAGACTGGTTTTACAAAAAAAGCTAAGCGAACTTTAGTGACTCGGGCTATTAAGAATGATGTTTCTTTGGTGATTGTGACATTTAATTGTGGGAATGATTTTGAATTTCATCAAAAAAAATATGAAGAATGTTTTGAAAAATATCAAAAGATATTGGTTTTACCAAAAGGCATTTATCAATATCATGGACACTCTTTTTTGATTGATAAAGATTTATATTATTGTGGTCAAGATCAAACCAAAGCAACTTTGCAACAAGACGATGATATTTTAAGTGTTTATGTTTCAAAAGATAAAATCTATCAAGTTCAAAAAGAAAATGGGATTCAGACAATCTTTCGTTATTGGCTTATTTTATTAGGAGAATTTGTCAATGGCTAAGATATGGAAATGGTGTGTTGTCATCTTTTTATTGATTGGCTTACTCTTACATCGTGAAGAAGATATGATGAATGCGATGATGGATACGCCATATGTTGTTTTTGATTTAGTAATGAGTGTTATTCTTTCGGCTTGTCTATGGGGTGGCTTTTTGAATATTATTGAACACTCGGGTTTTATGAATTATCTTGCTTTTTTATTGAAACCATTATTACGTCTGATTTATGGTCCTATTCTTGAACAAGATAATGTTTATGCTTATCTTTCATCCAATGTTGTTGCTAATTTATTAGGCTTAGGTTCATTAGCCACTTTAAGTGGAATTAAAGCATTTCAACGTTTAAATGAATTAAATCCTCATCCTAATAAACCAAGTCGAGAAATGTTGACGCTTGTTATTGTTAATACGGCTGGTCTGTGCTTATTTCCATCTTCATTAATTATGTTACGTAAACAAATGGGGTCAACATCTTTATATGCTTTTTATCCATATATGTTAATAATTTCAATCACCATTATTATTATAGGTCTGTTATTACAAAGGGTGATTGATCATGAATAAAATTGTAATTATTTTCTTATTGATTGTTTTTATCGATGGTCTTTTTAAACGTTGTTCTATGTTTGAATTATTTATTGATGGTGTAAAAGATGCTTTAACTTTATTAAAACCAATATTTACAACCTTAATGGCATTTATGTTATTTGTTCAACTGTTAAGAAGTAGTGGAACAATAGAAGTTTTAAGTTCTTTATTTCAACCGCTTATTCAATCATTACATTTACCCATTGATATTTTTATTCTTGGTTTTCTACGTCCTATAAGTGCAAATGCATCGCTTTCGTTTTTATATTCATTTTATGAAGTTTTTGGCGTTGATCATCCATTAAGTCTTTTGGCTTCACTAATTCAAAGTGGGAGTGATACAACCATGTATGTCGTTGCTTTATATTTTTCATCGATTAAAATGAAAGATACTCGCTATGCTTTATGGGTTGGTTTAACAATGGATTTCCTTTCGGTTGTCTTTGCTATTATGATTTATTTAAAAATGTTTGTTTAATTTAAAAATCTGTGTATAATGGATACGAAAGGACGTGAGACTATGGAAAGACTACAAAAAGCAATTGCGGCAAGTGGGTTAACTTCACGAAGAAAAGCAGAAGATCTCATTCGCCAAGGGAGAGTCAAAGTCAATGGTGAAGTCGTTAGTGAATTAGGCTTTAAGGTGAAACAAGGTGATTTGATTTTAGTTGATGATAAAGCCTTGGAAGGAGAAAACAAAGTTTATTATGTTTTCTATAAACCTAAAGGATGTATTTGTTCATTGAATGATGAATTAGGTCGAGAAACTGTTATTGATTATTTTTCTGATGTTAAGGAAAGAATTTATCCAGTGGGTCGACTAGATTATGATACGACAGGTTTATTATTGATGACAAATGATGGAGAATTTGCTAATTTAATGATGCATCCTTCATCCCATTTAGAAAAGGTTTATGAAGTGACTGTTACAGGACTTGTTAATGGTGAAACATTGCATAAATTAGAAAAGGGAATTTATCTTGAAGGAGTGAAAACTTTACCATGTAAGATTAAAGTTGTTGGTAAGGATAATGAACATAAGACAACGATGTTAATGATTAAACTTGTTGAAGGTAAAAATCGTCAAGTTAAGAAAATGTTTGAAACAATGGGGCATAATGTGAAAAGGTTACATCGTGTGCAAGTTGGTGGAATTAATTTAAAAGGATTAAAACCAGGACGTTATCGTATCTTAAAGCCACAAGAAGTGAAAGAATTAAAGAACATGGCAATCGCAAAAAAGAATACTCAATTGACAAGATAATGTCAGATTATAGAACATCTTTATAGAGGTGTTCTTTTTTTGTAGAAATTTGTATGGTGAAGTTTATTGCAGTCAATAAAATAGTGGTTATAATGATAAACAAGGAGGTATAATGAAATATGCGTAGTGTGGTTTTAGATGAACAAAAAGCAAATATGTGTGGAATTTGTGGGGCAAAGGAGCCTTTTATTGAATATAAACAATTGGAGGATATTCATTTTATTTGGTGTAACAAATGTCATACAATTACTTTTTTTAAACAACCTCAAAGTGATGATAAAAAAAGATTGATTGAAAATGAAATGAATTTTTATAAAACAGATTTAAAAAAATAAAAAAAGATCTCAAAAGCGAGATCTTTTTCAATACTATTCGTTAACAATTGCACCAACTGGGCAAGCTTCAGCAGCTTCTTGAGCAGCAGCTTCTAATTCAGCAGGTACTTCACCGATAATGTTTTCAGCTAATCCATCATCATTTAAATCGAATACTTCTGGACATACACCAGTACATGCTCCACATCCGATGCAAGTTTCATTTACTTTATACATTTTTTATTCCTCCTATTTCGTTATAACCCTATTATAAACTAATTGGATTTATTTTTAAAGATTATTTTATAATTTTTGTAGTTATGTTATAATGAATGAGGTGATAAGAATGGAAAAACAAACAAGAATTAACAAATATAAAGATTTAAGAGAAGAAATGAAAGAAGAAGTTGCGATTAATCAACATCAAAGTGTTCCAGCTATTGATGAAGATGATGATGACTTTTTGGCTTTTCTACCTCGCGATGAAAAACCAAAGCTTGATGATACATTAATGGAGCCATTATCTTATGAAACTCTAAAAAAAGATAATGAAGAAGTTCGTGTGGCATTAAATGAAGCCAAAGTGAATGTTGGTAAAGAACAATATAACACACGTTTAGATATTTTAAATAAAATTAAACAAGAAGAACATGTTCCGGCTCATGGAGGATATGTTGAAGAAGATATTGAAGAACCACATAAAAAAATGACATTACTTGAAAAATTAGCAGCAATGTCACCGGAAGAAGATGCTGAAGAATTAAGAAAATTTGAAGAAGATTTAACGGTTGCAGATTTGATGAAGAATCAAAAGAAACCAAAAAGAGAAAAGGCTGTTGAAGAAACAAAGACAGTAGAGTCTAAAAGAAAACAAGCTATAATAGAAGATGAAATCGATGATGATGAGGAAGAAGAAAGTAAAGTTGTGACTGTCTTGAATTATGTCATTATTGTCTTTATTGTTGTCTTTATAGTTTTAGCTTTCTTTATTGTAAAACAGTTATTATTTTAAGACTAAGGGGAAACCTTAGTTTTTTAAGGAGGATAAGAAAATGAAAAAAATTTCAATTGCGATTGATGGACCAGCGGCTGCGGGGAAGAGTACTATTGCTAAAATGGTTGCCAAAAAATTAAATTATACTTATATTGATACAGGAGCTATGTATCGTTGTGTCGCTTATGCGACTTTAAAACAGGGATTGGCTTTTGAAGATGAAAAAGCGGTTAGTGATTTATTAAAAAATATGCAAATAGAAATGAAACCAGAGGGAACAATTTATTTGAATGGTGAAGATGTAACATCTTCTATTCGTCAAAATGAAGTTTCAATGGGAGCAAGTATTGTATCAAAATATCAGGCAGTGAGAGAATTTTTAGTAGAAAAACAAAGAGAGATGGCTCAAGGTGGTGGGGTTATCTTAGATGGTCGTGATATTGGTACAGTTGTTTTAAAAGATGCTGAATTAAAGATTTATCAAATTGCAAGTATTGAATGTCGTGCATTACGTCGTCATAAAGAAAATTTGGAGCGTGGGATGGCATCTGATTTAGAAGCGATTAAAAAAGAAATTGCAATGCGTGATGAACAAGATATGAATCGTCAGATTTCACCTTTAAAAAAGGCTGATGATGCGATTGAAATAGATACATCTGAAATGTCATTAGAAGAAGTTGTGAGTCGCGTTATGGAACTTGTTGAAAGTAAAATATAGGAAGGAAGTGAAGGTATGCGCAAAGGAATTGTTGCGATAGTTGGGCGTGCAAATGTAGGAAAATCAACGATTTTTAATCGTATTGTTGGAGAAAGAGTTTCGATAGTTGAAGATATTCCAGGAGTTACCCGTGATCGTATTTATGCAAATGCTTCTTGGTTAACAAGAGAGTTTCGTTTAATTGATACGGGAGGAATTGAGTTAGCAAATGCGTCATTTACAGAACAAATTAAGATGCAGGCGCAAATAGCTATTGAAGAAGCAGATGTTATTATTTTTGTTGTGAGTGGTCGTGAAAGTGTAACAAGGGAAGATGAATTTGTTGCAAGAATGTTACAAAAATCAAATAAACCGATTATTTTAGCGGTTAATAAAATTGATGATCAAGCTTTTAAGGATAGTATTTATGATTTTTATAGTCTTGGAATAGGTGATCCAATTGCGGTTTCAGGAAGTCACGGGATTGGAATTGGTGATATCTTGGATGAGATTGTTCAATTGCTTCCTCAAGTTGAAGAAGAAAAAGAGGAAGATGTTATTCGTTTTTCAATTATTGGGCGACCAAATGTTGGAAAATCTTCATTAACAAATGCGATTTTAGGTGAAGATCGTGTTATTGTTTCTGATGTTGAAGGAACAACGCGTGATGCGATTGATACAGCTTTTGAAAAAGATGGTCAAAAATATTGTGTTGTTGATACAGCAGGAATGCGTAAAAAAGGAAAGATTTATGAAAGTGTTGAAAAATATTCTATTTTACGTGCTTTAACGGCAGTTGAAAAAAGTGATGTTGTTTTGGTTGTTATTGATGGTGATCGAGGTATTATTGAACAAGATAAACATGTTGCTGGAAATGCTCATGAAGCAGGAAAAGCAGTTATTCTGGTTGTTAATAAGTGGGATTTGGTTGCGAAAGATTCTAAGACAATGCAAAAGATGGAAAATGAATTACGTGAACAATTTAAGTATTTAGATTATGCTCCAATTGTTTTTGTTTCTGCTAAAGAAAATAAACGTGTTGATTTGTTATTACCAATGATTCAGGAAGTTTATGCTAATAGTCATAAACGTGTTTCTACAAGTGTCTTGAATGATGTTTTAATTGATGCACAAACAATGAATCCAACAACAACATTTAATGGTGGTCGATTAAAAATTTATTATGCTAATCAAGTGAGTATTTGTCCACCAACATTTGTTTTATTTACTAATGATCCTCAATATTTACATTTTAGTTATAAACGTTATTTAGAAAATCGTTTACGTGATGCGTTTGGTTTTGAAGGAACGCCAATACATATTATTTGTAGAAAGAGGGACTAATATGAAGGTTGCAATTTTAGGAACAGGGAGTTGGGCAACAGGGCTTGCTCGTGTTTTAAATGATAATGGTCATCAAGTGATGTTGTATGGAATTAATCCAGATGAAATTGATGATATCAATATCAGACATTGTAATTATAAGTATTTTAAAGATGTGCAATTAGAAGAAACTATTGTAGCTACTTCTTCTTTGGAAATGACAATTAAGGATGCGCATTATATTTTAATTACTATTCCAACGCAATTTGTTAGAGAAACTTTACAAAAAATCAAGCCACTCTTAAAAGAAAAAGTGACAATTATTAATGCAGCCAAAGGATTTGATATGAATACGAATATGCGTATGTCAGATACTATTCGTAGTGTTTTAACAGAAGATGAAATCAATCCGGTTGTTTCTTTAATTGGTCCATCTCATGCTGAAGAAGTGGTGGAAAGAATATTAACTGCTGTTTGTTCGGTTTCTTTGGATGAGACTACAGCTAAAGATGTTCAGAAATTATTTTCTAATCATTATTTTAGAGTGTATACGTCAAACGATGAGATTGGTGCTGAATATGGTGCGGCATATAAAAATGTTATTGCTGTGGCTTCTGGGGTGATTGCTGGACTTGGTTATGGTGATAATACGAGAGCAGCTTTAATTACGCGAGGACTTCATGAAATGAGTCTATATGGGATGATTAAAGGGGCTAAACAAGAAACTTATTTTGGTTTGACTGGAATTGGTGATCTTGTTGTAACTTGCTCATCTGTTCATTCAAGAAACTTTCAGGCAGGATATGAAATTGGTCAAAGTCATCGAGCACTGGATTTTATGACACATAATACAAAGACTTGTGAGGGAGTAAGAACTTGTAAAGTCATTCATGATGATGTCATGAGTCATGATTATGGAATTGAGACACCAATAGTTGATGCTGTTTATGAAGTTTTATATAAAAATGCCTCTCCTCAAGAAGTTGTTGCTTCTTTGATGAATCGTGATTTAAAATCTGAACAATTATAAATAAAAAGCATATAATATCTTAGGTGATAAAAGTGGATAAACAAGATAAGTTACTGGATAAGGTTTCTAGTAAAACACATGTTTCTAAACAGGATATTCTTTCGCTTGCAAGTGATTTACAAACGAAAGATCTAAATGATGAAAGAAATATCAAGGAATTTGTTTATAAGATATCAAAAATGACAAATAAACAAGTGAAACCTGAACAAATGAATAAAATTATTTCTATTATTCAAAATAACCAAATACCTCAAGATATTGATAAATTGGTTTAGAGTCCGTGAGGACTCTTTTTTATTTTAAAATATGCTTTAAGCAATTGATAAATGTTTGCTTTGTGCTATAATAAGAGTGTATCAATAAACTTTTTCAACTTTTTTGCCTTAAAAAGAAGAAAAATGAGACTTTGCAAGCGT
>OBJQ01000040.1_pt1 | contig 133346 bp, 151 predicted proteins | sample 1519921 | NCBI WGS metagenome assembly OBJQ01 (sample SAMN04209244, study PRJEB22552) | human gut metagenome | biome: gut; material: feces | host: Homo sapiens | place: USA: Oklahoma
GGAAAGGGAAAACTGATTCGTGCCAAGCTGTTTACGGGATTTTCCTTTGCCGCAGGCTTCAGCCTTCTGCTTCTGCTACAGACCTATTTCCAGTGCATGCTCACCTTTGGTTTTGACGGCAGCAGTACACCTGTCCAGATTTTTGATGTGCTGTGTATTTATCCCCTTACCCTGGGACAGGCCGGATTTCTGGGCGGACTTTGCTTTTTCGGCGGCTGTATGTTGATGGCAGGACTGACCATGCTGCTCTCCGCCAAATTAAAATCGCCTTTCGGCGTCATGATACTGATGTCCGTATTTTTAATCTTCCCTATGATGGTGCAGGAAAGGGAAAACTGATTCGTGCCAAGCTGTTTACGGGATTTTCCTTTGCCGCAGGCTTCAGCCTTCTGCTTCTGCTACAGACCTATTTCCAGTGCATGCTCACCTTTGGTTTTGACGGCAGCAGTACACCTGTCCAGATTTTTGATGTGCTGTGTATTTATCCCCTTACCCTGGGACAGGCCGGATTTCTGGGCGGACTTTGCTTTTTCGGCGGCTGTATGTTGATGGCAGGACTGACCATGCTGCTCTCCGCCAAATTAAAATCGCCTTTCGGCGTCATGATACTGATGTCCGTATTTTTAATCTTCCCTATGATGGTGCAGATTTCCCAGAACTCCATTTCTGCGTTCCGTCTGTTTCATCTGCTGCCTGCAAACAGTATGGCTTATTTTAATATCTTTCACATGATACCATACGAATTTGCCGGACTGGTCGTTCCGCCGTATATTATGTTTCCGGTTTTTTCTGTGGTATGCTGTGCGGCTGTGCTGCCTTTGGCCTACAGAGGTTTTCAGCGTCATGAAATCGCATAATTTTTTATTGCACAGGATATGGAAAAGCCCTATAATATGGTTTGAATTTATCATTACATACCTTTTGCTAGATTAAATATAAATTTTCAACGATTGGAGGCCAATCTCATGGCGCAGATTTTAATTGTAGAAGACGATTCTGTCATTAACAGCCTGATATACGAATTCCTCACAGACAACGGGCATCTCTGCAGACAGGCTTTTTCCGGCACAGAGGGGAAACTTCTGGCAGATATGGAAACCTTTGACCTCATCCTTTTGGATTTAATGATACCGGGAATGAAAGGGGAAGACCTTCTGACGTATATCCGTTTACATACCCAAACCCCGGTGATTGTACTCTCTGCCCGGTCTGCTCTGGAAGACAAGGTAGGTTGCGTTAGAAGAATTGGAAGCCCGCATCCAGGTACAGCTGCGCCGCCACAGTCCATCTCCTGCTGCCCAGGAAATGCTCCGCTATCAGGACTGGATATTAAATCTCAAAGAACACACCTTTACCGCAAAAGGTATCCCCGTAGAATTTACCGGACATGAGTTCGGGATTCTGGAACTTCTTGTAAAGCATCCCAAAAAGGTTTTTACCAAGCAGGAAATCTTTGAACTGGTGTGGCAGGAAAACTATTTTGTGGAGGACAAAACCATACATGTCCACATCAGTAATATACGGGCCAAGCTAAAAAAAACCCAGACAGACCATTATATCCAGACAGTATGGGGAATTGGCTTTAAACTGGCGGAACCATCTTTACCTTTTCTTTAATCTTTCTTTGCGCTTTTTGAAAATTTCTGAGAGATACTGTATGGAAAGAAACAGAAAAGGAGAGGATTTTATGGAATACGTTATTGAAACACAAAATCTCTGTAAAAGCTACAGAGGAAAAGCAGCAGTATCGTCTCTGAATATGCATGTACAAAAAGGCGATATTTATGGCTTTATTGGAAGAAACGGCGCTGGAAAATCCACCACGCTGAAAATGCTCTGCAACCTGGCCCATCCTACGGAAGGAAGCATTTCTCTTTTTGGAAAATCTCCGGATACGCCTTCCGTCCGCAGGCGTATGGGGGTTCTGATTGAAACTGCCGGATTGGAGCCTTCCTGCTCGGCTCACGAGAACATGGTATTAAAAGCATTGCTTATGGGCATTGTAGACCCGGAAAAGCAGATTTGCCAACTGTTAAGGCTGGTAAGACTCAATCCCGGAGACAAAAAGAAAGCCCGGCATTTTTCCATGGGCATGAAGCAGCGTCTGGGAATTGCCATGGCCTTGCTGGGCGGGCCGGATTTACTGATTCTGGACGAACCTATCAATGGACTGGACCCTGAGGGCATGAATGAAGTACGCCGGATTCTCATGGATTTAAACCGAAAAAAAGGTATCACGATTTTAATCAGTTCCCATATCTTAGGAGAACTGTCCAAAATGGCCACCCGGTACGGCATTATCAAAGATGGCTGTCTGATTCAGGAACTTTCCTCCGAAGAACTCAATGACAAATGCCGGGATTACCTCTGTGTAAAAACTGCCGATTCCAAGAAAGCCTCTGTACTTTTAGAACAGCAGCTTGGCCTGTCCCGTTATGAGGTACACCCCAATGGAGAAATCCGTATCTATCAAAAACTGGATTCTTCGGCTGTCACCAGCGTTCTGACTTCCGCAGATATTTCCGTCCAGGCCATTTATACACATCATCAGGATTTGGAAGGCTATTTCCTGGAATTAATGGAGCAAAACAAAAGTCAGGAGAAAGGAGGTATCTTCTATGCTTAACCTTCTTCGTATGCAGCTTCGCGCTGTCTTTCGCCAAAAAGGTCTTTATATTACAGCCGCAATTCTTTGTTTCGTACTTCTTATTGCCTTTGGAACCATGCGGCTGGTTTCTGACCCTGCGCTTGCAGAGAGAGCCCGTCAGGCCGGTATGGAGATTACCACAGATGATGTGTCTGACGCCTTTGCTTTTCAGGAACAGACACAGTCTGATTTTCTGGGAAGTCTGCTTTTCTCCGGAGGACTTATGAGCACTCTCATAGTCATTGTCAGTTCTGTGATTGTGTGTGATGATTTTACTACAGGATTTGGAAAAAACATTTTTTCCTACTATCCTAAACGAAGAGATTATATTTTCAGCAAACTTCTGACTTTGGGATTTGTAAGCGGATTTTTCCTGCTGTTTTTAACAGGTGCAACGCTTCTGCTCTTTCCTGCTGCAGGTTTTCAAAATCCTCTGGGCAATCCGGTACAGTTGGCCGCCATGCTGGTTCTTGGCTGGGCAGGGCTTTTCAGTCTCTGCGCTCAGAATCTTTTGTTCTGTATGCTGACCAGACGGGTGCTTGTAAGCGTTCTGCTTTCTGTAAGCTGCGCACTGGGGCTGTTTGGCGCAGCAGCAGATTTTATGGCGGGCCTTTTCGGCGTTCACATCAGTCTGCTTTTTCCGCCGCTGAATGTACTGGCAACACCCGCTTTGGCAAAAACCTTTCAAAGCGGTGCATTCCTGCAGCCAGGCGGTGCTCTGCTGGTGGCCTTTCTCTGGACTGCTTTTTATACAAAGCTCTCCTGTGTAGTATTAAATAAAAACGATATTTGCTGACAGGCAGTTTCTTTGCCTGTCTGATGAGGAAAAACCATGGTACTGCTTATTCTTATTCTTTTTGGACTGGTACTGTTTCTCTTCTTTCGGCTCATGCTCTTTAAAAAGCAGCTCCGGGAGTTTACCGGGCAGCTGCAGGACTTCAGCCCTGACTGCAACCAGCGTCTGACCTGCTTTCTCCGTGACCGGGAACATCTTGCCCTCTGCAGCCAGATAAACCGGTCTATGGACGTTTTGCAGCAGGCGGTTCTGACTGCGGAAGAAGCGGAAAAAGATTTAAAATACACCATGTCCTGTGTATCCCACGATATTCGCACTCCGCTTACCGGAGCAGCGGGCTATATGCAGCTTCTGGAGCGAACCCAGGACCCGGATAAGCGTGAAAAATACTGCCGGATTGTCAGACAGAAGCTGGAGGATTTGGAAACACTTTTGGAGGAGTTGTTTCTCTATACCAGACTGACTGGAAATGAATTTCCCATAGAAATGAAAAAGATACAGCTATTTCCTGTTTTATGTGACGCCCTTGCAGGATTTTATCCCCATTTTCAGGCGCAGAACAGAGCTCCTTCTATTTCCTTTGAGCAGGAAAATGCAGAGATACAGGCGGACCCCGCACAGCTTAGAAGAGTTCTCCGAAATCTGATTTCCAATGCTCTGACCCATGGACAAGGAACGCTTTTTATTTATCAGAAAGGGAATACTCTGTCCTTTGTCAATGAAACCAAAACCTGGGAGACGGTTCATCCCAAGCTGCTTTTTGAACGTTTTTACCGGACAGACCAGGCAAGGCAGGGAAATCATGCGGGACTTGGGCTTTCCATTTCCAGAGAGCTGATGTTAAAAATGCAGGGAAATATTTGTGCGGAATCCAAAGACGGCCGTCTTTGGATTACCCTTACCTTTGCAAAAGAAAAAACAGGGGTTTAAACCTTTTCCAAAAACGTTTATAATAGAGAAAAAAAGCAGGAGGTTTACATTATGAATACATCAGAAGTAATACGAAACCGTCACAGTGTCCGAAAATACAAAAAAGGGGTGCAGATTCCCCGAAAAGATATTGAAACCATGCTGGAAGCAGCTATGATGGCCCCAAGCGCCTGCAATACCCGGCCATGGGAATTTGCAGTCGTGGAAAATCCGGAGATTCGAAAACAGATTATGGAAATCAGCCCTTACACCAAAATGCTGGAGACCGCCAGCCTTGCCATTGTGGTCTGCGCCAGACCGGATTTGCAGGAAGGAAGAGGCAGCGGATTTTTCCCTCAGGACTGTGGAGCTGCCATTGAGAACCTGCTTTTACAGGCAACGGATTTGGGTTACGGCACCTGCTGGTGCGGTTTTTATCCGGTTATGGAACGTGTGGAAAAGCTTCGGGACTTACTGAAGGTTTCCAGTGTGCCTCTGGCAGTCATTGCCGTAGGAGAAGCCGATGAAGAGCCGAAAACCCGTGGTTTCTTTGATAAGGAACGGGTCACTTATATCGAATAGGAGCTGCCGGATTATGAAAAACTTGAAGGAATTATTTGAAATCGCGAAAGCTTCTATGGAACAGCAAAAAGATTTCGTCTTTGTTACCGTGATTGCCAGTTCCGGCTCTACCCCCAGAGGCGCCGGTTCCCGCATGCTGGTGCTGCCGGACGGAACCTCTTTTGGCACCATAGGAGGCGGCAGTGTAGAACATACTTCTGTTTTAGAGGCCCAGAAAGCTCTGACAGAGAAAAAATCTTCCTGTCGGGCCTACCGGTTAAGAGAAAATCAGGCCGCTGACCTGGGTATGATATGCGGCGGTGACGTCTCTCTTTATTTTCAATATATTTCATGGGAAAATCAAGATTTTTATCAATTGTGCAGCAGACTTTTAGCGGACTGGAACAAAAATGAAAATTCCTGGCTGCTTCTGGATATTACGGAAGAAACTGCATGGCAGTCTGGTTATTACCAGGAAAACAGTGGTCTTTGGGGGCTCTCCCTCTCAAATCCGGCCCCTCTTTTAAAGCCCAATGCTGCACAGGCGGTTCTAGACGGGCGCAGATACTACAGTGAACCTTTGGTACGAAAAGGCATGGTTTACATCTTTGGCGGCGGCCATGTAGCGCAGGAGCTGGTTCCCCTGCTGACACATCTGGAGTTTTCCTGCACTGTCTTCGATGACAGGGAACACTTCAGCAGTCCCCGGCTTTTTCCTGCTGCCGCAAAGTGCATTACCGGAGATTTCACCCGGCTTTCCGACTATTTTGAAATTACGCCGGAGGATTATGTCTGCATTATGACCAGAGGACACCAGTACGATTATCTGGTGCAGCAGCAGGTTTTAAAGACACCTGCAAAGTATATCGGTGTCATGGGAAGCAAACGGAAAAAAGCCATTATACGGGAAAAACTCTTGCACGACGGCTTTACACCGGAAGAACTGGCACGAATTACCACCCCTATCGGACTGAATATTCAGGCAGAAACTCCCAGTGAAATTGCTGTGAGCATTGCAGGAGAACTGATACAGATACGGGCAAAGAACGGATAAAATATCCCTCAAAAAACAGACATAGGATTTTATTCCTATGCCTGTTTTTTCAAATATTATGCAAATTCTCCCGTCACCATTTCATACAAAAATTCCAGCGCGTCTTCCATACTGCTTTCCTCTATGTCAAACCCCGGATTATGCACCGGATAATTTTTTTCATCCTCTTTTCCAGCCAGAAACACAACCCGCATACCAGGAATCTGTTCCATATAAAAGGCTGCATTATCCCCTACCAGAAAGGGCTTTTCTCCCAGAGAAAATTTCTCCTGAAGCAGTTTCCGGCCGATGGCAGCGCCCCGTTTTACCAGTTCTGCATCGTTAATCATCGGCGGTATTTTCTTTTTCATTTCCAGACAAATATCCGCACCTGTTTCTTCTTCTATTTGTCGTATTGTATTTTCCAACTGCTGCCACACATAGGAGAAATCCTGTTCTGCAAAAGCCCGAAGAGAGCCTTTTAATACCGCCTCACCTGCTACAATATTCCCCGCCGTTCCGGCAGACATCTGTCCAAATCCCAGGACAAAGGGATATTCCGTCTGCAGCGTTTCATTTAATCTATGAATTTCCACAGCCAGTCTGGACGCTGCATACAAGGCATCAATTCCCTCTTTTGGCTGAAACCAGTGGCTGGATTTTCCCCTCACAGAAATGGTAATACCGCCAATAGCTGCTGTGGTAATACTCTTTTGAATCTCCATACTCCTGGATTCCTGATTAGCGAAATGAAAAATCAGAATTTCCCTCACTTCGGGATTTTTCAACGCTCCATGCGCCATCATATACGCTGCCCCTTCTCCGGTTTCTTCACCCGGCTCAAAGAGAAAACGCACATTGCAGGACAAAGCGCTGCGGTTTTCCCAGAGCGCTTTCGCCAGACACAAATTCACCGCTGTAATGGCGTCATGGCCGCAGGCATGCATTTTCCCCGGATAAACAGAAGCGAAAGAACATCCCGTCTGTTCCTGTATGGGAAGTCCGTCTATTTCGCTTCGGATAGCCACGGTTTTCCACTGGGGATTTACCTGAATATCGGCAATCACTCCGGTTTTGCCCGTCCTGCGGCAGGGAATTCCCCATTTCTGCAGATGTTCCAGCAAAAAACAGCTGGTTTCCTCTTCCTCCATGCTCAGCTCCGGGTGGCGGTGCAGCCAATGGCGGAATTCTCGAAGTTCCCCGTAATATTCCTGACACGTTCTCATAGGTTTCCTCTCTCAGTCCACGCCGTTTCTGGCGCAAATATCCTTCAGACAGCAGTTCTCGCAGTGGGGCTTTGTCCTTGCCGTACACACGTCTCTGCCGTGATAAACCAGACGGTGGCAAAAGTCACTGCCTTCTTCCGGAGGAATGATTTTCCAAAGAGCCATCTCCACCTTTTTCGGTTCTTTATATCCGTCCACCAGCCCCATACGGTTCACCAGGCGAATACAGTGGGTATCTGTGACAATGGCCGGTTTGTGAAACACATCGCCCATAATGAGATTGGCGCTCTTTCTGCCTACGCCGGGCAGCTTTAAAAGCGCGTCAAAGTCCTCCGGAACCTTTCCCTGATACTCCTCCCACAGGATTTTCATACAGGCGCTGATATCTCTGGCCTTGCTTTTTCCAAGTCCGCAGGGACGGACAATCTCTTCAATTTCTTCTGGTTTAGCCAAAGCCAGAGCCTGCACATCCGGGTATTTCTTATAGAGTTCTTCTACCACCACATTCACTCTGGCATCGGTACACTGGGCGGCCAGACGAACGCCCACCAGCAGTTTCCAGGCCTGGTCATAGTCCAGCGTACACCCGGCATCCGGATATTCCTGTTTCAGGCGCTGAATGATTTCCAGCGCAAGTGTTCGCTTCCTTTCTTCTGTATTCTTCGCCATAACCTTATCTCTCTCCTTTCTGCCATTTTCTCTGTCTGTTATTTCTGGTTCGCCGGTTCTACAGCAATGGATTTCCCCTTGATCTTCACATTTTTCATGGCATACAGCACAGATTTTGCATATTCCTGAGGTACTTCTACGAAGGTATATTTATCAAACATATCAATGGTACCAATGAGTTTACCCGGCATGCCGCTTTCACCTGCCAGCGCTCCCAGAATGTCTCCCGGTTTTGCTTTGTGTTTCTTGCCGATATTAATAAACAGCCGCACCATCCCCGGTTCTTCTGCCCCGGTATCTCCGAAGTCTGGCTCTTCCTCTTCTTTTATCTCAGACATGCCGCTCTGCATTTTCAGAAAGGCTGCCGCTATATCCATAGCCGTATAATCCGAATGATTCAGCTTGTCCTGAATAGCATCAATCATGGCAGTCAAATCTTCCTCTGCAATCATGGTTTCCACATAATCCAGAATATTTTCAATCTTAGTATTTGCCACATCATTTAAAGACGGCACTTTCTGCGCAAAAATCTTGGTCTTGCAGTAGCGCTGAATTTCTTTTAACTTATAAACCTCTTTTCCGGATACAAAGGAGAAAGAACGGCCAATACGGCCTGCACGTCCGGTACGGCCAATGCGGTGCACATAGTATTCGTCATCCTGCGGCAGGTCATAGTTAAATACCGCCTCGACCTCATCCACGTCAATTCCTCTGGCTGCCACATCCGTTGCCACCAAAATGTCCGTTTTCCCGCTGCGGAAGCCCTGCATAACCCGGTCACGCTGCTCCTGCTTCATGTCTCCGTGAAGCCCTGCTGCAAAATAGCCCCTCCCCAGAAGGGCAGTCACCAGCAAGTCCACCTGCTTCTTCGTATTGCAGAAAATAACAGAAAGCTTTGGCGTATAAATATCCAGCAGGCGGGTCAGCACTTCCTCTTTATTCTTGGGCTTTACTTCATAATAAAACTGCTCAATATTGGGCACAGTCAGTTCTTTCTTGGTAACCTTAATAACCTTTGCCTTTTTCTGGAATTTTTTCGTAATTTCCATAATGGCTTTCGGCATAGTGGCAGAAAACAGGATGGTCTGCCTCTCTTCCGGCACCCCTTTTAAGATTGTTTCAATATCATCCCGGAATCCCATGTTCAGCATTTCGTCTGCTTCATCTAAAACCACGGTATGAATCTGGTCCATTTTCACCGTTTTTCTCCGCATATGGTCCATGACACGACCCGGTGTTCCTACAATAATCTGCACCCCGCTTTTCAGAGATCGAATCTGCTTTACAATTTCCTGGCCGCCATAAATAGGAAGAACTTTAATGCCATGCATATATTTTGCCAGACTGCGGATTTCCTCTGCTACCTGTATAGCCAGTTCCCTTGTGGGGCACAGGATAATACTCTGAGGCTTTTTTTCCTTAGGATTGATTTTCTGCAGCAGGGGAATTCCAAAGGCTGCGGTCTTGCCCGTACCGGTCTGGGCCTGTCCAATGATATCCTTTCCTTCCATAATAGTAGGAATCGCTTGAGCCTGAATGGGAGAAGCCTCCTCAAAGCCCATATATTTCACAGCTTTTAAAATCTCCGGGCAAAGCTGCAGATTTTCAAATTTCACATTTTCCATATTTATTCTTTACCTCTTCTTTCTAACTACTCATAAAAATGGAGTTGCCGCACCGCACATTCTCGACATGCAATCAATGCAACAACTCCATAAATCAAGCAATCGTTTTTCTATCATACCAGAACTGTATCAAATTGTCAAACAGCGGGAGCCTCTCCCAAAACTGCCCGGACACAGTTTGCGGCTGGAAAGTCCTTTTTCCCCATTCCATAGCCGATTTTTTCCATTTTCATCTCCCTCATTCTGCCATAAGCAGAGGCAAAATAGGTGAGAATCGCCGCACCTGTAGGAGTACAGAGTTCCCCTTCCATCCTTCCCGCATTGCAGGGTACTCCCATAAGAATCCGAGCCGTGGCAGGGGCCGGAACCGGAAGTACCCCGTGAGCGCAGCGCACCTGTCCAAATCCTGTGGTAACAGGGGAAACCAGCACCTGTTCCGGCTTCAGTTCATGTATCAGCATGACGCAGCCTGTAATATCCGCAAGAGCATCTGCCGTACCCACTTCATGAAAGTGAATTTCTGTAATGTCACGGCCATGTACCTGGCTTTCCGCCTGGGCGATGATACGGTAAATATTCTTCACATCTTCTTTGACAGCCTCATCTGTCTGCAGCCGGTCAATCTGCTCTGTAATATCCTTCATCCCCGCATGGTGATGATGTCCATGGGCGTGTGTATGCCCGTGGTGGTGTTCATGCACTTCCTGAGATTCAAGTCCGCTTCCCTGTAAGGATACCTCCTCACTCTCTTCTTCGGCGCCGTCTACATGCACAGAAACGTGCGTTCCCGTAATCCCACATTTCACTGCCGGGTTTGCAGACACCTTCACATGGGGGAGGCCAGCCTGATTCAGTTTTTTCAGAAATTTTTCCCGGTCCGGAATCAGTTCCAGAAGAGCGCCCATGAGCATATCTCCGGCGGCCCCCATATTGCACTCTAAATATAAGGTTTTCATTCTTTTCTCCCCTCCAGATGATTGATCATACTTGCCAGATACCCCGCACCGAATCCGTTATCAATATTTACCACACTGATACCGCTGGCACAGGAATTCAGCATGGACAAAAGAGCGGAAAGTCCTCCGAAATTCGCCCCGTATCCTACGCTGGTGGGTACTGCAATCACCGGACAGTCTGCCATACCGCCGATGACGCTGGCCAGAGCCCCTTCCATACCTGCAATGGCTACAATCACCCTGGCACTCATAATATCCTCAATATGGTCCATCAGCCTATGCATACCCGCCACACCCACATCGTAAAGACGAACCACTTCATTTCCGTACACTTGGGCAGTCAAAGCCGCCTCTTCTGCCACCGGCATATCGCTGGTTCCTCCGGTAGCCACCACAATTTTGCCCACCCCGTCCGGTTTCGGTATTTGTCCCACAATGCCTGTCCGGGAAAGGTCGTCATAATGCAAATCCAGGGAAGCGCCCACATATTCCGCCGCCTCTTTGCTCATTCTGGTAATCAGCACCGTCTTTTCCCTTTCTTCCACCATGGCCTGGGCAATCTTTAAAATCTGTTCTTTTGTTTTTCCCGCACCGTAAATCACTTCTGCCATGCCCTGACGGATTCCCCTGTGGGTATCCAGCTTGGCAAAGCCCATTTCCTTATAAGGTTCTGTTTTTATCTGAAGCAGAGCATCTTCCGGCTTTACCTGTCCTCCGGCTACCTGCTCCAGCAAATTCTGCAGCTCTTTTTTGTCCATGTATCTCAGGCTCCTTTTCTGTTTGCTTACCTCTATCATACTCCTTAGACCCGGCTCCAGGGCAAGCATTTTTTACTCAAAGGTTTGCGTCAAACGTTTGAGCTATCCTGTTTTTCTGATTTTTCTCCTATTTGCATTACTTTATATTTTACCGGAACCTGATTTTTCTGTCAACTGCCAATGAGCGACAACTGCCGGCAGACCTCTGCCGCATCCAAAATATGGCTGGGTTCCGTCTCATGACTCCCCGGTGCGTCTGCGGTTATCAGAATATACTCCTTCCCCCCTAAGCTTAAAAGACTTCCCAGACAAAGTCCGGCTTCCGAGGTATAACCTGTCTTTCCGCCCAGAATTCCCGGCTCCGAAATTCCGTTCTGCTCCATTTCCTGGCGCATGGTGCTGTACACGGTAAATCCTTCCGGATGGGAAGCTGTGGGAGCCATGCTATGACTTTTTGCAGTGAAAATTTCATAAAACTCCTGATTTTTTAACGCATATTCCAGAAGCAGGGATAAATCCTCTGCTGTGGTGTAATGGTCTTTGTCATGAAGTCCGGTTACATTTTTAAAATTGGTATGTTTCATTCCCAGTTTCTTTGCCTTCTGATTCATCTCTTTTACAAAGGCCTCCTCCGAACCGTCGCAGACCCTTGCCAAAGCTTCACAACACTCCGCGCCTAAAGGCAGCAGAGCACCGTAAAGCAAATCCCGGTAAGAAACCTGGTCTTGAGGGGCAAAACCCGCCATGGACGCTCCCTGGGCATATAACTCCCGGAACATATCTCCGTCAAGAACCGTTGTATCATCCAGATTATCCAATTTCTCCATGGCAAGAACCACCGTCATGATTTTAGTAAGAGACGCAGGATAAATCCGTTCATCGCCCTTTTTTTCAGCCAGAATTTTTCCAGTGGAAAGGTCCGTCAGCACGGCTGCTTTGCTGGAGAGTTTTTGGAGATTTAGAGTTTCAGAGAGGACTCCTTGTTCTGTTTCCCTGTTCTTTTGCAGTAAATTTCCCACCGCCCAGGTTCCCAATGCCAGCAGCCCATACGTCACTGTCAGAAACAGGATAAACCCCATCAGCATATGCTTTCTTCTTTTCCTTCTTCGTCTTTTTGACATGAAAAACACCATCCTTTTCGTTTGTTCTACAGATTTCTCTCTGTATCTAATGTAACAAACACAAAAGAATGGTGTTTTAAGATTTTCCTGTGTATTTCCTAAGATTTTATTAATTTGAGGGTTTTTCCGGCAGTGTCACCCGAAAAACGGTTTTCTCCTGCTTACTTTCCGCCGAGATACTTCCCCCGTGAAGCTCCACAATTTCCTTTGCAATGGCAAGTCCAAGACCTGCCCCTCCCGTATTGCTTTTTCTGGCCTCATCCATACGGAAAAATTTCTCAAAAATCAAATCCAGTTTCTGCTTCGGAATGGTTTTTCCATGATTTTCAAAAGAAATCACAGCCTGTTCCCCCTGCTGCTCTCCTCTTACTACAATTTCTGTGTCCGGATAACTGTAAGCAATGGCATTTTTCAGTAGGTTATTAAAAACTCTGGCCAGCTTCTGCGAATCCGCGTACACGAAAAATTTCTGGGGCAATTCCAGACGGACCGTATTATGCCCGGATGACAACACAGGATAAAATTCTTCCGTCATCTGTATCATCATATAAGACACATCCAGATTTTCTTTTTCCAGCACCATATTCTGCAGATTATACCGGGTAATTTCAAAAAATTCCTCTATCAGACTGTCCAGACGTTCTGCCTTTCCAAGGGCAGTGTGCACATATTTTTCTCTCTGTGCAGCAGGCATATCCGGCGCCTCCTCTAAAAGATTCAGGTATCCCAGCACCGAAGTCAGGGGGGTTTTCAAATCATGGGCTAGATAGGTAATCAAATCATTCTTCTTCTGGGCCTCTTCCTTTAAGCGCCGTTCCTTTTGCTGCATGTCCGCCTTTATCTGCACAATCTGGGTACTGACCTGGGCATATTCCGAAGGAAAAATTTCTTCTGCTTCCAGTTCACTGTGCATATACTGATGAATCTTCCGGCTGGTATCCAAAAGAAGTTTCTCTGCTTTTCGCTTCTGACTGAAATAAGAGACAAACGCCAAAGACAGGGCAAAGAACGCCGCCGCCAGCAAAAAAACTTTTGCCAGAAAAGGTTTTAACACATTCCAGGCAATTTGACGCTCTACATAAGCCGTCTCCCCCTCATAAACGGTCTGCTCATACACAAACCGATGGGTAAACCAGTCCACAAAAGCCCCGTTAAAAAACACATCCGCTATATAGTAAATGGTATAGCAGATAAGGGGAACCGCTATAAGCGCAGCAAATAACCTGATATACCGAAGACGTTTGTTTCTCCGTCCTTTAGTTTTCAATTTTGTAGCCACACCCCCAGACTGTCTTAATGTACCTGGGCTTTTCGAAGGAGTCCTGCATTTTTTCCCTTAAATGCCGTATGTGAACTGTAATGGTATTGTTGCTCTTACTGTAATATTCGTCTTTCCAGATTTGATGAAACAATTCCTCGGAGCTGACTACCTTCCCCTTTTCTTCACAGAGAATTGCCAAAATGGCAAACTCCGTAGGCGTCAGGGAAAGCGGGCGTTCATTTAAAGTACACTCATGAGTTTTCTTATTCAGCACCAATCCCTTATGTGTAAGAATATCCCCTGCGTCCTGCACGGTTCCGGTATTATACCGCTTGTACCGGCGAAGCTGGGCTTTAATTCGCGCCACCAGTTCCAACGGCAGAAAAGGCTTTGTCATATAATCATCTGCCCCCAGAGCCAGACCGTTAATCTTATCCAGTTCCCCATTTTTGGCCGTAAGCATAATAATGGGATAATTATGTTTTTCCCGGATTTTCCTGCAAAGGGTAAGACCGCTGATATCTGGCATCATAATATCCAGGACAGCCAAATCCGGCACTTCGGTCTCAATGCAGGCCAGAGCCTCTTTGGAATCGTAAAACTTCCGTACTTGAAAACCTTCATTTTCCAGGTAGACCTCTATCAAATCTGCGATTTCCTGTTCATCATCTGCAACCAGTATCTTTTCTTTCATCATCAGCCCTTTTCTTCCAATTCACACAAAAGCTGTGTCATGGTTTTTCCTAAAAGAGGGTGTCTTTTATACGGTGCAATTTCACACATGGGTTTTAATACGAAATCCCGAAGCTGCATTTCCACATGGGGAATGATTAAATCCTCTGTTTCCAGTACTTCGTCATCGTACAGAAGAATATCCAAATCCAGGGTTCTGGGTCCCCAGTGAACCAACCGTTCTCTGTGGGCATTTTGTTCAATTTCATGCAGACGTTCTAAAAGCTCCTGAGGGGACAGCAGGGTTTTCAGTTTCAGGCAGGCATTTAAGAAATCATCCTGCTCCACACCCCCATAAGGCTCTGTCACCAGATAGGAAGATACCTTTTCCACCTGGCAGTCTTTTGCGCTGTCCAGTTCTTTGATAGCCTGATTTAAATAGCCCTCCTTATCTCCCAGATTAGAGCCGAGGGCCAGATAAGCCGTGTGCCAGAACCGGGTAATTTTCACGGAAACCGTCTCCAGAGGCAGTCCCACCGGCGCCCAGGGCTTTTTCAATTCCAGTGTCACACCTTTTAAAAGAGGATACTGCAGCAGCACCGTTTCTGCCAGGTCTTCTGCTGCCGCCTCAATGAGTTTCCGGGGATGTTCTTTTGTATAGGCCGTCATAAAGCTGCTGACTTCCCCGTAATGCACAGATTCTTCCAGACAGTCCGTTTTCCCTGCCTTTCTGGTATCCACATACATGGTAAGGGAAATCACAAATTTCTGTCCCAGACTGGTTTCCTCCGGAAAGACTCCGTGATTCGCAAAGACTTCCAGATTTTCCACATGAATTTCATCATACTGCAATGTTTTCATGGCTTATTTTCCTTCCCTTAAAATGGCCTGCGTCATGCGGATAGCCCTTAAATTTTCTTTTACATCGTGGACACGGACAAAAGCTGCCCTTTTCTGTACTCCCAGAACCGTAGTCGCTAAAGTACCCTCCACGCGCTCGTCAGAAGGCAAGTCCAGAGCCGTTCCGATAACGGATTTCCGGGAAGTGGCCAACAGTACCGGATAGCCTAATTCCACCAGACGTTCCAGATGATGAATGGCCATCAGATTGTGCTCATATGTTTTTCCGAATCCCACGCCTGGATCCAGAATGATTTTGTCATCGGCAATGCCTGCTTTTTTCGCAATAGCCAGAGACTCCCGCATATCCTGGCACATATCGTCTAAAAAGTTGTTGTATTCCGCTTTCTCCCGGTTGTGCATCAGACAGCAAGGCACCTGATATTCGGCAATCAGTTCGGCAACTTTTGCGTCATATTTCAGTCCCCAGATATCATTCACCAGGTCAGCCCCTGCCTTTAAAGCCGCTTCCACTACTTCTCCTTTATAGCTGTCAATGGATACCGGAATGTCAAATTCCTTTTTTACCATTTCAATCACCGGCACTACCCGGTCAATTTCTTCCTGAATGGAAATCTGCACATGACCGGGGCGGGTGGATTCTCCGCCAATATCAATAATGGCCGCACCTTCCGCAATCATATCTGCTGTGTGCTTTTTTGCCTTTTCTATATCATTCCACTTGCCCCCGTCAGAAAAAGAATCCGGGGTTACATTGAGAATTCCCATAATGGAACAGTCCTGTTCCACATCAAACATACGATTTCCGATTTTCATCATAAGAAGTTCCTCCTAGCTTACACCTCTATGGTAAGATTTTTCTTTTCTGTGCTCCATTTACATTCTGCCTGTGCCGAACAAAAGAGACAGGTCCTGGATTTCTTGTCTGCGCGGTATAAGAGTCCCGCCAAATCCGCTCTGGTTCCGGTATCTGCTGTTCTGTGGCCGGAAATTGCCTCCAGAATTGCGTTTTCTTCTTCTTTCGTATAGCCGCAGTCCGGCAGAATCTTTTCTGCCAGAAGCTGGCTTCCCTGGTCATGGGGTATGTTTTGGGTGTATTCCAGCCCTCTGCCGATGTCGTGAAGCAGGGCAGCACCATATATCAGTTCCTTATCCAGAGCCAGACCTTTCTCCAGATTTTCAATATAGGCCAATCTTGCCACATCTAAAAAATGCGCCACATCATGCCCGCAGAAAACCCGCTCTTTTTCCAGTTCCTGTATCTTGGCCACCGCCTGCTGCCACAGCGCATGACTGCAGATTTTATTTACTCTGTCCATATTTACCGTCTTTCCAGCATACGGTAGAAATTGTTCTGCAGCTTTTCATTGTCATCAAAGACGCCTCTGGTAACCACAGTAACCGTTTTTGTACCCGGTTTTTTAATGCCTCTCATAGTCATACACATATGCTCTGCTTCTACAAGCACCATAACGCCCTGAGGTTTCAGCTCCTCCATAAAAGCATCCGCCACCTGCGCGGTCAGACGTTCCTGAAGCTGAAAACGCTTTGCAAACACTTCCACGGTTCTTGCCATTTTGCTCAGTCCCACCACTTCGCCATTTGGAATATAGGCAATGGCTGCGGTACCGTAGAAAGGCAGCATATGGTGTTCGCAGAAGGAATAAAAAGGAATATCCTTTTCCAATACCATATCGTTGTTATCTACATGAAATCTCTTTTTCAGGTGTTTTGCCGCATCATCTGTATAGCCTGCTGCCAGTTCCTTATACATTCTGGCAATCCGGTCCGGAGTCTCTAAAAGTCCCTCCCGGTTAATATCTTCTCCGATTCCTTCCAGAATCAGTCTTACGCCTTCTTCGATTTTTTCTTTATCCATTTTGTTCTTCGTCATTTTCCTTACCCTCACATGAAATTGCTTTTACTGCGTCCTTTAAAAAAGACAGGGAACCAAAGATAATCACTGCGTCTTCTTTGTCCGCGCGTTCCAGAGTCTTTTGGACTGCTTCTTTGATACTTTTGGCCGCCTCCACAGACGGATTCACCTCTGCCACCGCATCCCGCAGTTCTTCAGCCGGCAGGGCACGGGGATTTCCCGGTGTTTCCACGGTTATAATGTCCTTTGCATAAGGTGCGGTCAATGCAATGATTTTCCGGTAGTCTTTATCCCTAAACACACCGAAAATATAGTGCAGGTTTCTGTCCTTGTAATACAGTTCTATGGAACGCTTTAATTCCAGAGCTGCAGCCGGATTGTGCGCACCGTCCAGAATCACATCCGGATTTTGGGCAATCCGTGTAAATCTGCCTCTCCAACAGGCCTTGTGCATACCTGCCCGAACCTGCTCGTCAGAAAGAAGGAAGCCTATTTCCCGCAAAGCCTCCACAGCCTCCAGCGCCAGAGCGCCATTCTCCACCTGATAACTTCCGGCCAGGGAAATTCTCACCTCTTCCCATTTGCCGTAGGTAAAACTCTGCCCGGAAAGTCCATAGGAAATCTGGCTTATCTGTTCCTGCTTTACCGTCCGCAGGCAGCAATGCTGCCTTTTGCAGGTTTCTTCTATCACTTTTTGGGCTTCTTCCTTCTGGGCTGCACAGACTACCTGGGTATGGGGCTTAATAATGCCCGCCTTCTGCACGGCAATTTTCTCCAGGGTATCTCCCAGAAATTCCATGTGGTCCATACTGATAGAGGCAATGACCTCCAAAAGTGTGGTAGTAATCACATTGGTAGCGTCCAGAGCCCCTCCAAGCCCTGTCTCCAGCACTACCACATCACATTTTTTCTCCTTAAAATAGAGAAAAGCCAGAGCAGTCTCCACCTCGAAAATCGTAGGTGTTCCCGCATGCTGCTCCGCCATATCTTTCACAGCCTCTGAAATGGCTGTCACATGACGGGCAAGAGATTCTTTTTCAATTTCTTTCTCATCGACCTGAATCCGCTCCCGATAAGAAAACAGTGTAGGGGATATGTACCTTCCTGTGCGATATCCCGCGCCGGACAGTATCGTTGAAAGATAAGCCAGCACAGACCCTTTCCCATTTGTTCCGGAAATGTGGATAAACTTTAAATCTTCCTGGGGATTACCAAGTCTGACCAGCAGCTCTTTCATATTCTCCAAGCCAAGTACACTTCCGTATTTGGAAATTTCGTCCAAATATACTCTTGCTTCTTCGTAATTCATATTACTCCTATCCGAGACGGTTTCCCACCTCTTAATCTATTACAACCCCTATTATATCCCTTTTTCCCCCATATCTCAACGGGATATTTCAGCAAGTGCCTTTTTAAATTGACAGGCAAAAAGAACCACCGTAAAAATCACGGCAAACGTGTCTGCCACCGGCTCTGCCATATAGACTGCTTTCGTCTTATCCCCGTCAAAAATCAAGGGCATAAGGTAAATCAGAGGAATCAGGAGCACAAATTTTCTCATAACGGCTACTAGGATAGAGGCCTTTGCGTTTCCGATAGACATAAAAGTCATCTGACACGCCATCTGAATACCGAAAATAAACAGAGCGGCCATATAGACACGCAGCGCGGTCTCTGTAAAATTCATCAGGGTTCCGTCAGAAGTAAACATTCCGGCAAAAGCCCTTGGGAACAGCATCACCAGTCCCCACAGCAGCAGGGAATAAAACAAACTGACTTTCAAGAGCAGACGGAACGCCGATTTTACACGTTTTCCATTGCGGGCACCGTAATTATAACTGATAATGGGCTGCGCTCCCTGTCCCAGTCCCTGCAGCGGCAACATGGCAAACTGCATCACACTGGTAAGAATCGTCATGGCGCCTACGGCAATATCTCCGCCGTATCTCTGCAAAGAAGAGTTAAAACAGATGGAGATAATACTTTCACTGGCCTGCATAACAAAAACAGAAGAACCCAGAGCAATACACGGAAAAATGACCTTCCTCTGCAGTTTCAGATTCTTCTTCTGAATACGCAGGAATGTTTTCTTTCCGAAAAGAAATGCCATTACCCAGATACAGGATAATCCCTGAGAAAGGATGGTGGCAAGGGCCGCTCCTTTTACCCCCATGTCCAGACCAAAAATAAAAATGGGGTCCAGGACAATATTGGCAACTGCACCAATCAGCACAGACAGCATACCCGTCTTCGCAAATCCCTGAGCTGTAATAAAAGCGTTCATACCAAGGGTAAGCTGTACAAAAATAGTTCCCAGTGCATAAATATTCATATAGCTGACACCGTACTCAATGGTATCCTCACTGGCCCCGAACGCCATGAGAAAATCTCGGTTCCAAAGCAGCAGCACGGCTGTTAAAATAGTGGAAATCACTATCTGCAAAGTAAAGCAGTTGCCCAAAATTTTCTCTGCAGACTCATTGTCACCTTTCCCCATGGCAATAGAAGCTCTGGGAGAACCGCCGTTTCCAACCAGTGCTGCAAAGGCAGACACAATCATAATCAGAGGCATGCAGACTCCCACTCCGGTCAGCGCCATGGCCCCCGCCTTAGGAATATGTCCGATATAAATACGGTCTACAATGTTGTAAAGCATGTTGATAATCTGCGCGGCAACCGTGGGCAGCGCCAGATTTAAAAGCAATTTTCCAATGGGCTGTGTACCCAGAAAATCTTTGTCACTTTTCATGAAAACTCATTCCTTTCTCAATATTTTCCATAAGCTGTCTGTTGATTCTCTCGTATATCTCTTTTTCTTCTCCGGAAAGACCGGCAAAAAGCTGCTCCTCAAACTTTTGATTCACCTTTTCAATTCCGCTGCAAATGGGAATTGCCGCCTCCTCCAAAGACAAATGCACTTTTCTGCGGTCCGTTGTATCAGCGTTTCGTTTTACAAGCCCTTTTTTTACCAAAAGTTCCACGCCCTGTGATACATTTCCCTTGGGAAGCCTTCGCAGCTCCACAATCTCTGCAGCAGTATCCTTTCCCGGATTGTTATACAGAAATCCGATAATGGCGATTTCTATCTGTGAAAGCCCATATTCTCCCCGAATATTTTCCAGACACTGCTCATACAGCTTTGTCACACACCGCATCAACAGCCGCATATCTGATGCTTCCGGCCTCATTTTCCACCTCTCCTTTCCCGTTGCTGATAGTTTTAAAAAGAACCGTTTTGCAAAGAACTATTATAGGCCTTTTTTCTTTTTTGTCAAGACTTTGCCATATTGAGAAAATCTCTCCTGCACAGTATAATAGAGTAACAGAAAGACATCTTTAGGAAGACAGACAACAGGAAAGGGGATACCTTATGCGCGTAAAACAATATCTGAGAAATCAACTGCCCGTTATTTTTATCCATGTTTTGGGTATGCTGGCACTTGCCCTGTTTTTACTGGCCAATGGCAATGCCGTACAGACGGTTCTGTTTATTCTTATGGTCTGGCTGCTTGTTTTGCTTTCATACTTAGTCATTGTCTGCTGTATGCAAAAGACTCGTCTGAACAAATTGTTAGACATGGCAGAGCAGTTAGAGGAACGGTACTTAATACCGGAAATCATGGCTGTACCGGAGAAAGCCGCCGATCAGGTCTTCTACCAGATTATGAAAATGGCAGAAAAATCTATGATTGAAAAAATAGGGGAAATCCAACGGGAACGAAAAGAATATAAGGAATACATCGAGCAGTGGATACATGAAGTCAAAACCCCAATCACAGCCATGAAGCTGCTTTGCGAAAATAACCGTTCCTCCTTTACCCGAGAACTGCTGGCAGAATTGGAAAATGTCCAGCAATTTACAGAACAGGCGCTCTACTATGCCCGTAGTGAACATACAGAAAAAGATTACTCTATACGGGAAATCCAGCTAAGTGATGTGGTACATAACGCCATTGCAGACAACAAATATCTTTTGCGGCAGAGCAATATGAGAATTACTGCAGACAACCTGGAGCACTGTGTTTATACGGATGATAAATGGATACGGTTTATTTTAAACCAGCTTATCAGCAATGCTGTCAAGTATGGTACAGAACAGCCGGCTTTACACTTTTTTACGGTAAGAAAGCAGGAGCATATTCTTTTATGTATAGAAGACAACGGAATCGGCATACCCCCAGGCGACCTGCCCCGCATTTTTGAAAAAGGCTTTACCGGACAGAATGGACGAACCGGCAGAAATTCCACTGGAATTGGGCTGTATCTGTGCAAGCGTCTTTGTGATAAGCTTGGAATTGGGCTGACTGCTTACTCGAAAGAAAAAGGGACAACTCTTACGCTGTCTTTTCCTGTCAACGATTTTGTTACCGGGGTACAGAACTGACAGGCTCTGCAATTCTTACATTTCTGTAAGAACTGTGTAAGAAAACCTGATACAAAAAAATTCCCAGGCCATTTATAATCCAATACAGAAAAGACTTAAGGAGGTCAGACACATGAGTACCATTTTGAAATTGGAACATATCCAAAAATACTATGGCAATGAAGGGAATATCACGAAGGCCATTCAGGATATCAGCTTTTCCGTTGAGGCCGGAGAATTTCTCGGTATTATGGGGGCGTCCGGCTCCGGAAAAACAACGCTGCTTAACTGTATCTCTGCTATTGATACCGTAAGCGCAGGCCACATTTATTTAGAAGGAACAGACATTACGGAGATAAAGCCAAAGTCTCTTGCCCGGTTTCGCAGAGAAAACTTAGGTTTTGTCTTTCAGGACTTTAACTTATTAGATACCTTGACAATTTCCGAAAACATTGCCCTGGCTTTGGCCATTCATAAAACCCCGGCTCAGGATGTGGAACCCCGCATTTGGGATATGGCGCAAAAGCTGAATATCTGTGATATTCTAAACAAATATCCCTACCAGGTATCCGGCGGCCAGAAACAGCGCTGCGCCTGTGCAATGGCTCTCATCAACAATCCCAGGCTGCTTTTGGCAGACGAACCCACAGGAGCTTTGGACAGCCATTCCTCTCAAATGCTTTTGTCCACCATGCAAGGTATCCACGAACAGATGGGCGCTACGATTCTCATGGTAACCCATGACGCTTTTACAGCCAGCTATGCCAATCGTATCCTCTTTCTCAGGGACGGGGAAATCTTCACGGAACTGTGTAAGGGACATGACAGCAGAAGTGCTTTTTTCAATAAAATTCTGAATGTCCTTACCATGATTGGAGGAGGGCAAAGCCATGTATGTTAAACTTGTTCTCAAAAATGCCCGCCGGTCTGTAAAAGACTATTTAATCTACATTGTAACCATGACTATCTGCGTTGCCCTGTTTTATTCTTTCCTGTCCATTGCCAGCAGCTATTACAGGCCGGATATAGGAAGTGAATACGACTTCACACTCTTAAGTGACGGCTTGAAAGCAGCCATTTGCCTCATTACATTGCTTGTGCTGTTTTTGATACATTTTGTCAATCGTTATATGCTTCAGCGCAGGCAAAAAGAATTTGCAGTGCAGTCCGTCATGGGTATGGAACAAAAAAATCATTGGCAGGATTTTCTTTGCCGAAACCTTTCTCATGGGAACACTCTCTATTGTGATTGGAATTTTCCTTGGTGTGTTCTGTTCCCAATTTATCACTGCCCTGCTGCTGACCTCCTATGGGAAAAGTTATGAATTGACATGGATCCTGTTTCCAGATACGGTTTTGCTGACTGTCTGCTTCTTTGTATGCAGTTTCCTGCTTGTGGGGATGTGGAATACCCACGCCATCCAAAAGGCAAAAATAATGGATATGCTTTTATCAGGCAGGGAAAACGAGCCTGCATTAAAAAGGAGTCGTTGGATTTCTGGTGTGATCATCCTCTTTGAAGGATTGTCCGTGTGGATGCTCCTTACAGGAATACAAAAAGTCTGGTTTTACTATGACTCCCGATTCGCCCTTCCTGTACAAATCATGTTCTGGGGAAACATTCTCTTTCCGGCCATGACTCTGCTTTGGTCTGTGCTGTGCCTGATAAAAAAGAAAAAAGCAAGTGATTCTACACTGCTTTCAGGTTTGCTTGTATGCTCTGTTCTAAATGCATGCACAGCAGCCAGTGTCCCCGCATTGACAAAGGAATACTATCTGGCCTTAGGCAGCGGAACCATCCATCAATATCTGGTATTTGTCCTGATGGATTTGCTTTTCTTTATTTGTGCTTTCCTTTACCTTGCCGGCAGCTTCCTTTTGGCCTGGAAAGAGAAATCGTCCAAACACAGATACCGCCAGGAAGCTCTTTTCTTTTTTGGACAGATTTTATCGAAGCTGAATACAACCAGCAAGACCATGACTCTTATCTGTATAACCTTAGTGCTTGCTGTTTTTCTGTTCATTGCGGCCCCCATTTTGGTGAATTGGGCTTCCGGTTATCTGGATATACGCTCTATGTATGATGTGCAGATTTATTCCGGATACAACGACGTATATGAAGAAGAAAATCTGCCCCATGATACTTATGACCTGGTGACAGATTTTTTGGCAGAACACAAGCTTGAAGCGGCATACGACTGCACTTTTCATCTATACCTTCCAAACAAAGATGATTTTCACAGCCGCTCAAAATACGATTTTCCTGTTGCGGCAATTTCTTTAAGCGACTACAATGCCATACGGGAAATGCTTGGATATACTCCTGTTTCTCTGGCAGAAAATGCGTTTACCACGCAGTGGAAGTCCATTGCAGAGACGGAAGAAATAGACCGCTTTCTGGAAAGTCATACCCATGTTGCAACAGACGCCGGAACATTAACGCTCTCTAAGCAGTCCTTTTATGAAGACCCCATTGGGGAAACGGCCTACAATTCCTATACCAATGTCCTTTATGTGTTCCCGGATAAGGTGTGTGAGCGCTTGCTTCCGGTTATGCAAAACCGCTATATTACAACAAAGGAAACGATTTCTTATGAAAACGCCCGCCAACTGGAAAAAATTTTCACAGCAGAATATCCAGAAGAGACAGATAAAGAAACCAGTTATGGAATTCGTTTAAGCACCCTGCAGATTAACAGCACAAAAGCAAGTAATTTCATCTTACAGGCTGCAATGCTTTATGGTGCTGTGGTACTCATGGTGATTTGCCTTACGATACTTTCCCTGCAGCAGCTTTTGGACGCAGACCAGTACAAATACCGCTTCTCCGTACTTAGAAAATTAGGCGTGGAGGAGCCGCGTATACAGAAACTGGTGCTGAAGCAGTTAGGTGTCTGGTTTGGCCTTCCAGTCCTTGTAGCTGTCATAGTTGCTGCTGTTGTGATTGCCTATTTTGTACAATCTATATCAGCAGAAATCTCTGCGTATATTGGGGTTACCGCCTTGCTGCTGCAGGCAGGCACAACTGTAAGTATTCTGGCCGGTTTATTCCTCTGCTATTTTATAAGTACATGGATACTTTTCAGCCGCTCCATCCATTCATAAGGCATTATATCCGGTATCCCTGTCTGTGTTTTGTAATAATAAAGTCTTGTACTCCCATGCAGGAAAGTTTCTCCCGGATACGATTGATATTCACGCTCAGGGCATTGTCATCTACGTAAAGACGGTTGTCCCACAGGTATTCTATCAAATCCCCTCTGGCGCAGATACTTCCTGCATGGCAAAACAGATAATATAAAATTTTCACTTCATTTTTTGTCAATTCTACACTCTCTTCTCCCCTGGATATGGTGCTGTCCTCCAGATGAAGGGTGACACCTCTGTGTGTCAGACAGGTATTCTGTTCCCTTGGATAGGCTTTTTTGAGAAGGGAATCCATTTTTGCCAGAAGAATGGCTGTATGATAGGGTTTTGTGATAAATGCATCTCCTCCCAGCATAATGCTGTTCAATTCATCCATATCTGTGCTGCAGCTGGTGACAAACACAATGGGCACAGCGGAAAAGCTGCGGATTTTCGCACATAGGGAAAATCCATCTTCTCCTGGCAGTTTAACGTCCAGGAGAATTAAATGGGGGGAAAATTGCTTTACCGTTTCTATGGTTTGACGGAAATCTTCCACAGCCTGCACCTCATATCCGCGGCCTTTTAAAAGTGTTTTCAGTTCTTTTTGTATGACAGAATCATCTTCTATAATCAAAATTTTATAGTTCATTTTCAGAATTCCTTTAAATCATTCATTTTCAGAAAGAATGGCTCCGCTTCCCACCGTGCTTTCTGCTTTTTCTTTTTTACGGTCAAGACCTGCAAAGAAACCGGCAATCAAGGTTCCGGAAATGGAATGCCATACACAGGATACCGCACAGATAATTGCGGACTGCGGGGTGCTGGCAAACTGTGCCGTAGTAGTGGCCAGGTTGGTGGCAAGTCCCGCATTCTGCATACCCACTTCAATAGAGATTGTTCTTTTCTTCGCAGTGTTCATGCCTGTCAGTTTACCGGCACCGTAGCCCAACAGATAGCCCAGTCCGTTATGAAGCAGAACAGCTACAAAAATGACAACACCTGAGTTGAAGAAGTTTGCGCCCTGTGAAGAAACAACACCGCCTACTACGCAGGCCAGACCCAATACAGCAACACCGGGCATCATTTTCTGGATATTCTGGAAAGTCTTTTTCTTTCCCCAGAGATAGTTAAGAAGAAATCCTACGGCAATAGGAAGAATCACGGTTTCGATAATGGACACAAACATGGGCAGCCCCTGAATATTGATTTTTGTTCCGCTTGCCAGAAAAGAAACCAGAAGCGGTGTCATAATCGGGGACAGCAGTGTGGATACCGTAGTCATGCCCACAGAAAAGGCCACGTCACCGCCGCACAGGTAGGACATGATATTGGAGGAAACTCCCCCCGGACAACAGCCTACTAAAATCAGTCCCAGGGCAATGCCATCCGGCAAATGCAGGGCACGGCTGACCGCAAAAGCCAGAAACGGCATAATCAGATATTGGGCAGCTGCACCGATACAGATATCCAGAGGACGCTGCGCCAAAATTTTAAAATCCTGGGTCGTCAGTGTCAGTCCCATACTGAACATGATAATTCCGATAATCAAAGACTGGCTGGTAAATTTATTGCCCACCATATCTGTAAACAACTGGAAGTTGACCCAGCCCATCAGCCCCGGAAGGAAAAAGGTGACAACCGCTATGGCAATCACCACGGCCGAAGTGTAATTGGATAGAAATTTGCTTGCTTTTTGTAATGCTTTCATAGAAATCCTCCTTCTTCTGTGCAAACACCCAAGAAAAGTTTCATGAACTTTCACACGACAAAAAGCCCCCTCCGGCTCTTGCCGAAAGGGACGAATATAATCCGCGGTACCACCCTCATTCTGCAGATTTCCTGCAGCGCTCACATACTTCATATGTTTTCCCTTTAACGGAGGATTCCGGCTGAACCTACTGCTTCTTTCAGTCAGCTCCTTAGGGAGGATATTCACATTTCCCGCTATATCTGCTTTCACCAAACGCAGACTCTCTGAAATACCGTTCTGAAATATGACCTTGTTCCCTTCATCGGATTTCGGTGTTTTATCACATTAATATGTTGTAATTGATTTAATAACCATTATAGCCCTGATTTCTGAAATGTCAACTACTTTTTTTATTTTCCGCCATTTTCCTTTCATCATGGAGCTTATGCAAACATAGAAACGACCAGTCCTACAAGCAAACTTGTAACACCTACGATTGTCTCCATAATGGTCCAGGTTTTCAATGTAGTCTTTTCATCAATTTCCAGAAATGTTCCCACCAGCCAGAAACCTGCATCATTCACATGACTCAAAGCCGTAGCTCCCCCGCAGATAGCCAGACACATAGCCCCGCGGTACAACATATTCTCTCCCATGACCGCCGGCATAGAAGCCATGATACCTGATGCCATAGTAATGGCTACAATAGAACTTCCTACAGACGCTCTCACAAGAAGCGCAATGAAAAAAGCCACAAGTATCAGAGGTAAGTCACTGTTCTCCAGCATAGGTCCAATCACATTTCCCAGGCCGGAATCCTGAAGCATCCAGCGGATAACACCACCGCTGGCAATCACCAGAAGAATCATGCCAACCGGGCGCAAAGAGTGCTCCAGTATCTGCTTCAACTGACTTTTGGACATTCCTCTCCGTATTCCAAGAAAATACATAGAGAATAAAGTAGCTATCGTAAGTGCCAGAAAAGGTTCTCCTAAAAATTTCAATCCATCTTTAACTTCTTGTGGAAAAGGCATGTATTCTGCAAGTGTACTGCAAAGAATCAATACCAGCGGCACCAGAATAACCCCCAGCACAAGTCCGAAAGAAGGAAGGGTTTCCTCCTTTTCATCATGAATTTCCTTTACATTCTGGGGTAACTCGGTAAAAATCTTATTTCCAATAAATCTGCCCCAGATAATTCCTGCTGTGGTCATGCTGAGAATTGCTGTAGGAACGCCAAGTAAAATCATAGTTCCCAGATTTACGCCAAGAGCATCGGAGACCAGCACAGACGCAGCAGAAGGCGGCACGAAGGCATATCCGCTGGCCAATCCTGCCAGAAGAGGAATCGCATAATACAGGGTGGACTTTCGGGTCTGCTTTGCCACGCTGAAAACCAGCGGAATCAATACCACAACTCCGGCTTCAAAAAATACTGTAGTTCCAATGACCAGTCCGGTGATAGCCAGCGCTGCCCCTGCCTTTTTCTGTCCAAATCTGTTGATTAACGTCTGGGCAACTACTCTCGCACCTCCGCTGGATTCCAGAATGCCTCCAAACATAGAGCCAAGTCCTACCAGTAAGGCAATTCCCTGAAGGGTTTCTCCCACTCCCTTTTCCACAGTCTCAGAAATCATAGACAGCGGCATGCCTGCTCCGATTCCAATGAGAATAGCGGAAATCATCATAGATAACACCGGGTGCAATTTCATTTTGATAATAAGCACCAGCAAAACTACAATTCCAACTGCGGCAGCCACCATCAGTCTTGTTGGGTCGGCTGTAAATGTTGTATCTGCCATTTTTGTATTCCTCCTAAATCATCTGATGTTTTTTCATGTTTTTTTTGATTTTCACTCTGTTTTTTTGTTTTTACTTCATTGCAATCTATTTATTCTCCAAATTCATCCGATGTTTAACATTATAATTTTTTCATTTGCAAAAAACAATATCGTAATTTTATCCAATTTTCACTTTTGTTTTTTGTGCATTTTCACGATTTGACAAGAAATCTCCTTCTACTTTATTATATAGAACAAAGGATACATTTAAAAGAAACGAGGAAAACGTATGACCAATCCGATCTCACCAGACGCTTTAGATGAAAAAAGTCTTCCGCAGAAAATAGCCGAGGATATCATTGCATTGATTTTAGAAGAACATCTGCAGCCCGGAGACAAGCTGCCTAACGAATCAAACCTGTCGAATCGGCTCCATGCCGGGCGCAGTTCCATTCGTGAAGCCATGAAGCTTCTCGCTTCCCGAAATATTGTCACTATCCGTCAGGGTTCCGGAACTTATGTAGCTGCTTCTCCCGGAATGGTAGAAGACCCTCTTGGTTTCACTTTTATAGGCGATAAAAAGAAACTGGTGGCAGACTTGCTGGACGTACGCTTTTTACTTGAACCTTCCATTGCTGCAATGGCTGCAAAATGGGCAGATGAAAACGACATCCGGAAAATCACTGCTTTGTGCAGCGAAGTGGAAGATTTACTGCTCCAACAGAAAAATCACATTCAAAAAGATATTGAATTTCATACGGCCATTGCCATGAGCAGCAAGAATCTGGTGGTTCCCCGCCTGATTCCTGTCATTAACAGTTCTATTCCTTTGTTTGTGGAAATAACCAAAAGCCGTCTCTACACAGAGACGATAGAAACTCACAGGGAAATCACAGAGGCTATCTGCGCCCACGACTCTGTCCGTGCGCAGGACGCCATGTACTTGCATTTAGTCTATAACCGGCGACTGATTCAGAAAATGGCAGAAACCTGATATTTTCTGGCCCGCAGATAAAAAGAGAGACTTCTCAGCAACCCTCCAGGGTCTATCTGAAAAAAGTCTCTCTTCGCTCATTGCTAAAAATATTTTTCCTCTACAGCTCTTTTTTCTCCATAATTTTGACACTGATACTGTAGGAGATTCCCAATGCCAGTACACACAACACGATACTGCCCAAAATATATCCCCATACGGGAATATCTGCCAAAAATCCCACGGCTTTCTCTGCTTCTATGCTAAGATGAAGCAGACGATTGAGCGCAGCTATACTTCCCATTACTGCTATCACAATAGCAAAGAGGAAAATTCTTCCCTTTTCACTCCCAAATTTCAGTTGTATGGGAATCATAATTGCAAAAAGAACTATCATAATTACAGCTGTGACTCCTCCTTGAACAAAATAGGGAATCATCAGAAAATCATCATGGAATATGCCATATCCTATACCCAAAAGCTGGCATAACACCAAAGTTCCAACTCCACAGATTATGCCGTACACATATTTTTCTCCTGCGTATTCTCTTCTGCTAACCGGAAGAATCAGCAAAAAGGGCAGGCTATTGTCAATCTCATCATAACTGATAGTAGATATGGTAAAAAAGCAGAAGCCAAAAGGCAGATAGACGGTAAGAAAACCCACATTGCCTCCGGCCAGCGCCGGAATCATTCCAATCAGCAGCAACATCAAAAAAAATCTTCGCTGTCCCTTCATCAGGGCAAAATCTTTCAGTAATAATCCTTTCATATTGCTTCTCCCTTCACCATCATGGCAATCACTTCGTCCACGTTTCCCTTTTCTAACGCAAGGTTAGGATAATTTTCCATATAAAACTGCTTTTCTCTGGTCAGACAACGATAACCATAGCTTTCTTTCATTACCCGCAGCAAATACTGTTTTTCCATGGCATCGAACTGGCTCTGTGTCACCTTTAAAATACCGTACTGCCCCAGCAGTACATCCATTTCCTCATGAAGTACAATCTCTCCGTTGTCTATCATATACAAATCATCACAAAGCCCCTCCAAATCTGTAGAAATATGAGAGCTAATCAAAATGGTTCTCTCTTCGTTTTCCTCCATGTAGGCCCGCAGCATATCCAACAACTCTTCTCTGGCCAGAACATCCAGTCCGGTGGTGGGCTCATCCAAAAGCAGTAAATCTGCTTTATGAGTAATGGCTGCCAGAATTTTCGCCTTTGCCAGCATACCTGTGGAAAACTCTTTGATTCTTTTGTCTGCCGGAAGTTGATAGCGGCGGCAGTATTCCCGGAACATGGCTCTGTCAAACCGGGGGTACATCCGGGAAAGCACGGTTTCCATATCTTTCATCGTAAGATATGTATTAAATCCCCCATTTGCCAGCACCACTCCCATCCGCTGCTTTTCCGCTTTTGTCCAGGTATGTATCTCCTTTCCGAAAACCTCTATGCTTCCTCCGTCTATGGAAATCAGCCCTAAAACAGATTTAAAGGTTGTGCTCTTTCCCGCACCGTTGGAGCCCACCAGTCCGGTAATGCAGCCTGCGGGAATTTCCATGGAACAATTTAACTCAAAGGTTCCGTAAGACTTTCTTAAATCTTTGATTTTCAACATACTCTATTCCTCCATAATCAGGTCGAAAACTGCCCGGATATCTTCCTCTGTCATGCCGTACCTTCTGGCTTTCTCTATGGCATGCTCAAATTCTGCCTCTATTTCCTTCTGCTGCTCCTGCAGCTTGGCATCCCGGTTGGCCTGGGCCACATAAGTCCCCTTTCCGTGTACGGTAATGGTAAAGCCTTCTGCCTCCAGGGTATCGTAAGATTTCTTTACTGTGAGGGCGCTGATTTTCAATTCTTTTGCCAGACCGCGCACAGAAGGAAGAATCTCTCCCGGCTTTAATTCTTCGTTTAATATCATAGTTTTTATCTGGTCCACGAGCTGCTCGTAAATGGGGACCATGGATGAGTGATGGATTATAATCTTCATGGTTTTCCTCCTCTTGTAAACAGTATATAACAGCATAGAACTGTTGTCAACTGTTTTATACTGTTATATACTGTTTTTTATTTTTTAAGAGAAAAACCGCTGCGACAGACATTTTTCTGTCTCACGCAGCGGTTTTTCCTGCAACTCTGTGTTTCCAATCTATTTGTCATTCGCTGAAGCGAATTCTTTCCATTAAAGACTCTTTTTTCAAAGATTTTCCAATGGCCGTACTGAGGATAACCTGAAGCAGTATCATCACAATAATCAGACCAAGAATCGCCTGGGTAGGATAATGGAAATACTGAATCCCCATGATATGGTTTTCTTTTGCATAGAGGAAAAACAGGTAACCTGTAAAACTGCCCAGACTCACAGAGCAAAGCAGAGTTCCCATGGTATAGAACAGTCCTTCCAGATTCAGCATCTTCACAAGCTGTTTATCTGACAAGCCGATGGCCTGCATCATACCAAGTTCTTTCTTCCTCACATGAATGCTGTTTATCATGGTATTCATCATGTTCATCATACAGATAACACCTAAGATTCCAAGGAAAACATAGCAGGACAGATACATAAAGGACATAGATGTTTTATATTCTTCATACCCCTTCTGCCAGGAATCTGCAAGCTCGATACCACCGGCCTTTTCACAGGCAGCAACCAAGGCCTTTTCCAACTCTGCATCATAGTCCTTGTCTGCAAAAATACTCAGGGCGTCATTGACATTGTATTGGCTCATAGCATTGACTGCGCTCTTGGCAGTGAGAAAAGTTGAATAATTGACAATACCCTCTGAATAATTCCCAATTGCCGCAATCTCCAGGCTTTTCTCCTTTTCTACATTGCCGTCCGAATACTGGAACGTAATTTTATCTCCTACTTTCAGTTCCGGATACCAGTGAAGCGCTGTCTTAGAAAGAATGACTTTATTGCCTTTCTGCAGTTCTTCATAAGTTACTTTTCCTTCTACAATACCCTTTTCCAGTATTTCAGCATAATTTTCCGAGTAACCTACAAGGGATAACTGTTCTTCAAATTTTTTATTCTTCAATGGAATACACGGTTTTACTTCTGTCTTCTCCACACCATCCAGACTCTCAATTCCCCGGATAAATTCCGGTGTCAGAGGATTGTTCTGCTGAACCTGACTCCATTCCAGTTCCGGATGTTCTTTATTTCCGGATTCTGTAATAACAGAAAGATAATACTGTCCGTCAATACTGGAAGCAGCAGACTCTCTGGGAGCTGCGCAGGATAAACCGGCAGACACGGTCACGAAGAAAACTCCGGTAATCGCCATGGAAACAATGGTAATCACTGTTCTCTTTTTATTCCTTGACAGATTGGAGCAGGTCAGGCGGAACAAGTTCAGATATTCGTAACCCTTTCTCGTTCCTTTTCCCTTACGGCCTTCTCCGTTATAGCGAAGCGCCTCTATGGGAGAAATTCGGGCGGCAATTTTCATAGGCTTCAAAAGTGAAAGGTAAACGGTCATAAGCGCCACACCTGCAGCCAGAAAATACAGCCATGCATGAAGATACTGTACTTTGTGATTCTTTACAATCTCAGATATGGCAGTTATCACCATGTCTTCTTTCTTATCCGCATTTATGATTTTATACATCAAAGGAAAAACTCCCTCCAATGTAGCTGTTCCTGCCAACAGACCTGCCGGAATGGCAAACGCTGCCGTAAAAAATCCTTCCCTCAGAACAATCTGGCGAATCTGGTGTTTTGTGGCTCCTATGGCTTTTAATCGGCCGTACTCCTGTACCTTATGAATCATGGATACATAATATATACTGTAAATGGTAATCACTCCGGCCAGTACCACAATCAGCATAATCATTATAATCATAGGAATGGTAGAGGGATCCACATAATTGGCTGCCAGATATTCTGTATTTACCATCAGGTTGTCTTCAGGAATCTCAAAGGCAGCAGCAATGTCTTTCATCTCCTCTTCCATGTCATCTGTTGTAGCTGAAGATACCGTTGGAAGGCGAAAATAGACGCGGTAGGAAATGTCTGTCACGGGAAAATCCTGCTTCACAAATTCTTCAGAAACAAAGGCGCTGTATAACTTCTTGTCTTCATTTATCTGGCTGTCTGCTGTCATACCGCAAATAACGAAATCCTTTTCCCTGCTGTAATCCAGGCCTTCATTTGTTATAGGCTGGTAGGGCACGCGGATAGTATCACCTATCCTTCCCTCCAGTCCCATGGCCTTTAACAGTCCTTCGGACACCACAATTTCATTCTCCTTCTGTGGAAAATGCCCCTCTGCTAATTCTGATTTGTTCAGTTCGGCACAAGTTTCGTCCAGATACACCATACTGATGGTGTATGTTTCGTTTACCATAACAGCCGGGTCACACCGCAGGCCCATACTTTCCAGACGGTCCGAAGCCTTCAGATTCTGTGCAGTCTGGGGAGACACGTCGCGATACAGCCCATGAAAGGTTGGATATACCTGATTTACTGCCGCAAATTCCAGATTCACAACACCAAATCCAACGCCGGGAATCACAAACAGCAGAAGGGTGGTGAGAAAAATGGCGATACCTGTTAAAATATTTCGGCTTTTATTCGCCCTGATATTGGAGAAAGCCGTTCTGGTTACCGTCTTCATTCTGCCGTCACCACCTTACCGTCTTCAATGACAATAATCTCGTCTGCCATCTGAGCAATGGTTTCATCATGGATAATCATCACCAAAGTCTGTCCGTATTTGGTCACACAGGTTTTCAGAAGTGCAATAACCTCCAATTCTGTCCGGGAATCCAGATTTCCGGTGGGTTCATCGGCCAGAATAATCAAAGGCCGTGAAGCAAGTGCTCTGGCAATGGCCACTCTCTGCTTCTGTCCTCCGGAAAGAGCATTGGGAAGATTTTTCAGCTTATCCTCGATGCTAATGGTTTTTATAATTTCCATAACATAATTATGGTCAACCTTTTTATTATCCAATCCCAGAGGAAGTACAATATTTTCCCATACGTTCAAAGAAGGAAGCAGATTGTAGTCTTGAAAAATAAAACCTATTTTTTTCCTTCGGAATACTGCAAGCTGTTCATCCTTCAGTTTAAAAATGTCTTCCCCGTCAATAAACACCCTGCCTTTATCCGGTCTGTCCAGACCGCCCATTAAATGCAGCATGGTACTTTTTCCGGAACCGGACCTTCCTACAATCGCTGTAAACTTCCCTCTCTCTATCGTCAGATTCGTATGGTCTACTGCCTTTACCAGATTTTCTCCCTTTCCGTAATATTTCTTTAAATTTCTGATTTCTACCATTGGTTTCATCTGTCATGCTCCCTTCTGTTCTGTTCTTTCTGTCTCTACTATGCATAATACAACAGAAGACTTGCAATTTGCTGACAGGAACCTTACAGTTTTGTAATTCTTTTTGTAATTATCCGCGAATAAAGTTTGTTTTGATTTTTTCTTCCGGCTTGGGTGCTTCTATTCCCGCTTTTTTTCCGGCCTCAATGCATTTCAGTGTCCATGCCATATTTTTTCCCAGCACACGCATAATCTGCAGTCCTTCTTCATCCTGTTTTACCTCTTCCGGTGTATTTCCATGCACCATATTCCAGTAATTGGAGGAGATAATTGGCATCTGATGAAAGGCAAAATATTTTGTCAGAACATCTAAGGTCGCGGTTGTGCCGGCTCTTCTGGCAGAAGCTACGGCAGCAGCCGGTTTATACAGCATATCCTTTCCTGCCAGGGAACACAACTTATCCATGAATTCTATAATCTGCCCTGTGGGAGAAGCCCAGTATACCGGAGAACCTACAATAATACCATCTGCTTCTTTCAGCTTCAGAGCAGCTTCCTTTACCAGCTCTTTATCCGGATTTCCTGCCTGAAAAATTTCTGTCTCAATACCATTTTCCTTTAATGCCTCTGCAACTGTACTTAAAGCTGTAAAGGTACAGCCTGCCTTTCTGGGACTTCCATTTAATAACAATACTTTCATATTATTTTCATTCCTTTCTCCATAACTTTTAAATTTCTATCTTATTATACTCTAAGAACGGCTTTTCAGCAATTCCGTCTGTTCATTTTCTCCCAGCAGATACAACTCATGCAAAGCTCTGGTAATAGCCACATACAGCAGTTTGGCTTCCTTTACATTCATTCCGTATCGCAATGTATCCGGCTGCCATAAAACTACGGCGTCAAATTCCAATCCTTTTGTCAGCGTAACCGGAAGTACCATAATTCCATTATGAAAGCCCTCTTCCTGTTCTGTCTGCAGAACTTTCCGTACAGTCTCTGTATCCTTTTCATCTCTGCAGATGACAGCAATCGTTTCAAAGCCTTTCTGCTGTATGTTTTCCAGCAATGCTTTCAGTTGTTTTCCAATGTCTTTTCTTTGCTGCATTTGAACGCAGACCGGATTTCCATGGCGGATAACCGGCTGTATTTTATAATTCCCAAGAGAGGCTTTTTCCAAGACTCTTCCTGCGTACTGGGAAATTTCAATGGTGTTTCGGTAACTCTTAGCCAGCAGATAAAAACTATCCCTGTCATCTCTTAGAAGAATCTTTTTCAAATCTTCCCAGTCATTTAAACCTGTCTCATACCGAATATTCTGAGATACGTCTCCCATAATGGTAAAATAACAGCGGGGAAGCACCTGACGAAGTACATAGTATACCGTCTCTCCAAAGTCCTGGGCTTCGTCCAGAATTATCTGACTGAATTCATCCGTCTCTTTTTTCAGAAAAATTCTCTTTCGGATAAGACACAGCGCCGCTGTATCATACAAATCCATCTGCCCCTTTTCCACATGCGCTATGGTTTCCTTATACCCGCCTTCAAATTTATGTGTTTCATCGCCTGCCTGTTCCAGTTCTTCCAGAAACGTTCTGTATATCTGTATTTCTGTCCACTTATTTTTAGAAGAACAAAAATAATTCCGGTACGCTTTCTGCTTTTCTTTGCGAAATCCCTCTTCCTTTTCCGTACACAAAAACTGAATTCGCTGACGGGTTCGCTGGTTCAACAGCTTCTCTAACTGAAACAGGGACAGATCCGGGTTTCGGCTTCTGGTATCCTGCATATTCTCTTGAGACAGTATCACACCTAATTCCCGGTCCCGAATATCCTGTAAATTCAAATGTTTCTCTATCCACTTTTTCAAAAAGCATTCCAGTGCATATACAAAATCCAGTCTGCTTTTTTTGCAGGCCTTGGTGTCTTCTTCTATGATGCTGAACTTTTTCTTCCAGGACTTTTCCATGAGGTAAGGAAGGAACACGTCCATCCTCATCTGACGCACATGGTTCACGTCCAGTTCCGGCAAACCGCTGCTGATATAGTTCAAAAGCATATCGCTGCTTCCCACAATACAAAATTCCGATGGCTTATATACCTCTTCATAGTTATACAGAATATAAGAAATCCTGTGAAGTGCCACTGTGGTTTTCCCACTGCCTGCCACGCCCTGTACAATCATGTTTTTATATGGCGTAGCACGGATAATTTCATTTTGTTCTTTCTGAATGGTTGCAATGATGTCTCCCAGCACGGCTTCCTTATGCTGAGAAAGATATTTTACCAAAAGTTCATCACTGGCCGCTGTATCATTATCATAAAATCCCAGCAGCTTCTCTCCCTGCAAATCATAAGTTCTCTTTTTGAAAAGCCGGATGTTTACAGGCTCACTCCCCGGTACTTCATAACTGCCTTTTCCCAGTTCATTTTCATAATAAACACTGGAAACCGGGGCTCTCCAGTCTACAATCATTACCTCATTGGAATTTCGTGTAACACCGTTTTTTCCGATATAACGGCTTTCTGTCACACCATAAGATTCGTCATCATAGTCAATTCTGCCAAAGTATGCCTTGTTCAGCGCTGCCCTGTTTTTCCGCAGAGAATTCTGTATGTGCTCCAGAATATTTTTCTCCGCTTCCAGCAGACCAAAGGAGTCACCCTCCCCTTTCTTCACAGCCTGAAAAAGTTGTGTCACTTCTTTTTTACTGACCGCTTCTTTTTCTTCATACTCCCGAATGTTTTCCCGGATGATTTCCAGACACGACAATAGACGCTGTTGTTCTAACAGCATATCCTGATTTTTTTCCATTTTCTTTCCCTCACTATTCGCAAATTTCACTCTAAAATCTGACTCGGACACCGTTTTCTCAAATTTTACAGCATCCTCCAGTTTAGGCGGTTTACCATTATAGCACAGGATTGAAAAAAATACCAGAAGTTTTATCCTCTCTTTGTCAAGCTTCAGCCAAGGGCAGCATAATGTGAAAACAGCTTCCTAAAATACCGCTTCTATCTTTGACACAAATGGTGCCCCCCTGCTGTTCCAGAATCTGCCTGGCCAAATAAAGACCTACACCTGCACCATCACGTTCCATTTCTCTTGCTTCCTCACCACGATAAAACCTCTGAAAAATCTTGTTTCTGTCCTTTTTCGGAATTCCAATTCCCTCATCGAATACTTCAATGAGTACATAAGAGGTCAGCTTCCGCATGCGTATTTCTACTTTCTTCCCTGGCTTTGAATACTTAATGGCATTGTCCAGAACGTTAATCATGGCCTCCTGGGTCCAGCGAAAATCATGATTTGAATAACAGTCCTCCAGTTCTGCCGAAAGTTCTATGTTTTTATCTACAGCCTTCATAATCACCGTATTGACTGCTCCAAGAATGGTTTTCTTCAGACTTCTCACCTGCGGCTCCAAATGAATCATGCTGCCTTCCAGCCTGGACATATTCAGCAGCAGTTCCATGAGTTTTCCCAGGTTCTCCAATTCCTGCTTTCCCTGTATGTAAAACTCCTTCCCCTCTTCTTCTGTAAGTGTATCATCCTCCATCATTTCATAGCATACTCTGAAAGCTGCAAAAGGAGTTTTCAACTGATGGGAAATATCCGTAATCAGGGCTTTTGTACTGCTCTCTTCCTGTTCCAGGCGCTCCTTCATATTTTCTATGTAAGTTCCCAGCTTTTCTTCTTTCTCTCTTAAGCCCCACAAATAATCTGACTGGATGTTCAAAAGTTCTGCGGTATCAAAATTTCCATCCATAAAGCGTTCCATACTGTCTTCCAATACTTTTATCTGCGCCCGTTCCAGATTTTCTTCTGTTTTTGCTCTTTTTCTGATAAAAAACACCGCACCTGCAAAAATCCCTGCAATTATCAGTATCTCCGAAGCAAACAAAAGCAAAATTTCTTTGCTTTCCTTTGCAGAGAAAAAATAGTATCCGTATTTTTCCTGCAGTTCTTTCTGTTTTTCTCGATCCGCCTGTTTGGTATCGGCAGTATTCTTTGCTTCTCTGATTTCTATCCAGACACCTTCTGACCATGGATACCGCAAAGCCAGTTGTGCTGCCTGCCTGTTCCTCTCCTCATAACGATACACCAGATAAACCGAAGACAGCAATAAAATTCCTGCCATCACACACCCAAGCACTGCGGCCATGCTTTTTATTTCTTTGTTACCGTGTCTGTCCATATGTATCCCAATCCCCTTACATTTTCTATGGCATTGGTATGCAGTTTGCTTTTCAGCCGGCTAATATTAACCGTCACCGTATTTTCGTCTACAAACTGTCCCTCTCTGTCCCATACCATTTCCAGTATCTGCTCCTTTGTCATAACGGTTCCTTCGTGTTCCATCAGACAAATTAAAAGCTGCAGCTCTTTCTTACTCAATATTACAGGTTCTTTCTGCCTGTATACCTGCATAGTAAGACAGTTCACTTCGATGCCATCCGAAAGCAAAATCTGTCCCTCTTGCTGCCCGGCTCTGCGCATTAATGCATTTACTTTGGAAATCAATACCAAAAGACTAAAAGGTTTTGTCATATAGTCATCTGCACCACAGTCATATCCATTGACAATGTCCACTTCCCGATCCAGGGCCGTAAGAAAAATAATAAAAACATCGCTTTTTTGTCTTACCTCTCTGCAAAAATCCATTCCACTGCCATCGGAAAGCGTAATATCGCTAATAACCAAATCTATGCTCCCTTTCTGAAACAGCGCTTTTGCTTCTTTGAGAGAAAAAGCGGACAAAACTTCGTATCCTTCCTTTTCCAGTTTCAGAGAAATTCCCCTATTTAAGGCTTTATCATCTTCCAGTAATAATATTCGTTTCATCGTCTGCACTCCTAAAACAGATATGATATAGACAAAGGTACGGCTGCCGCATTAAGTACCTGTCAAGAATATTCCTGCTTCATGCAGCAGCCGCAACTCCTTTTAAGATATGTTCAGAACTTTGTCATTTAAAATTCATTCCCCGGAAATCTGGGAATTCCTGCAAATCCCTGTTCCAAATCTTTCTCTGTGGGAATATAATCTGTCATCTGCCCATTGTTGAATTTTTCATATGCGTACATATCAAAATATCCAGTTCCGGTCAATCCGAAAACGATGGTTTTTTCTTCTCCAGTCTCTTTGCACCGAATTGCTTCGTCTAAAGCCACACGAATTGCATGTGCGCTTTCCGGCGCAGGCAGAATTCCTTCTATTCTTGCAAACTGCTCTGCAGCCTCAAATACAGATGTCTGTTCTACCGCCCGGGCTTCCATCAGGCCATCATGATACAGCTGAGATAAAATGGAACTCATGCCGTGATAGCGAAGTCCCCCTGCATGATTGGCAGAAGGAATAAAATTATTGCCCAATGTATACATTTTCTGCAAAGGCGTAACCATACCTGTATCACAAAAATCATAGGCAAACTTTCCTCGGGTAAGGCTCGGACAGGAAGCAGGTTCCACTGCAATAATCTGATAATCCTTTTCTCCTCTTAATTTTTCTCCCACAAACGGAGAAATCAGACCTCCCAGATTAGAACCACCTCCGGCACAACCAATAATGATATCTGGTTGGATATCATATTTTTCTAAAGCTGTTTTTGTCTCCAGTCCAATCACTGTCTGATGCAATAACACCTGATTTAACACACTTCCCAAAACATAGCGGTAGCCTTCCTGCTGTACAGCCCTCTCCACAGCCTCTGAAATGGCACAGCCAAGACTTCCCGATGTGCCTGGGTGTTCCCTCAAAATTTTTCTTCCTACCTCTGTCGTATCTGAAGGCGATGGTGTGACTGCAGCACCATAAGTCCTCATTACCTCTCTTCGGAATGGTTTTTGTTCATAAGAACATTTTACCATATATACCTGGCAGTCCAATCCAAGATAGGCGCAGGCCATAGACAGTGCAGTCCCCCACTGTCCTGCTCCGGTTTCTGTAGTAACCCCTTTCAATCCCTGCTCTTTTGCGTAATAAGCCTGTGCAATCGCAGAGTTCAGTTTGTGACTTCCACTGGTATTATTTCCCTCAAACTTATAATAAATTTTAGCCGGCGTCTGCAGCTTTTCTTCCAGACAATACGCCCGAACTAGCGGGGAGGGACGATACATTTTATAAAAGTTTCTGATTTCTTCCGGTATTTCTATAAAAGGAGTTGTGGTGTCAAGCTCCTGTTTTACCAGTTCCTCACAAAAAATCTGTCCCAATTCTGCCTCCGTCATAGGCTGATAAGTCTTAGGATTTAACAGAGGCGCTGGTTTGTTTTTCATATCCGCCCGGACATTATACCATTCTTTTGGCATCTCACTTTCTTCCAGATAAATTTTATAGGGAATTTCCTTTTTTATATTCGACATAGGCTTTCTCCTGTATTTCTATGGTTATTTTTTATATACGGTTATCGTGTAATTTTGATGGAATACGTCTCCCGCTTCTACAGAGACAATATCTGGTTTCTCTGAAATGTCTCCTTCAAAACCGTAATCATCACATCTTCCTCTCCATGGTTCCAGGCAAATATAAGGTGCGCCCGGAAGACTCCAGATACCAAAATTCGTAAATCCTTCACATTCCATAAGAATATATGGAGTACCATCCGGATACGCAATCCCTGCAAGCGTAATCTGAGAACCATCAAAAATCAAAGCATCTTTATCAAACATATGCTCCGTAATCGCACATCCGCTGTAAGCACCGTATGTATCTAAAGGCAGCCTGTAAGTTTTTTCCCCATCTGCATTGCACGAATCTCCATAGACAAGGCGGTATTCCAGTGCTTCTTTTCTGTTGAAGAGAAGCTTATATTCTGTCTGCCGGGTATCCTCCAAAATCGGCACATTAAATCCCGGGTGCCCTCCTATAGTAAAGTACATCTTTTCTTCATTGTTGTTTTCTACGTCCCAGACAACCTCCAACGTTCTTTCTGTCAGCCGATAAGTCACATTTAAAACAAAAGAAAATGGAAAATAAGCTCTGGTAGCTTCATCATCTCTCAAAGAAAATGTCAAAAGATTATCTTCCTGTTTTATACATATAAACTCTGAATCTTTTGCAAAGCCATGTAGGTCTGTATCAAAGCGCCTTCCGTTGTAATAGCAGCAATTTTTATAATGACGCCCTACATTGGGAAATAAAAGAGGCGAATGGCGTTTCCAGAACTTTTCATCTCCATACCATAAAACTTCTTTGTTCATTTCCTTATCAAAAAGACTCTGTAACTCTGCTCCTTTTGAGGAAACTACAATTTTTAAATACTGGTTCTCTATCTTGTACATTGTAAAAACTCCCTTTCCCAGATACCAAGTCTGTAATCTTTTCACTTTTTTATAGTTTATCACAGCCGGACAAGGGATACAAGAAAGTCTTTAAAAGGCTCTGCAATTTCAGACAATATCATCTGTAAAACTCTTCTTCCAGGATTTCACTGCATGTTTTCTGTAAACTGAAATCAAACAAAATCTGCAGCAGTCCAAAACGATTCCTCAAATCTTTTGCAAAATAAATCCCCTTTTTAAAAGTTTCCAAAGACACTTGGATTTCTGCCGGAGAACTGGGTGCTCCCATCGATTTTAAAATCTGTGCAACCGTCTTTGCAGAAGGAAGATTTTCCAGAACAGACCCGATTTCTTCCTGTTTTTCTTCCCACACGCTTCGTCTTCTCAGAACCTCATTATCCGCATTTTTCCCAACCTCCTGTTCCAGCTTTAGAACTTCCGGCGCTGCCGGACCATAGGCCTCCTCAATTTCTTCTGCCCACTTTTTATACGAAAAAGCTGATACTTGCTGCGAAAGCCCCATGTTTTTCTTCTCTTTCAGTATTTCATATAACCGCAGGGCAGCCACTGTTGCCACTCCTACTTTTGTTCCGTGCAAAGGGTCAGATTGGTGTCTCAGCAAAAACATCATTTCCCAATAGTGAGACATATGATGTTCACTTCCTGAAGCCGGACGGGAATTTCCAATATAGCTCATTGCAATACCGCTTAAAACCAGTCCTTCCATAAGAGCAGCTACTGCATTCTTCTCTCTCTTTGCTGCTGCCTCGGCATTTTCTGTTACTTTCTCTATCGATTTTCGAACTAATGCTGTCACTTCCGGACAAAGATACTCCTCATTTATTTCATGAGCCAGCTGCCAATCTGCCAAACATACATATTTCCCAATAATGTCCCCGACGCCTGCAGCAAGCATATGCATGGGTGCTTCACAAAGTACCTGTAAATCTCCGATAATCACTCTGGCCGGTCTTGCTGTATAAGTTGTTTTTAAATGACGGATAATCAGTGGAGATACATTTGAGGCATACCCATCCATAGAAGGAGCTGTTCCCACAACATAATAATCTATTTTCATTTTATAACTGACGTACCTGCACAAATCATTAATCGTTCCGCTTCCTACAGCTATGATTAAATCACAGTCCTGAGGTACCTGTGTAAAAAGGTAAATCAAGGCCTGTTCATCCGGCACCAGTTCCGGCTCATGATAAAGAACCTTGCTAAAGTTGTATCCTGCTTTTGTAAGTTCCTCATACACCCGGAAACCGGCGGCTTTTTCCGTATGCTCGTCACATACCACACACAATTTTTTATAGGAATGACGACTTAAAATCCCCGGCAGGCGGCAAATTGCATTCTCCTCAATAAGAATTTCCTCAATATCACAAAAATGTGTTCTTCCACAGCTGCATTCAATTTCTTTTTGCAAATAAGCCTTCCAATCTGTTTTTTCCATATCTTTCTGTCCTTTCTCTGCTTCAATGGCATGAATTCTAACAGCAGAGTAGCATAAAAGATACTCATGGTCAAATTGGATGTCAAAATATTAATCCGTTCTATTATTAATATTTTAAAATATTAATTACAATTTCCGAGGATATGATGTACTTCCTCTAATAATCAAGCGAGGTTCATATTCTATATGATGAATCATTCCCTCCTTCAAAAAACCGCCTCTTTCCTGTTCTGCTTCTATCTTGTCAAGAAGAAGGCGACAGGCATCTTCCCCTTTTTTGGGGGCAAAATGCTCCACAGTTGTCAAGTCAATCCCTTTCATTCCGGAAATTAATAAATTGTCGCAGCCCACTACGGAAATTTCTTCCGGAATTTTGTAATGCAGGTTTAAAAGTGCATCGCGGATTCCCAGAGCAACCATATCACTGCTTCCGGCTATGGCAGTTAAATCAGGAACTTCTCTAATCATTTCCAAAGCCAGCTCATATCCTGTCCTGTATTCCATATCTTCCTCTTGAAATAAAATGTCCATCTGTTCCGGAAGGCTCTTAATATAAACACTGTCTCCATATCCTGCTTTTTCAAGAGTTTCACAGAAACCTTTCATTCTGGCTCTTCTGGCGGATTGCCTCTGTGTCAGAGGAGTGGATAAAAAGGCTGCTTTTCTGTGTCCCAGTTCCAGCAAATGCCCAGCAAGAAGTTCACCTGTTTTCTTACTGTTCAGTTCCACTGTGTCCATTCCTTCCACAACAGCTTTCTCTCCAATAAGTATAACCGGTATCTTTTCAGAAATCTTTTGAAGAAGTTCCGTAAATACCGGCGTGAAAGTACAAATGACTCCCGATGGATTCAGTTTTTCTATTTTTTTCAGGTACTTCTCCTCTGTTTGATAATCCCTCCTGGTATTACATAAAAACACGTCATACCGATTTTTCTGTGCTGTCTTTTCAATTCCCTGTAAAAGAGAACAATAATACGGATTGGATAAATTGGGACACATGACAAAAATAGTTCCTCTCATGGACACCCTGGTTCTTGAAGCCTTCTTTTCATTCGTATATCCCAATGTCCGAGCTGCCTCTTCCACCCGCTCTATCGTTTCTCTTGAAAAAGAGACATTATATTTTTTATTAAGAATCATGGACACAGCTGACTGAGAAACGCCTGCCTTTCTGGCTACATCTGTAGAAGTAATTTTTTTTCGGTTCATGAATGCCTTTCCTTTCCCCAATTATAAAATATCTTCTCCTATTGTATCATAGCGAAAAAGCATTGCAAGAACTGAACACGCTTATTTATTTTCTGAAGAGTAATATGGAATGCACAAATAGGAGCCCTCATAAATTACATCACTCTTCATGTGGTTAATCTTTTTAACTTCTCTGATATAGTCTTCTGTGGAATCATATTCTTCCGTCTGATATTCCTGAGCTATTTCCCAGAGACTTGTTCCCTCTTTTATTTCGATACTGGTAAAATACTTATGCCGTACAGACTCCTGTGTACCCGCACTGGCCGTATCAGAAGTAACCCAGAGCATTCCTAATACCACTGCACACAATAAAACTATAGCATACAAAAAACTTCGTTTTCTTCTTAATTTACTTCTCATTCTCATACCCTCCGTAAAATCGCGAAAATATGTTCGCGAACATCTGTTTGCTTTCTATCTGCAATCAGCATACTACAAGAACACATGTTTGTCAATACTTTTATCGAACATATTTTCGTTTCACGAACAAACTTTCCGAATATCTGTTTGCATTTTCTGTAAAGCTGTGATATGATAAAAGTAAGATTTCGATGATTCGGAGGTACCAGATTATGTCATATGGAAAAATAAGTCAAAAACAATCTGAAATTTTAGAATATATGAAAAATGAAATTTTAAACAGAGGATTTCCTCCTTCTGTAAGGGAAATTTGCGAGGCTGTGAATCTGAAATCCACATCCTCTGTCCATTCCCATCTTGAAACACTGGAAAAAAACGGCTATATTCGCAGAGACCCAACCAAACCCCGTGCCATAGAGATTGTAGATGACAATTTTAATCTGGTTCGGAGAGAGACGGTTAATGTTCCTATTGTTGGCAAAGTAGCTGCAGGACAGCCGCTTCTTGCCATGGAAAATGTCGAGGGATATTTCCCCATTCCTTCTGAATTTATGCCCAACAACAAAACTTTTATGCTGGTCGTAGAAGGTGACAGTATGATAAATGCCGGAATTTTCAGCGGAGATTATGTGCTTGTAGAACAGCAGCCTACTGCTGAGAACGGTCAAAAGGTTGTTGCACTGGTAGACGACTCTGCAACAGTAAAAACCTTTTATAAAGAAAAAGATTATATTCGTCTTCAGCCGGAAAACGATTCCATGGATCCTATCCTTGTAGGACCGGAGCAGGTTTTCCAGATTCTTGGAAAAGTAATTGGTGTGTTTCGTTTTATGCGTTAATTTCAGCAAAAAAGAAGAACCCCATAGAAGCGTCTCTGATTTTCCACTTGGTATTCTTGAGCACACTTCGTATGGAGTTTCTTCTCTTGCTTTTACATATCTAAATCTGTTCTCTCAACTAAAGTTCCATCTCTCCAGATACGTTCTAAATCATAGAACAGACGGTTTTCTTCATCAAAAATATGAATCACGACATCTCTGTAATCCATAAGAATCCAGTTTGCGCTCTGGTATCCTTCCATCTGTTTGGCTTCTACACCGGCTCTTCCCAGCACTTCATCCACATTATCTGCCATGGCCTGCACCTGACTGCGGTTAGTTCCGCTGGCAATGATAAAGTAGTCTGCCAGTGTTGAAATCTGTTCAATCTGAATAATTTTAATATCCTGAGCCTTTTTATCTTCCATGGCCTCGCAAGCCATGCGTGCTATTTCTTTACTATTCATGGTCTGTGTTCTCCTTTTCCTTTTTTCCAAGGTGCAGCGCTTCATAATATTGAAAAGCCTTTTCTGTATAAGGATCGATAAGTTTTGCACTGGTTTCCAGATAGGAAAGGCTGTCTTTTAAAATGTAATACATTCCTTCATCTAAATCCATAAAAGCTACTTTTCTCACCCAGGACAGATTGGGTGCTCTGTCTCTTCCAGGTTCAATATAGTCCGCTATATAGATTATTTTCTCCAGACTGCTCATATCCTCTTTCCCTGTAGTATGCCAGCGGATAGCAGACAATATTCCCAGGTCATGTATATCGTACTTCTCTTTTGCAATATAAACACCCAGCTTCGCATGAATCAAAAAGGGATTTTGCTTTTCAAAGGTACTGAGTTCAATGCCCTGCTTCCGGCAGATTTTCAACTTCTTTTTATTGGGAATACACTTTGCACAATCGTGAAGCAGACCTGCCAGCCGAGCCTGCTCCATATTGGTTCCATGAGCCATAGCCAGGGCTGCCGCTGTGTACATCACTCCCTGGGTATGCATAAAACGGTCTTTATCCAGATATTTTTTCAATTTTTTCTCAATTTCCGCAAAATCATATTTCATCTTTATCACTACCCTTGTATATATTATTCTCCATGATATAAGATATCACCTGGTCCGGTACATAATAGGCCAATGAACGGCGCTGCTGTATCCAGGTACGAATCTGCTCTGAAGAAATATCAATGTTCAGAGAATTCAGCTTTTCTATTCTTCCCCCGTATTTTTTCTTCAGTGCGGCAATGGTCTCGTCTAAACGCTGATGACTGGTATGATTTCTGGTGGCTACCAGAATTGTACAGACATTCAGAATGCGGAAAGGTTCTCTCCATTTTTCAAAATCATACAGAGAGTCTGCTCCCAGAATAAAAAAGTATTCCGTATCCGGATTTTGGTTTTGCAAATTTTCCAGTGTTCTGTAGGTATAGGTATATCCATCCTGCCGCATTTCTTCCAGAGACAGTTCAAAATGCGGATTTGACGCTATAGCCCTTTTCACCATTTCTGTGCGCTGCTCATCACTGGCCCGGTCTTTTCTTTCTCTTTTATGCGGAGGGTTTCCGGCAGGCATAAACAGCACCTTATCCAATTGAAACTGTTCATATGCCGTTTCTCCCAGAATCAAATGCCCTATATGAATAGGATCAAAAGTACCTCCCATGATACCGATTCTCTTTCTTTTTTCCCGCATAACACTTTCCTCTTTTTTGTTATTCTTTATGGCAGAAATATCTTTTTCTTATTATCCTTGCCTTCTTTATATAACACAATTTTTTTACCAATGACCTGTACGACCTGAGAACGTGTACGCTCTGCAAGCACTGCGGCAATTTCCTTCGGGTCATCCATACAGTTCTGGAGAACACTGATTTTAATCAGTTCTCTTGCCTCTAAGGCTTCTGCAACAGCTGCTGTATTTTCCGGTGTCAAACTGGATTTTCCAATCTGAAAAATCGGTTCCATAGTCATTGCAAGCCCTTTTAAATACGCTCTTTGTTTGCTTGTCATGCTTTATCTCCTGTTTTCCTTATTTATAATAATCAAAGTCAAAGCCATACATACGAACCGTATCCCCTTCCTGGATACCTGCTTTCTCCAAATCTTCCAGAATACCGCTTTCTTTTAAGAATTTCTGGAAGAACAGGAACCCTTTTTCGGAATCCAGATTGGTATAGCCCAGCATTTTTTCTATCTTTGGACCTTCTATAATGAAAACATGCTCGTCTTCTTCGTCCTGTGCTACTGTATACGGAAGATTTTCTGTAATCAGTGCGTCTTCCGGGAAAAACTCCTGCTCAAAAATTACAGGCTCTTTATCTATTGTATCCAAAAGCTGTTTTACATAGTATAAAAGTTCTTTCAATCCTTTTCCGCTTACCGCAGAAATTGCAAAAACTTTCATTCCCTGAGGTTCAAATTCATCACGAATCTTCTGCACCGGGTCTTCATCCCCTGCATACACGGCATCTATTTTATTTGCTGCAATGACCTGTGGACGCTTCATAAGTTCCGGGTCATAGGCTTCCAGTTCTTTATTGATTTTATAAATATCCTCAATGGGGTCTCTGCCTTCTGTGGACGCTGCGTCTACCAGATGAATTAAAACCCGTGTTCTTTCAATATGACGCAGGAACTGATGTCCCAAGCCCACACCTTCTGACGCGCCTTCAATCAATCCCGGAATATCGGCAATAACAAACCCGTTGCAGTCATCTAAATCCACCACACCCAAATGAGGATTCAGAGTTGTAAAATGATAATTGGCAATCTGAGGTCTGGCATTGCTGACTCTGGAAAGCAGAGTGGATTTTCCTACGTTTGGAAATCCGATAAGTCCTACATCGGCAATGACTTTTAATTCCAGCTGCACTTCCAGTTCCTGTGCCGGCTGGCCGGGCTGTGCATATTTAGGGACCTGCATAGTTGCCGTAGCATAGTGCTGATTTCCCTTTCCGCCTCTGCCGCCTTTTAATACAATCTGTCTGGTATTTCCGCCGGACATATCCGCAATAACTTTTCCGCTGACTGCCTCTTTAATAACGGTTCCTTCGGGCACTTTTAAAACAATATCTTTTCCATTTGCCCCATGGCATCTTTTTTTGCCGCCTTCTTCACCGTTTCCTGCGGCATATTTACTTTTATGACGGTAATCGGTCAGTGCATTCAGACCTTTATCCACTTCAAATATGACATCTCCGCCCTTACCGCCATCTCCGCCGTCAGGACCGCCGTTTGGGACATACAGCTCTCTTCGGAAACTGACATGTCCATCCCCGCCTTTTCCGGAGCGGATATATATTTTTGCTCTGTCTGCAAACATAATAACCTCTTTCTTTTATTGAAAAAAAGTGGCTTCAAACCCCTGAAAGATTTGAAGCCGCCTTGTTATCGTAATTACTCTTCAGTAGCCACTGGAACTACAGAAACCTGTTTTTTGTCTCTGCCTTTTCTCTCGAAACGAACAACACCATCAACTAATGCGAATAATGTGTCGTCTCCGCCTCTGCCTACATTTACGCCTGGATGAATTTTTGTTCCACGCTGTCTGTAGAGGATGTTTCCAGCTTTTACAAACTGTCCGTCAGCTCTTTTGGCACCAAGTCTTTTAGACTCAGAGTCACGTCCGTTCTTTGTAGAACCAACACCTTTTTTATGAGCGAATAACTGAAGGTTCATTTTTAACATGTCTTTACACCTCCTCGAATATTACATCGATATACTCCATGTATTCTTCTTCTATCCCCTGTAAACCAAGGATAAGCGAATTCAGAAGCAACGCCGTTTCTTTGGAATATCCCGGCTCTATTTTGAAATCCAGCCCTCCCATCTGCTCATCTACATCCACAGTAAACCTGTCCTCTGTAAACTGCTCAATGGAATTCACTGTATTCTGCGCCAGCACCGATACAGCTGCACACACAATATCACTGCCGCTTTCGGCATATCCTGCATGACCCTGCATGGCAAAACCTAAGATTTTCTGCTCTGAATTCTGATAAATCGTCACTTTAATCATAATGAATTAAGCATTGATTTTTTCAATTTTAACTTTAGTAAACTGCTGTCTGTGACCGTTTTTCTTGTGGTATCCGGTTTTTCTCTTATATTTGTAAACGATAACTTTTTTTGCTTTACCGTTTTCAATTACAGATGCAGTTACATTTGCATTAGCTACGTCTTCGCCAACTTTTAAACCATCGTTGCTTACAGCAAGTACCTGGTCAAATGTAACAGTTTCACCAGCTTCTGCTCCAAGCTTTTCTACTCTGATAACATCGCCTTCGGCTACTTTGTACTGTTTACCACCTGTTGCAATAATTGCGTACATATGGCACCTCCTATTATCATTACTCGCCAAATATGGTGACCGTATACACGGTACTTATACCTCTTTGTGCGGCATACGCTAATATACTAACAGAAATCCTTTTATTCGTCAATAGATATTTTGAATTTTTCTGCAAAATATCTTAGGATATCTTAGGATTACAACACATGCCCGAACACCTTTTCCGGCTTTTTTCATTTTCTCATTTCACTTCTACCAGTTCAATACGGAAATTCAGTTCTTTTCCCGCCATCTCATGATTGGCATCAAACGTAATTGTACTCTCATCTTTTGCTGTCACCTTAACAGGAAATGGCTGTCCAAGCTGATTGGATAAATAAACCTGCTGTCCCGTTTCCAAATCTTCCGCTCCCGGAAGCTGTGCAATCTCAACGGTAAAAATCGCATTGGGGTCCGGCATTCCATACGCCTCTTCCGGCATCAAATGAATCTCCGCAATCTGACCCACTTCCATATCTGCCACTGCTGCATCAAAACCTTTAATCATCTGACCCACTCCGCAAGTGAACTCCAACGGTTCCCCTCTGTCATAGGAAGAATCAAACTGTGTGCCATCATTAAAGGTTCCTCTGTAATGGGTACGGCAGACTTTCCCAACATTACGGCCTGTCAGCACCGGCGCAGAACCACAATGTCCACCGCAGTTTCCGCTACAGCTGTGTCCCTCTCCGTGGTCTCCGCAGCTATGTCCCTCTTCATGGTGATGATTGCAGTTTACTCCTGTGGATACTAATTCCCCTTTCAAGTAAGCTTCCACAGCCTGGTCTGTATCCCCCTGGGCTCCCGCGCACAATTCAATTCCCGCCTCAGCAAGAGCCGTCTGAGCTCCACCGCCAATGCCTCCGCAAATCAATACATCAACAGACTGTTCTGCTAAAAGTCCGGCCAACGCTCCATGTCCGGAACCATTAGAACTCATCACTTCACTGGAAACTACTTTATTGTCTTCCACTTCATATACTTTAAAATATTCCGTCTTTCCAAAGTGCTGAAATACCTCTCCATTATCATAAGTTACTGCTATTTTCATCTCTGTATCCTCATCTTTCATTTTTTTAATCCCGCCAGCAGGATATGATATTAATTTTATCATATAGAAAGCTTTTTGTGTGAATAATTTTTCAGTTTCCGATTCTACAGTCTTTACCTAGTCAATCCTCCCTCCCACCAATTCCGCAAACTTCTGCATTTCCTGTGTCACCCATTTGTTCCTGCAATAGAGCAGCTGGCTGTACATCACCACCGACGGAAGATTGGTTCGGACTTCCGAAAATCGTTTCTTCTCCAATTCCTCCTTCACCGTAAATGCCGGAAGAAAAGAAAGTCCCATACCCTTTTTCAGCAGATGAATAATGGTTTCCGTATTGCCGATTTCCAGAATCGGCATAATTTCCAAATCCCGCTCGGACAGCAGCCGTTCCAATTCATACTGATAAGCGGCTCCCAATTCTGTCAGCAAAAAGGGCTTTTTTACCAATTCCTGTATAGGTATCTGTTCTTTTCTTTCCTGTAACTGTTCCGCCAGGGTCACAAACAAAATGTGCTCCTTCCTTTCCACAACTTTCACCCATTCCCCGCTGCATATTTTTCTGTCCAGCGTAAAGACAAAATCAATTTCATTGCTCCTCGCCATTTCCATCAGTTCTTCTGTTGTGCCTGATTTTATGGTGATTTTCACTCTGGGATAACTGCTGTGAAAAGTCAGCAGGAAATCTGGCAGCATAGCGGTACAGACGGATTCTACCCCGCCAATCCGTAAGGTTCCATCCAGTTCCCCCTTTTCCTTTGCAAAAAACCGGGCCCGGTTGGCCGCCCCCATGATTTCATTGGCATAAGAAGTAAATTCCATTCCCCTTTCCGTTAGAAAAACCCGCTTTCCGATTCGTTCAAACAGCGGAGTTTCCAGTTCTTTTTCCAACTGTTGTATCTGCACAGTCACAGCGGATTGGGAATATCCCAGTTGTTCTGCTGCTTTTGAAAAATTTTGAGTTGCTGCCACCTTCAAAAAAGTGTTGATATTTCTCAGTTCCATGTATCTCTTTCCTTACTCTTCAGCTCTTTATTAATTTTTTTCATATATATTATCAAATATATGAATTTTGCAGATATATAACTGTAGTATACAATAAACTTATTCTACCGTAAAGATTTACGGTTGATTTTCAAAAAGTAAAAAAGCCAACAAAATATATGAAATATATGAAAAAATGGCGAAAAAGAAAGGACAAGCAACCATGCTAAACAGTGAAAATGTTTTAAACAGCACCCAGTTAGAAGAGGCCATAAAAAAATTTGTACACAATTTCTGTCTTGAAAAGCATGATATTCATTCTCAGAAAGTCACCTGGTATACGGAAGAAGGACAAGCAGACAAAATCAAGCAGATTGGAATTTCAAAAGAGGGACGTCCCGTAGATGAAGTCGTTACCGAAATGACAGAAGAAGTGTATCGTTACCGGGGTGATGCGAACCATCCACGGTTTTTTGGCTTTGTACCCGGTCCGGCTTCCTCCATCTCCTGGCTGGGAGATATTATGACTTCCGCCTATAATATTCATGCCGGAGGCAGCAAACTGGCCCCTATGGTCAACTGTATTGAACAGGAAGTTCTGCAATGGCTGTGCCGTCAGGCCGGCTTCACCCGGAATGCGGGCGGTGTCTTTGTAAGCGGCGGCTCTATGGCAAACATTACAGCTCTTACTGCTGCCCGGGACCACAAATTAAATGATGAAACCCTGCACCTGGGCACAGCTTATATCTCGGACCAGACCCACAGCTCTGTTGCCAAAGGTCTGCGGATTATCGGTATTCCGGACAGCCGTATCCGCAAAATCCCTTCCAATTCCACCTTTCAGATGTGCACAGATGTTTTGGAAAAACAAATTCAGGAAGACACCCAAAACGGACTGATTCCCTTTGTTGTTATCGGTACAGCCGGAACCACAAACACCGGAAGCATCGATCCTCTGGAAGAACTGGCAGCCATCTGTTCCAAGTATGAACTCTGGTTTCACATTGACGGGGCCTATGGCGCTTCCGTCCTGTTAAGCCCCCGTTATAAACACCTGCTAAAGGGCACGGAGCTGGCCGACAGTATCAGTTGGGACGCCCACAAATGGCTGTTTCAGACTTATGGCTGTGCCATGGTTCTGGTAAAGGATGTGAGACATCTGTTCCACAGTTTTCATGTAAATCCGGAATATTTAAAAGATGTGGAGGGGGATATGAGGCATATCAATACCTGGGATATAGGCATGGAACTGACCCGCCCTGCCCGCGGCCTGAAATTATGGCTGACCCTGCAGGTATTGGGCACGGATTTGATTGGCAGCGCCATTGAACATGGATTTGAACTGGCTGACTGGGCCGAAGAAGCGCTTCTGGAACTGGACCATTGGGAAATCGTATCGAAATCCCAGCTTGCCATGGTAAATTTCCGCTATACTTCCGAAGATTTGACGGAAGAAGAAACCGACCTATTAAATGAACGCATTTCTGAACGCATGCTGGCCAGCGGTTATGCCGCACTTTTTACCACAGTGTTAAACGGCAAAAAAGTGCTGCGAATCTGTGCGCTCCATCCGGAAACTACCCGGGATGATATGCGCACAACCGTTCATATGCTGGATACCTTTGCCGGCAAGCTGCATACAGAAATGAAACAATTACAAAAATAAATTTCCTAAATACTTTTTTTTCTTTTCCAAACCGGAAGAAAGCCCACGGCTGCTCCGCACACTGCCGGCAGCATCCAGCCCAGGTGCAGATGATAAAAAGGAAGGCTTCGTCCCCATACGGTCAGTATGCCAAGGCTTATGCCTGCACTGTCCATAGCATTGATAAAAGCAAGAACAAAAGCTGCGGCCATACTGAGTATATAGACCATTTTCTTATCCCCAATCCACTTTCTTCCAAACGAAAGTACAATCAGCACAATTAATACCGGATAAATCATCATCAGTACCGGCTGAGAAACTGCTATCAGATATGACAAACCTACATTGCTGACTGCAAAGCTGAACAGACACACCACTGCCGTTATTTTGCGATAGGACACTGATGGCAGCAATTCATGAAAATAATCTGCAAAGGAAGTGGTCAGTCCAATAGAAGTTGTCATGCAGGCCAGAAAAACGGAAACACCCAGCACGATTCCTCCCACAGGGCCCAGCAGATCACTAGCCACAGCATGCAGAAGCGCTCCTCCGTTTTCAAAGGTTGTATGCGTAATGGCACCGATATACGTCAGCATGTAGTAAATACCGCTGAGAATCAGCACCGCTCCGATTCCGGAAATAATCGTATATTTCACTACATTTTTCCGTTTTTTCACCTGAAAACCGGTGACGGCATTGATAATAATAATGGCAAATACAGGACCTGCAGGACCGTCCAGGGCATTGTACCCTTCAATCATACCTTTGAAGAACGCAATATCCTGGTATTCCCCTGCAGCTTTCTGAACAGCACCATATTGTACCGTATTCCCGGATTTGTCTGAAAACAGGCATACCAGATAAAGCAGGGCAATGCTTATAATCAGTACTGGCGTCATATATTTTCCGATAATATCCACAACCTTGCTTGGATTTCCACTGAGATAATAGGTCAGCAAAAAGAACACGGCTGTCACCGCCAGAGAGACCAGCCACGCATACTGCTGCGGCACATACGGACGAACCGCCAGCTCATACGATACGCTTCCTGTTCGCGGCAGCGCAAAAAGCGGCCCTATCAGCAAATACACCATTACGGATAAAAGCAAAGAAAACCTCCGGCTCACAAGATTCCCAAGGTCCATAATTTTGTTCCCTACCAACACCACCGCAATCATTCCCAGCAAGGCAATACCTGCATCTGTCAGTATAAAACCGGCAAGTGCCTGCAAATAATTTTCTCCCGCAAGCTGTCCCATAGCCGGCGGAAAAATCATGTTGCCTGCTCCAAAGAATACGGCAAATAATGTCAGCGTCAGAGACAGTATCTGTCTCATTGTTAGTTTTTCCATAGATTACTCTCCTGTACTTTTCTCATAGTGATATCTTATTTCTCTTTCATCCCTCTGCTATCTTACCATTATACACGACTGTATACAATAAAAAATTAAAAAACAGGGAAGCAATCTGTCATCACTCCCCCGTTTTCTCAAAGTTCTCTTCTCATATCATACCACACAGCCCCACCGTGCTCCGATTCTGCTATGCCAAAATTCTGGAATTCGTGGCTTTCATAGAATCCTGTCAAATACGCTTTGCAAGTCAAAATCACACCTCTTTTTCCTCTTTTTCTGCTTTCTGCCACCAGATACTCCAGCAGTCTCCCTGCAATCCCCTGACATCTGTACTCCGGTAATACATTTAAACCAAACACCGTCTGATAAGCTCCCCAGGGCTTATGCAGACTTACATCGTGGTACATTTCATCCGGCAGCTTTGGCTGGTCCGTGGTTCCTCCGTTGACGAATCCAACAATTTTCCCATCTGATTCTGCCACAAAAAAATTCTCTAAAAAAGCACACATCCGCTTCTGTATTTCCTCTTTAGAAGCTGCCTCTGCCGGCGGAAAACACAAAGCTTCTATTTCTGCCAGCAAAGAGGCTTCCTCCGCTCTCGCCTCTCTTATGAAAAACTCCATCTCTTTCCTTTTCCTTGCTTTTATTCCATACAAATTCCCAATTTTCTCAGATTTTCTTCTATCATATCCAGAACTTCTTCACTGTCTGCACTGATAGTATGACAGTGATGCCCGGAAGTGATATTCGTAAGCGGTTTGGATTTTCCCGTCCGAATGTCTTCCAAAAACTGTTTCACCTGCCGTCTGGAACTGATGTTTAGCACAGCCCGTAGTTCTCCGTAAACTTCATGCTGCACAAAAACATCTTCCACTGTTCCCCCGCAATCCACGATTGCATGCAGCTCTTCTTCTATCCGCTCATCTGTATGATACACCTGTATGATCCTCATACATTTCTGGGGACTGCTGCAAATATAGCCTCTGTTCGTAGAAAGAATTTCACAATCCGCCGCTCTTAACAGAGCAATATCCTGCACAATGACCTGTCGGCTCACTTGAAAAATTTCTGCCAGTTTTGTTCCTGACACCGGTTTGTTACTCTCTGAAATATATTTTAAAATTTCTTTTCTGCGTGTTTCTCCATCCATATTTCCTATCCTTTCTTCCCCAGACCGACTCGGTTTCCCGTCTCTTTTACACCTCATGAAGGTTTTTCAGGGAAAGATCCAGAATCGGAGAGGAGTGGGTTAAAGCCCCACTGGAAATATAGTCTACACCAATAGAAATCAGCCTGTCAATATTCTCTTTCGTCACATTTCCGGAACACTCTGTTTCTGCACGTCCATCAATGAATTCTATAGCGGCTTTCATAGTTTCTGGCGTCATATTGTCCAGCATAATAATATCTGCACCTGCATCTACTGCTTCTTTTACCATGTCCAATGTCTCGGTTTCCACTTCAATTTTCCGTACAAAAGGCGCATATTCCTTCGCCATTTCAATGGCCTGACGCACTCCGCCAGCCGCTGCAATATGATTATCTTTCAGTAAAATTCCATCGGAAAGGTTATATCTGTGATTGTATCCTCCTCCCACTTTTACCGCATATTTTTCAAAAATTCTCATATTCGGTGTAGTTTTTCTGGTATCCAGAAGTTTGGTTTTGCTTCCTTCCAAAAGGTCTGCAATCTGCCTGGTATAAGTGGCAATTCCGCTCATCCGCTGGAGATAATTCAAGGCTGTTCTTTCTGCGGAAAGCAGTACACGAATATCCCCTTTTACCACACCAAGAAGCTGTTTATTTTGCACTCTGTCTCCGTCTTTTACATAAAATTCCACCTGTGTATCACTGTCCAGAAGCTGAAAAACACGTTCAAATACTGCCAGACCTGCAATCACACCCTCCTGCTTACAGATTAGCTGCACCTCTCCCGCTTTCTTTTCTCTCATCACTGCATTCGTAGTAATATCTTCGCTTGTAATATCCTCCTGCAGAGCCTGTCTGATTAAATGGTCTGCATTCAAATTCATGGTAATTTCATTCATTTTGCCTGTCGCTCCCTTTCTATCTCACACAATACTTCCCGCTTATATGTCTCCGCCAGACTTTCTTCCTGGCTGCTGATACACCTTTCTGCCTTCTGATACAAAGCTTCAAATACAGAAGAATCCCTCTCCTGTAAAAATATTTTCTGACTTCTCTCTTCCTGTATTTTCCCGGCGGCTCTTTTGGCAAACACCAGGCTTTCCAGCAGAGAATTACTTGCCAGACGATTGGCTCCGTGTACGCCATTGCAGCTGGTTTCCCCTACGGCAAACAGCCTGTCCATAGTGGTCTTGCTATCAGAATTCACACGAATACCGCCCATAAAATAATGCTGGGCAGGCACTACGGGAATCCAGTCTTTTGTTACATCATATCCTTCCTCCAGACACCTCTCATAGATATGAGGGAAGTGATTCAAAATCACTTTTTCGCCCAGAACCGTCATATCCAGCCACACATAAGGCTTCCCATCTTCTTCCATTTGTCTGCGGATAGCTGCAGTCATTAAGTCTCTTGGCAATACCTCATTGGCAAACCGTTCTCCTTTGGCATTGTACAGTTTTGCCCCTTCTCCCCGCACAGATTCAGAAATAAGAAACCGTCTGCCCGGGCGGGTGGAATACAAAGTAGTGGGATGTATCTGTATATAATCAATATGTTCTAATTCTACTCCATGGCGCATGGCTATGGCAAGTGCATCTCCGGTAAGATGAGGATAATTGGTGGAATGCTGATACAGACCTCCAATGCCTCCGCTGGCCAGAATGGTTTGTCCTGCTTCGATTCCCAGATGTTTCCCTTCCTCTGTTCTTGCAATAATTCCCAGACAGCAATTGTCTTTTTCAATGAAATCCAGCATGGTTACATGGTCCAGAATCCGTATATTGGAACGCTTCTGTACAGCCTGCAAAAGTTTGCTCGTTATCTCTTTTCCGGTAACATCTTCGTGAAAGAGAATCCTGGCTTTTGAATGACATCCCTCTCTGGTATAATCCAGTTTTCCGTCTTTGGTTGCAAACTCCACCCCATATTCCAACAGTTCTTCAATCACCTCTCTGGAAGAGCGAATCATAATGTCTACAGACTCTCTCCGGTTCTCATAATGGCCTGCTTTTAAGGTGTCTTCCATAAAGCTGTCATAGTCATTTTCATCTCTCAACACGCAGATTCCCCCCTGAGCCAGATAAGAATCGCTGTGTTTAATTTCATCCTTTGTAATCATCAGCACCTGCATATCCAAAGGAAGATGAAGCGCTGCAAAAAGACCACTTGCGCCTGTTCCCACAATCAATGCGTCTGTCTGAATCTTTTCCATTTGTGCTCCCCCTTACTTTGCCAGTTCCAACATGGTATCCAACGCTTTTAAAGCCTTTTGACTCACCACTTCCGGTACCTGTATCTCATACGTTCCGTTTTTCAGACTGTCTCTGACCTTTTCTAAGGTAACCTTCTTCATATCAGAACAACACTGTCCTTCCATAACACAATGGAAAATTTTATCGGGACATTTTTTCTTTAATTCATATAAAACGCCCTCTTCTGTACCGATTATAAATTCCTTCTGAAAAGACTGTTCTGCATGACTGATAATCTCCGAAGTACTGCCGATGAAATCCGCCTGCTGCAGCACCTTCTGCACACATTCCGGATGTACAAGAACCTCAGCCTGGGGATATTTTTTCTTTGCCTGTTCCAAAAGCTGCGGTGTGATTTCCCTGTGTACCGGACAGTATCCGTCGTTTGGAATAATGTTTTTTTCCGGCACCTGCTCTGCCACATAAGCAGCCAGATTTCCATCCGGAATAAAGAAAATATTGCGGTTTGGAAGAGCCTTTACAATCTTTACAGCATTAGAAGAGGTCACACAGACATCCGAAACCGTCTTTAGTTCTGCTGTGGAATTGATATAGCATACCACAGCCAAATCCTGGTAAATTGTTCTCATTTTCTGCACTTTTTCCACGGACGCCATATGAGCCATGGGGCAGTCTGCATCCCCATCCGGCATCAACACGGTTTTTGACGGATTCAAAATTTTCGCACTTTCTCCCATAAAGGAAACTCCTGCAAACACAATGATTTCTGCTTCTGTTTCCTTTGCTTTTTTACTTAAATAGTAAGAATCTCCTATGTAATCTGCAATCTCCTGTACTTCATCCGGTACATAATAATGTGCCAATATCACAGCATTTTTTTCTTTTTTTAATTGTTCTATTTCTTCTTTTATGGACTTCATCTTCTTTTATCCTCCTGCCAAAGCATTTGACAGTTATTATACAACAGCTTTTTACATATGACAAGACAGTTGTTTGTTTTTCTGTAAACACATAGACAGAAGATTCTATTCTGCCGGTTATAAGAAAAGAGGGGGCTGCATGGCATCATAACAGTCCCCTCTTTTCTTATTTTCCTGCCCAGAATTCCACCGCTTTTATCAGAAATTCTGCACATCCTTTTTGCTCTCTGTCGTAGTATTCCTGAAATCTGGAATCCGCCGTATATATGGCTGCAAGTCCTTTATGCGCTTGGGCCGAATACTCTTTCCAGGTATATCCCAGCCAGTTTTTATGCAGCATAACAATGCGTTTTCCCTCTTCACTTTCCGGGGAAACACCTGCTTTTACAGCTGCCTTTAATTGACGGAAAACTTCCTCTTCCAATTCCTGAAATCTTTCATAATCTGCTTTGGAAAGTCCCAGAATCTTCTGCTGTGACGCGTCTACTTCTTCATCTCCATACTTGTTCCGGGCCTCTTCGCCGTATGTTTTTTCCTGTTCTTTCACAAGTTTCTCTTTAAATACCTGGAATTTCATATCATCACTCATATATCCTTCTCCTTTCAAATCCGCAATGGTAAGTTCTACAGTTTGAATCAGAGAAGAAATATGCGCCTGCTGCCTCTGCAAAGCCTTTAAATGCTCATACAGAGCTCTCTCAATGTCAAAATTGGGCTGTGCCAGAATTTTACTGATAACCTCCAGCCCCAAATCCCGTTCCCGGTAAAAGAGAATCTGCTGCAAAAGCGCAACCTCTTTTTCTCCGTAATAGCGGTATCCTGCTTCATTCACCCTTGCCGGCTTTAACAGATGAATTTCATCATAGTACCGCAGAGTTCGGGTGGAAACTCCTGCAAGAGCTGCCAACTGACGTATGCTGTACTCCATATTTTTTCTCTCCTTTCTCCCTGTACTGTCATCTTACCCGTTGACGCTGCGTCAATGTCAAGAGAAAGTTTGAAAATATTTTTCAGGAAAATTTCAGTTCCATTTACGGACAATTTCCAGGATTTCTTCCTCGTATTCTCCGAATAAATCTTCGTGCTTGCCTATGTTTCTCACATTGGTTTCCGCGCCCCAGGCTTCATCAAAAAACTCCCACACATGGTAGGCCACACCTCTGTATTCAAAATCAACACTTCCGCATTGGTCTTCCTCTGTATAAGTATACGGAAAGCCTTTTTCCTTCAGTAAATTCTGTAGTTTTTCTAGTCGCATAGTTTTCCTCCCGGTATCTGTCAGGACTGTCTGGAACACTTTTCTGCGTCAATGGCCAGCACCAGCATCACTACATATAAAGCATCCTCTGGCTGCCCGATATCCATGACATAAGTATCTGTCCAATGAAAAATTTCTTTTCCAATCAGCGCTACGGTCATCCCATTTCTGTCCTGAATTTCATAGTTCCATTCCATGGCATTTCCTTCTATCTGCCATCCCATGAAATCAATGTTGTATTTCGGTCTGAAAAAGGTGAATTCCTTCTGCACAGACCCCATAAAGTCTTCCCCTGTATAGAGGTCAAACCTGGGCAGAAAAGTCAGCACTTTTTCTCTCACCATACCGGCATATTGGCCGCTGCTGTCATATATTTTCAGACAGTGTCCCCAGTCAAGCTGTCCCTTTACAGTAAAGACAACCTCACCCTGCTCATTATAAATATCATAGCTGTCCAACCATGAAAACATCTTTTGTTTAAACAGTAATTTCATGCATTACTCCTTCTTTGTCTGGGATTATCAGTGGCATTTGCTCCAGCCGCAGCTTTTGCAGATATTACATCCCTCTTCAAAAACAAGCGGCTCTCCACATTCCGGACAGTAAATTTTATCGGTCTCTTCCCGCTTGGTAACTGCCTTTGGTTTCGGGGCTTTTTTTACTTTTCCCGAATCTTTTTTCTCTCCCTTCTGGCTTAATTCTTCCTGCATTTCCCTATACATATCCATAAGGGCATTCCCCACAGCCATAGGGCAGCAGGCCCCCTTGCTGGTATCCTTCCTGGTCACTCTGCGGGCCGTATAAGACGGACAAGAACCGCTGGAATTCAACTGGTCCACAATCGTTTCAATGTCAATACCGCCTCTTGCACTGATAGAAATCATACGGGAAAGTCCTACCATAAAGTTATTGCAGCCTCCGGTAGAACCCTTGCTCAAATACGTTTCCAAAAGCGCTCCTGTATGCGGGTCAAACAGGGCAATGCAATGCAGACTGCCGCAGCCCGTTATCAGTTTTCGCTTCTTTCCTACCACATCATCCGTTACCAGAATAATCTCTCCACGCTTTAAGCCTTCTCCGGCTGTGACGGTTTTCGTTTCTTTTGTATTGAGAATACCAATCCGCTTGCAGCCGTCACGGAAGATAGTAATCCCTTTCAATCCCTGTTCAAAGGCATACATATAGAGGCTTTCTGTCTCCTCTACGGTAAAGCTTTCCGGTACATTGACCGTAGAACTAATAGACGCGTCAATGTGCCGCTGCCATATGGACTGCATATCAATACGCTGACGATAATCCAGAGTCATGGCTGTCACAAAATAATCCGGAAGCTGTTTGTCATCTGTAAGATTATGCTCTTTCATATAGCTTTCCACAATTTTAGTATACACTTTATAGTATACATCCGTGCCGTGAAGCGACTCTGTTTTCCGCTCATAATAATTTGCATATACCGGTTCAATCCCTCCGGAAATTCCCAGCATGGTAGACAGTGTTCCCGTAGGTGCAATCGTCAGAAGCTGTGAATTTCTAAGGCCATGTTTGCGTACCAGCTCTCTTGTTTTTTCCGTAGTATTGGCAAGAAAATAAGGCGTTTCCATAATCTCTTCCACCTTACATTGCGGAAACGCTCCCTGTTCTTTAGCCAGCTTTGCAGAAGCGGCAATGGCTGTATCGGCCATGGCAAAGCCAATCTTGTCGCACATCTTTACGGCATCCTCTTCTCCATAAGTCAGCCCCAGCTTAATCAGTGCATCTGCCAGTCCCATGATACCCAGTCCTATCTGTCTCCACTGAGCCACACTTTCTCTCTGCTCCGGCAGGGGATGAAGGGGAAGCCCCTCTTCCAGCACTTCGTTTAAAGCCTTTACAGAAGCCTGTACACAGAGTTTAAATCCATCAAAATCAAAAAATGCCTCGTCCGTAAAAGGATTCTCTACAAACTGCGCCAGGTTTACACTGCCCAAAAGACAGCTTCCTCCTGCCGGGAGAGGTTCTTCTGCACAGGGATTGACTCCCGCATAAGAAAACTCCTTTGTATTGCTCAAAAGATTCCAGCCTGTAATACGGTCCCAAAACAGCGCTCCTGGTTCTGCATAATCCCAGTTTGTTTCCGTAATTCTGCGGAAAAGTTCTCTTGCATTGACCCGTTTTTCAATGACTTCTCCCGTAGTTTCTCTGGTATAATGCAAAAGATATTCTTCATTCTTTTTCACGGCTTCCATAAAATCCTCATGAATACGAATGGAAATATTGGCCTTGGTAACCTTGTCCAAATCCGTCTTTAATTCAATAAATTCCGCCACATCCGGATGGGAACAGTCAATGGAAATCATCAACGCACCGCGTCTTCCATTCTGTCCGATGAGCGCTGTCACCAGAGAATACAACTCCATAAAGGACACGGCTCCGCTGGTTTCTTTCGCTGCATTATTAATCTTTGCCCCCCTGGGACTGAGTTTTGAAATATCCACACCACAGCCGCCGCCATAGCTGTAAGTACGTGCCAGTTTCTTAGCACATTCAAAAATACTTTCAATTTCATCTTCCGGCGGTGCAATCACATAACAGTTAGAATAGGTCACTTTTCTTCCCTGTTTATTCAGCCCCCGGTTGGATAAAATCCGTCCCCCGAACAAAAACTTTTTCTCTTTGATATACCGGCCGATTTCTTCATTGCCGCCGCTGATTCTCTGAATCCAGGCTTCAAAGTCCTCTCCTTCGCTGCAGTATTTCTTTGTCCAGATATCCATTCCAAGCTGGTTTTCCTGTCCCAGCCAGTCTTCGATTGTCATAGTTCGCCCTCCACTACTATATTTAGTTAACATATATTATGTTAGCACAATATATTGGTGGTTTCAAGCCCATATTTCTAGTTGCCACATTCGATGCTGATTTCATTAAATTTCCCCAGAATGTCATCGATTTGAACCTTCTGCTTTTTCTCACCCTTCATATCCATAACCGCTTTTCCCTGGTGCATCATCACCAGACGGTCCCCGTATTCTGCCGCATACCGCAGATTGTGGGTGACCATAATGGCTGTCAGCTTTTTCTCTTTCACAATACGGTCTGTCAACTGCATGATAATGTCTGCGGTCTTAGGGTCTAGCGCTGCTGTATGTTCGTCCAGAATCAGAAATTCCACCGGAGTCATAACGGACATCAAAAGGGACAAGGCCTGCCGCTGACCACCGGACAATGCGCCTACTTTCACCTGCATTTTATCCTCCAGTCCCAGCCCCAGCTGGGCAAGCTGTTCCCGATATTCCGGGATTTTTTTTCTGTTAGTTCCTCTTTGCAGTCCGAAGATTTTCCCTTTGTGTTCTGCCATAGACATGTTTTCCAGAATTGTCATATCCGGACAAGTTCCAAGCGCCGGGTTCTGATAAACCCTCCCAATGGAAGCCAGTCTCTTATACTCTTTTATCTTTGTAACCGGCTTGTTGTTTATCAGAATTTCTCCTCTGTCCGGCTGCATGCTGCCGCATATCAGATTCAGCATGGAAGTCTTGCCGGAACCGTTGCTGCCTACTACAGAAACAAATTCTCCCTTCTGAACCATGAACTGAAAGTCTTCAAACAAACACATTTCATTTACAGTTCCCGGATTGTAATATTTGTAAATATTCTTTAATTCAAGCATCTTCTCACCTCTTCTTTTCCGAACGTTCCAACACCAGAACAAAAATCAAAACTGCCAGAAGAAAGACTGCGGAAATCATCTTCATGGCCTTTGGCGCAAAGTATTTAATCGCAATTCCGGTGCAAGCTTTGTAAAGAACCGCGCCTGCAAAAACAAAGGTTGTAATCTTGAAAAAGTCACTTCCCTTCCCCCCAAAAAGCCTGGTTAACAGCTTATAGAGGCTGGTTCCCACAATAACACTGGCAAGTCCGATAACCATAGCCCCTGTGCCGGAAGAAATGTCGAACACCCCCTGCTGCTGACAGAATACACTGCCGCTTAAAGCCACAAGCCCATTGGAAATCCCAAGTCCCAGTATCTTCACATTCCCCTTATCCTTGGCTAAAGAAGTAACCAGAAGTTCATTATCTCCCACTGCCCTTAACAGATATCCGGACCTGGTCTGCAGATACAAATCCAGGCAGATTTTGCTCACTGCCGCTACAGCCAGAATCAAAACCAGAGAGAAATACGAGGGTACCGTACCACCGAAAATTCCTTTAAAAAAATTGTTTTTAAAAATCGTAGATTTTGAAAATAGAGGTACATTATTGGCGCCTGCCACCATGAGGTTTACGGTATAAAGAGCGGTCATCATAATGATTCCGGAAAGCAAATCCCTCACCTTACATTTCACATGAATCAAACCAGTGCAGACACCCGCCGCTGCTCCCGCCAGAAAGGCAAGAGGCAGAGTAAAACAGGGATTAATTCCCTGTTTTAAAAGAACTGCTGTCACGGCTGCTCCCAGAGGGAAACTGCCGTCCACAGTCAAATCCGGAAAATCCAGAATTTTATAAGTAATATATACACCCAAAGCCAGGATGCCGTAAATCAATCCCTGCTCTACAATACTCAATGCGAAATCCATTGTTCTTCCTCCTGCCTGTGTTACTCTTCCGTAATCTCCGTAAAGACTTCTGTTGCCTCATTTTTCATGTCTTCCGGAATCTCTATGCCGAGATTTTCGGCTGCCTTTTCATTGATGTACAGACTGCTGTCTGTGAGAAGTTCATATTCCATTTCTTCTGCTTTTGCTTCCCCTTTCAATATTTTCGCTGCCATTTTTCCGGTTTCTTTTCCCAGATTGACATAGTCCAGACCCTCTGCCGCCAGACACCCCAGCTTTACCTGTTCAATTTCGCTTCCGAATACCGGAATTTTAGCTTCCTCTGCCTGACTTAAAATTGTGGGAAGTGCGCTTACTACGGTATTATCTGTAAGATTGGTCAGACAATCTACTTTTTCTAAAAGGCCCGCTGCTGCTAAAGATACCTCCGAAGTATTGGTCACTCCTGCTGTTTCAATAGTGAATCCGTAATCTTCTGCGTATTTTTCATACTGCTTAATACTGTATGCGGAATTGGCTTCGCTGGTGGTATACAGGATTCCAATGGTTTTTGCTTTTGGCAGCAATTTGCGAATCATCTGCAGCTGTGCTTCTACGGGAAGCTGGTCACTGGTTCCCGTCACCGCACCTACCGGCATTTTATCTTCTGTTGCAAGTTCCGCTTCTTCCGGATTTGTTACTGCTGTATACACCACCGGAATTTCTGTATTTACCGCAGAATTGTAAGCCGCCTGTGCACTTGGAGTAGCAATGGCACAAATCAAATCCATATCTTCGGATACAAAGTTGTCTGCTATCTGTGCTGCTGTTGCTGTATCTGCATCTGCATTGCTCACCTTAATTTCCAGATTTTTTCCTTCCTCCAGTCCCTCTTCTTTCAGTCCTTCTATAAAGCCTTCCCGGCAGTTATCCAGAGAACCATGCTCTGCAAACTGTGAAATTCCAATAGCATACTTACCGTTGTCTGCGGATACGTCCTTTGCTGTGCCGCAACCTGTCAAAACACCTGCTGCCATCCCCATAACCAATACCATTGCCAATACTTTTTTCTTCATTTTTCCTGTCTCCTTTTCATTTTTCTCAAAAGCCATCCATCATTTTCTGTGAGACAAAAAAACCGCCTCAAGTTCATAAAAAACTTGAGACGGTAATAACATACATTATTATCGCGGTACCACTCAATTTGACGAAATGTCCACTTTCTCACATACTGACATATGCTCCTGATTGATAACGGGTTCGGTTCCCGACGACGCCTACTTTTTTCATTTCGGGCCGCCCTCGAAAGGCCATTCAGCTTCAAAGTCCATACGGCAATCCCACCATCTGCCGCTCTCTGTGATTTCCTTTCAAACCTACTCTTCTTTCTCATCGGTTTCGCTTTTGTTGGTCTTATTCTATGTCGCTTTTTCTATTTTGTCAACCTGTTTTTGGCAATTTTTTTCTGCACGCTTCCTTTGTGATACCTGCCATAACTCTTATTTATAGCTAAGTCCAAAGTTCAGCTCATAATAATTTCCGGCAGCATCTCTGTATGCATAAGCTTTACCGTTTTCGTCTTTCATGGACTCCGGCATATATTTATCCTTGTCATATCCCGGCACATCATTAGGTGAAATGCATACGCCTTCTGCATTTACGGCAATGACACTGTCATCTTTCGGAAGGGTCATGGGCATCTTTCCTACTGGCGCAAATCTGCCGAAAATCACATCCAGAACAGCACTTGGATAGGTATCAAAGCCAGCCAGAAGTGCATCTGCATACGGCTCTGCATTGCCTACCATCCAGGCCAGCGTAAAGTTAATATTGGTTACCACTTTTCCCTTATTTTTGTGTACTGCTTCCGCAATTTCCGCCAGTTCTCTCGCGCCGGAAAGCGTGGTTTCCAAGTGTGTGGTTTTGGCAGGTCTGCCCTCTTCATCTACATCACAGACTTCCTTTCCGTCACAGATATCCAATTCCAGATATCCCGGTGTTGCGTTGAAGTATTCACCTGAACTTGGAGATACAAACAAAAGAGCCAAATCTGCTTCTTCGGGATTTTCAGTCAGCGTAAGAGAGGTCTCTGCCTGCAGCTGTTTTTTCAGTTCCTCTGTTGCTTTTTGTGCATTTTCTTCTGTCTTGTTAAAACATCTTGCATAAACCTTTTTACCGGATACTTTCTCTTCAGTCAAAGGAAGTATACCGTCGTTTTTCAACAGTACCACGGACTGACGGTGTACCTGCTGTGCGTGTGTCCAGTCTTCTGGGTTGCCTACGATTTTCACTGCTTCTTCCGGATTTCTGTATGGATTTTCAAACAATCCCAGTTGAAATTTTTCAATTAAAGTACGTTCTACTGCCCTTGTAAGCGCTTCCTCGGAGAGGGTAATCTGTTCTGCCGTATAGCCTTCCGGAACTTTATGTCCCTGTACGGTATAGTAGCCTTCTTTCCATCTTCTGTAAGCCTCTTTGGCATCTTCCAGGTCATAAGAACCGCTGATAATATCCACACCGGCATTAACGGCCAGAGCTGCTCTCTCACAGATTTCCAGTTCTTCCACACCCCAGGCCATCATCTGCATGATACCGGAATCGCTGTTAATATATCCCTTAAATCCCATCTGTTCACGCAGCATTTTATTGATAAAAAAGTCATTAAAAGCAAAGCCTACAGGTTTCCATTCAATGGGATTTCCTTCTAAATCATACTGCTTCTGACTCTTCTCCTTTGCCGGCTTTGCATAATAAGGCATAATGGAAGAAGTATTCTTTGCAATGGCTGTTTTAAAAGGCGGAATGTGGTAGGTTTCCAGGCTGTTTTCTGTCTGGTAAACATTCCACTGCCCCTGTTTATAATGAGGGTCAAAGCCGTTTTCTCTGGCACTTCCGCCCGGAAAATGCTTGACAGTCATGGCAACGCCGTCTGCTGTTACGCCCTCTTCACTTCCCTGTACACCGGGAATCAGACGCTCCAGAATCTCACTGATAAGCTGGGAATCTTCCCCGAAGGTTCCGTAAGTTCTCTGCCATCTGGGGTCTGTCATACAGTCTGCCATGTACATATAGCCTTTCTTCATACCAACTGCATCCCACTCTCTTCGGATACAGGACGCAAAATCGTCAATGAGTTCTGCACCTGCACCTTTTACGGCAGCTGCAATTCCCAGAGTTCCCGGCCATGCTGCAAAGACACCGGAAGCATCATTCATACCGAAAACCACCTCACCGTTTTCATTTCTGGAGTTGGAAATAACCAGGACTGGCAGGAAATGCTCGCCCTCCTCTGCCACGCTGTTCATCTCATTAATCCAGTCTGCCAGTTCGTCCGGCTTCGGATTTCCTCTTAAAATAAAGTGCCGAACTTTCCAGTCTTTGATGGTTTCTGTAGTTCCTACAGTAGAATTGACAGCAAAAATAGAGCTTCCCTTTTCCACCGGTTTTTCATCTAACAGTCCGGTTTCGTCTACAAATTCTTTATCTTCCTGCTCAATTCCCATTTTCCAGGAACTCAAAAACAGCTGACCGATTTTTTCGTCCACAGACAACTCTGCGGCCAGGGCTTTGGCTCTTTCCTTTGGGGATTTTCTCCAGTCTTTATAGGTATTTAATTTTCCGTCTCCGTTTATATCTCTGAAATACAGTCCGTCTTCGCAGATAACCTGCTGTTGTGTAACACCGATTTCAGGTCCGTTTTCATTTTTATAATAGCGGATTTTTTCGCTTGCTTTCTGCTTTTTAATTTCTGTCATAAAAATTCTCCTTGTTTTTCTTTTTACCTTATAATTGTATCATTTTCGACTTTAAAATTTCAAGGAATTCTTTTCTTAATTTTTTCTAAAAAATCTTTTACAATAGCAGGTTTAACGGCAATACACACAGAGCAGCAAACAGTACCGCCCCGGAAAACACTGCCCATCTGACAACGGGAATATCCTTTTTCTGCAGCACAATGACCATGGAAAACACCAGGAAAAGCCATATCATAAAGATACTGGTAAGGATTCTTTTTACAGTAAATCCATAAACATAAATATACATTCCCATTCTGCTCATAGCGGTCACTAAAAGCAGCAGGGTCAGCAGAGAAAAAACAATGTTCAGGATGCGAAGCCGGTGGTTTTCTCTGCGTATAGTCCTGGAGCAGCCGTTCATAAACAGGAGCAGGCACACGTTCAAAGCAGCCACACCACATAGTTCAAAGAATCCCTGTCTTGCATACTGTGCATAAGTCAAATTTTCCGGGAGAATTCCCAGACATGCAGAAAACAGATACTGTCCCTGGATTATCATAAAGAGTACATACACCAGTGAAATTATCATTGCAAAGGTGTAAATACTGGTATCCGGAATCATATGAAACCCTTCCCCGGACTCTTCTTCCCACTCTTCGCAGACACTTGCGTCAATATGTCTCCGATACACACTGCCATAAGAAACGCCGAACATCAAACCTCCAAAAATCAGAGACATTATGAGACAAAGCAGGTTGCTCATCAGCCCTCCGCCTATGGTTATCCGTGAAAAAACAAGGTCAATAAGACTTGCAAATTCTTTATCTGCACTGGATAAGGCCGGAAGAATAATAGCCAAAACCGGAATGGCACAGACAATTCCCAGGAAGATTTTCTGCCCTTCTTTCTTCTCCTTCTTTCCTTTGTATATCTGAAAAGCAACCCGTATCTGACAGAAAAAATTTAATACAGGAAGAGAAAATAATCCATGCCAAAGGTCTAAAAGTACCCTGGAAGATGTTCTTTTTCCTACCAGAAGCCCATCCATAACAGACAACGTTCCGTAAGCTGCAGCTACAAACCACAACAGAAACTGGGCAACTGGAATAATGCTGTAAAAGCCATAGGATACACCAACACAGAGCAAAATCACAGTCCAGAATATCTTTTCTTTCGTTACCTTCAAACCTTTTAAATGACTGTAACTCCACAGCACAGCCAGATAAAACAGGGTAAATCCCGCTACCTTTAACTGAAATCCGTTTTCTGTCTGTCCCAGAAAAGGAACCTCGTCAAACTCAAATATTTTCCATAAACCATAGCCTAAAAGCAGATATAAAACCGCGAAACACCGGTCCCATTTATCACTCTCTGTTTTCTTAAAAATGGGTGCACTTTCATAAGCCAAGCTCATTTCTGCACTTGCCTTTTCTTGATTTTCCATATCCAAACCTCTTTTCTGTTTTGAAATCTCCCGCTTCAGGCGGAGTTTTTTATTCTTCTGACACGTACTCCAGAATATCTCCTGGCTGACACTCCAGCGCTTTGCAAAGGGCTTCCAAAGTAGTAAAACGAACGGCTTTTGCCTTACCGTTTTTCAGAACGGACAGATTCGCCGGCGTAATGTCAATGGCTTTTGCCAGGTCTCCGGCACTGATTTTTCTCTGAGCCATTACCACATCTAAATTCACCACAATAGGCATTTTTCCTCATCCTCTCTATATGGTATAATCATTTTCTTCTTTTATCTTTTCTGCCTGGGCAAACACATTTTTTATCACCCGAAGAACCAGCGCCATGAAGAGGGCTGCCACACACAAAGCCCAAAACGCTATGTAATAAAAGCCGCTGATACCAAAAATCACTCCTGCCGCCAGACAGCACCAGGAAAGAATACGGAGACATCTGGTATTCTCTGCAACAAACACCTCATCACGGCTGATATTAGACAGCAGACGATTCATCTGATACAGTGCCGCTGCCACAGGAACTGCCATCGCATAATTAGTAGCCAAAAGCCAGTACAGTTTCCCCTCTAAAAATGGCGCTCGCAATTCGATAAAAATGCGGTACAGCCACGGAGCCCCTGCACACATCCCCATCAGTATGGCTGTAAAAATACCAATACTGATTCTGGTCAGCTTTAAACTTTTATCCTGATTCCAGTTCATAATCAAACCTCCTGATTTTCTCCCGGACAAAAAAACAGTTCTCTCCGGGATTCCTTTTTCACAGAATACCACAGTTAGAACTGTTTTTCAATATGTTTTTATCGTTTTTCGATAATTTTTTATTTTTTTAAGATATGGCCTCTTTCTCACTCTGCCTTCAGATTTTCATACATTTTTTCTGAAACAGGAACAGGAATCTGAAGCCGCCTGGCCTCTTTTATCAGATAGCCGCTGAAGGTCTCCAGTTCATTTTTTCGTCCTGCCTCCATATCTCTTTTCAGAGAACTGGTGGAGCCTGCGTCCAGACTCATAAAGCGCTTGTATTCGCTTTCCACATAGCCGTCCCGGATGGAAATCTGCTTTGCCAAAGCAACTGCACAGGCTTCTTCCAACAGGGTTTTAAATTCTTTGCATTTTTCCGGAGAAGTCTGCAGGGTATCGGTCATTTCCATGTAATAGGCAGTCAGCACGTTATAAGCGCAGTTAAATATGTATTTTTCCCATACGGCCGCCTGGCTGTCCAACACATATCGACAGTCCACACCAGCCTCTTTCAGACAGTCACAGGCCCGTTTTACACCTTCTGCTTCCTGGGTTTTGGCATTGGTTTTTCCCACATAAATCTTCGCGTAATTGCCAATCTGAGTAATGGAATAATCCGGATTAAAGAATGCGGTAATGTAAATCACGGCTTCTCCTACAATTCCTTTTTCAAAGAATTTCTCTGTCCGCTCTGCAGTATCCACCCCGTTCATAACAGGAAGAATGACGGTATGTTCGTCTATGCAGGACTGCAAATCCCGGCACACTTCCTCCAGAGAATAATTCTTTACACAAAGAAAAATAAAATCCTGTACTTCCCGTATCTCCTGTCCGCTTTCCACCACTTTTTTCGCTCTGGCCGTGATTTCTCCGTGATACTGGCTATGCAGACGAATGCCTTCTTTTTCCAGAGATTTTTTTCGCTCTCCTCTGGCTACCAGAGTTACATTTTCATAGGTTTTTGCCAGCATACCGCTTAAATATCCGCCGACGCCGCCGATTCCCACTATCGTAATTTTTACCTTCTTTTCCATACACTCTGCCTCCCGCATTAATCACATGCAGCTTTAAATTCTGTCCAGTTCTGGTTGTAAACTTCCTCTGCTTCTGTACTGACATTCTGGATAATTTCTCCCTTTGTTACAGAATCCGGCACCACTAAATCCGGATTTACCAGGTCATCTGCTGCTTTATTTGTACAGTAGTAGCCCACAAAGTCAAAGCATTTTGCAGCCACTTCCGGCTCCAGAATATAGTTCAGAAACTCATAAGCTTCCTCTGTATCCGGTGCGTTTTTAGGAATAAAGAAGTTCATAATTCCGAATCCCAGTCCCTCCTTTGGATAAACCACCTTCAAATCCGGATTTTCCTGTAACGCAGCAATAACCTGGGATGTATATAAGATAGCCACAGAGGCCTCTCCGTTTAACAGGGCATTCTGGGTATTCGTATCCTGAATCATACGGATATTGGGAGCCAGACTGACCAGCTTTTCCCCTGCTTCCTTTATCACTGTGGGGTCTTCTTCGTTCATGCTTTTCCCCATAGTCAGAAGCACCATTCCTTCCACTGCACGATAACTGGCAATGGTGGCAATCTTGTCTTCCAGTTTGGAATTCCATAAATCTTCATACCCTGTTATCTCAAAGTCCACCTGCTCCGGGTCATACACAATCAGAGGAATCCCCGCGCCATGGGGAATGGTATATTTGTTGTCCGGGTCGTAAAACTGGCTCTGATACAGGGGATTGATGTTCCCGTAATTGCTCAGCTTTGACTTATCCAGTTCCTTTGCCAGACCATTCTTGACCACCTGTTCAATGATGTAATCATCACCAATAACCACATCATAATCTTTTCCATCTGACTGCTGTACCTTCTCCAGCATCGTTTCATTGGAGTCAAAATTGGAATTGATAATACGGATTCCTTTCTCTTTCTCAAAGTCATCCAGAACCTCCTGTGGAAAGAGTCCTTCCCATGTATAGAGCACCAACTCCTTATTGTTTTCCTCCTTTTCTCCACCGCAGCCGCTCAGCAGGCTTCCTGCCATAATACTGCAAAGAAGAATTGCTAACACTCTTTTTTTCATTGTTGTATCCATTCCTTTCTCTCTATTCACTTTTTCTATGTTTCCCGGTCCATTTTCCGACAAAATTCCAGATACAAAGCACCAGGACAATGACCACCAGAATCACGGTACATAAGGCGTTGATTTCCGGTGTTACTCCTGTTTTTAACTGGGCATAAACCTTCACAGGAAGAGTATTCAGTCTTGGTCCATTGACAAAAATACTGATAACCACATCATCAAACGACATGGCAAACGCCAAAAGACTTCCGGATAACACCGCCGGAGCAATCAACGGCACAGTAATGTCAAAAAATGTCCGCACCGGTCCTGCTCCCAGGTCTCTTGCCGCCTCTTCCAGTGATTTGTCCAACCCTGCCAGACGTGCCTTTACCATCATGAAAATATAGGGAATACAGAAGGTAGTATGCGCAATCACCAGCGTTATCATACCAAAGGGCAGTTCCAGCATTGAAAAAAATACCAGAAATACCATACCCAGAATAATTTCCGGTATCATAATAGGCACTGTAGAAAGATATTCCATCATACCTTTGCTCCGATACCGGACTCTGGCCATGCCCACAGCTCCCAAGGTTCCGATAACGGCTGCACTAAGACAGCTCAATGCGCCCAGGACAATACTGTTTCCCAGCGCTTCTTTTAAATCTCTGTCCGCTGCCAGTACCTTGTACCAGTTCAGGGAAAATCCCGTAAATTCTGCCGACAGCCTGGATTCATTAAAAGAAAAGACCACCACTACCACCAAAGGCAGATACATCAGCAAAAGCATAAAACCAAGGTACAGATTGGACCATTTCCATTTCTTTTTCAAAACAATCCCTCCAAATCTTTCACATGGGTAACTTTTCTGTATACCAGTATCATCAGGGAGGTGAGTACCATAAGCACCACGGCCAGCGCTGCCGCAAAAGGCCAGTTGCTGCCCCTGGTCAGCTGATCCTGTATCACGCTTCCCACCAGCACAATTTTATTGCCCCCCAAAATGTCTGCAATGAAAAACAGCCCCATGGAAGGAATGAAGGTCAGAATAATTCCCGTCAGAAGTCCCGGAAGAGTCAGTTTGAACGTAACCGTAAAAAATGCCTGTATTCCATTTGCCCCCAAATCCCTGGCCGCCTCAAGCAGTGACCAGTCCATTTTCTCTGCACTGGAATACACAGCCAGCACCAGAAACGGCAGCAAGGCATAAATCATGCCGATAACTACGGCGGGATAGGAATACAAGATTTTCAAAGGTTCTTCCAGGATTCCCAATTTCATCAGAATTCCGTTCAAAACACCTTTTGCCTGTAAAATAATAATCCATCCATACATGCGAATCAGGGAGCTGGTCCAGAAAGGCACCATAATCAGCAGCATCATACGCTTTTTCCATTTGGGAGAGAGCTTTGCCATGTAGTATCCGAAGGGGTACCCCAGAAGGATAATCAACCCTGTGCTGGTAAAAGCCAGCTGAAAGGACTGTACAAAGCTTTGAAGATAGACAGGTTCTCCGATTTTCCTGTAGTTATCCAGAGTAAAATTCCAGACTACAGAAGAACCGTCACCTCTGGTGGCAAAACTGAGGGCAATCATGTAAAGCAGCGGCCCCAGGACAAAGCAAAGGGTAAAGAAATACAGGGGCAGCACTGTAAGAAACAGTCCGAAGGATTTCTTTTTTTTCATGCTTCTGCCTCCTGTTTTCCATCTACAGGCACCGCATGCTCCGGTTTCCAGACTGCGCGTACTTTCTGCCCTGGCACAATCCGGGCATCCATACCGTAGCGGCTTGCCACCAGTTCTTCTCCGGTTTTTAACTGTAGGGCAACATGAAGCTGTCCTCCCTGAAAGGACTTATCTGTCACAACAGCTTCCAGGCCATTTTCGCCTTCTGTACACACCTGCAGATTTTCTCTTCGGACAGCCAGTTTCACCTTTTCGCCGGCTTTCATACCTTCTGCCGCCTCTGCTTCCATCCTCTGGCCCTGTATCTGCACCCGGATTTTCTCCTCGCCGATTTCCTCTACCACTCCTTCTATAATATTGGCATTTCCCACGAAATCTGCCACGTAAGCGGTTTTGGGATGGTTATAAATCTCATCCGGTGTCCCAATTTGCTCTAACATGCCTTCCCGCATGACCACAATCCGGTCTGACATATTAATGGCTTCCTCCTGGTCATGGGTGATATAAAGAAATGTAATACCCAGCTTTTTCTGCAGTCTTTTCAGTTCTGTCTGCATGGTGCGGCGCAGCTTCAAGTCCAATGCGCCTAAAGGCTCATCTAACAGCAGCAGTTTGGGACTGTTAATCAGCGCTCTTGCAATAGCCACTCTCTGCTTCTGTCCTCCGGAAAGTTCAGCAGGCATACGTTTTTCATACCCTTCCAGCTGTACTAATTCCAGCATATTCTTCACTCTGCCCCGAATTTCCGCTTTCGGTCGTTTTTTTATCCGCAGACCGTATCCGATGTTTGCTTCCACATTCATATGAGGGAACAACGCATAATTTTGAAACACGGTATTGATATCTCTCCTGTTTGGCGGCAAGTCCGTCACATCTTTTCCCTCCAAAAGCACCTGTCCCTCTTCCGGGGCTTCCAGTCCGGCAATAATTCTGAGGGTGGTGGTTTTCCCACATCCGGAGGCACCCAAAAAAGTGAGAAATTCTCCCTTTTGAATCGACAGGGTAATGCCTTTTAATACGTCTGTCTCTCCAAAGTTCTTCTTTATGTTCTTTAATTCCAGTAATTCTCCACTCATCTTTTTTCCTTCTTTGATATTTATTGCTTCCAAATTCATTTATGTTTCCAAGATATTCCAAGATATATAATGGCACAAATGCTTTTTGCTGTCAATGGAGCAGGCTATATTTCAGACTTTTTCTATCCAGTATTTACCTAATTTTGATTTCTGATACTTTTCTGATTTTGGAATTTTTAAGAATTTTTGAATTTTAAAAGAAATGAAAAAATTGCTTGACACTTGTGACAAAATCCAGTAGAATTAATGACTGTAAGCAGTGCTGAAATAGCTCAGTTGGTAGAGCACTTCACTCGTAATGAAGGGGTCGAGGGTTCAAGTCCCTTTTTCAGCTTAGTCCTAAAAGGCTTGAAACACCAGTATTTACAAGGGTTTCAGGCTTTTTTTGTTACTTTTTTGTATCAGAACGTTTGTTTGGAAAATCCTTAAAAAACCTCAAAAATACCCTAAAAAACCCATAAAATTTAGTCAAAAATTTAGTCAAACAAATGCATGAAATCCCCTTATTTTATGCAGGGTTCAGCGATTCCGAAGATGAAAAAAACTTGTTTTTCCCTCCCAGATTGCCAGTCTGGGAGGATTTTCTTTTATTTTACTCTAATCTTCTGCCCTACATAAATTTTGTTTGGATTTGCAATACCGTTCATCTGTGCGATTTTCTGATAAGTTGTTCCGTACTTGGCAGCAATGCCAGAGAGTGTATCTCCAGAGCGTACTGTATAATACTGTGCCTCCTGATACAATCCACGGATATCTCCGTCATTCACCCAGCAAAGCCCATTGTCAAGCAGATATGGATTCCGTGCACCACTCTGGATTCTTGTAATAACGCCATGATTCTGTGTCATCTTGGATGCCTGGATAGCCTTGCTAATCGGGTCTGCGCTGGATGCATAGCATGTACTAAATACGACATGCTCTCCTACTTTGTGTTTGTATGTAGGAGCTGCTGGTTTTGGCGGTTCCGGCTTCGGTACTGGTTTGTTTCCTAAGATTTCTGCCGGATAATCTCTATAGCATACATTTAAGTCCACATTTCCGCTAATGCCAGGAATGTGTCCTACCGAAGTGTACTGCCAGATATCTTCCCCGAAATTCGGCTTGTGGTTCTCATGTTTCTGCCCATCGTTTCTTCCATAGCTTGCACCCCAGCGGACAAATCTATCAAGCTGGCCTTTAACAACTCTGTTGTGCCAGTCTGGGTTATAATAAACCCCACACCAATATCCTGCCGCCTCGATAATATCACCGAAAGCCTTTGCATTTGCTACAGCTACACCTTCCGTTCCCGGCTGCTCCATATCGAAATATACAGGGTAAGACAGTTTTCTTCCTTCGATTAATCTTAAAACGTGTCTCGCTTCGCTCTGTGCGGATGCAATGTTCTTCGCATAGGAATACAGATACACCCCGTAAGGAATCCCCAATCGTTCACATTCTGATACGTTCCTTGTCCACTGTTTATCATCCTGGCTTGCCATATCCTGCCCATAACCGCAACGAATAATAGCACCATCAATGTGGTTTTTTGCTGTTTCCCAGTCAATTACTCCATTGTGTTCGCTTACATCAATCAATAATCTTTCCATGTTTTTCTTCCTTTCTGCCTTCCCGGCGTAACAAAATGGAGGGCTTTATTTGCCCTCCGTAACCTCTGGAATACCTGCCACACTGGTAAGTACGCTTACCACTCCTGCCACTACCGCACTAGATACCACCATCTGCCAATCTACCGCGGAAATGACTGCCCCGGTACCAATCACTGCAACGGCTGTCTGTGCCATGGTTTTAACTGCACGGATTCCTGCCGCTTTTAACCATTTCTTTGTATCTACAGATACTTTCAATACGCAATTCTTAAACATACTCATTTCCTCCTTTACATGCCAATCTGAGAAAAGATAAATCCGACTGTAACGCTGATCACTGCCGTTAGGACATATCCAACGACTTTTCTCCACATTTCCCCGTCTCTGCTTTCTAACTCTTCCAGCCTGGTTTCCTGCCTGGACTGGCTCTGTGCCATCTGCTCTACAGACTGGGCAAGGCTCTGCACAGATGCAGTCAGTTCCCCAATCTGCCGGACAGTTTCTTCCAAATCACCCAGCCTGTGGTTCATTCTCTTGTGTTCATCTTCCATTCTCCGGCGGAATTCCTCATGCTCCGCCCTGGTAATAGGTGTGTCCATATGCTATCTCCTTTTGTTTTTTCTGTAATAAAATAAGACCCGTTAAGGTCTTGCACGTATTTCCATATGTATTTTCCTTTCCTGTTTGCTAAACTATATTGTCCTTTAGTTTACTGCATGATCTCTTTCCAGATTTCTGCTCCGACACCGAATGCTCCCGGTTCCCAGACATTGTTATCTACCATAGACTCCCATTTCTTACCGTTATGCGTACATTTAGAGCCTGTCTGCCATTTCACAGGTGGAATGCCATTATAAGGTTCCCATGCAGGACATTCTTCTGTGACTGGAGGTTCTGGTTCCGGAACTACTGTACCACCACTTTCTACAGTTTCCTTGATTTTCTGTACTGTAGCACTTAAAGCTGTTACTGTTTCTTCCAGTGCAATATGCTTTTTAGAGAGTTCTTCAATCTGCTTCTGCAATGGGGCGTTTGAATTTTCTGGATTAGCATTTGCCTGAGCTAGTGTAATAAGTTCATCTCTCTGCTCATCTGTAATTTCGCTCTGCACCCACTTTGTATCAATTTTCTTTAAGATATCCTCTAAAGAGTATTCTTTAGAATTAATTACATTTTTAAAAATTTCGTACATAAACATCTTCCTTTCTTATAATAATGCAATCTGTGTGTTCACGATTGCTTGATTAAGTTCTTCAAATTTCTTGTCTATGTATTTCTTTGTGTCTGCAATGTATGTAAGTTCCATTTCTACATCTCCATTGTTAGATACAGAGGTCGTAGGGTAGTTAGTGTGTAAGGATTTAAAAGAAGAAATAGTTTCCAGTGCAAGGTCATGTTCTACTGACGTCTCAAGCACTCCGCATACTTCAAAATTAGTCCCTATTTTTTCAAATAAAGTGTTGACTTCTTCCAGTGTTTTAGTTGAATCCTTATAATATATTCCGTCAGCTGCTAAAGCGAATGTATTATCTTCCTTATTTCCCAAAGTGCTCCATTTTGCAATAGAAGAAATAGAAGGAATATTGCCTCCCTTAAATTTTTCTCTGAATATTTCTATGCCAAATACTGAACATCTGCCATTTTCATCTCTTTTGTTAAATACAACCTGTTTAAGAGGTTTTAGCTTTTTTACTCTTTGTATATACTTTCCACGTTCTAAATCAATCTCATCTGTTACCCACTGTTGTCCTGTGCTGTCTGTATAGTTTCCATCTAATTCCACTTTAATTCCTGGCAAGCCGTTTGGAGTGGAAAGAGTGAGCGACTGGTTAAAATACGATTCATAAGGCAATACGCTTTCTCCATGGTTTAACATAATGTCATAAAACTCTGCACTTTGTCCGCTTTTGTTTATGTCAAATCTTAAATATATTCTATCTCCTTCTTTTATTTCGAATTGTGTCCAATTTTTATTTCCAGTAGAGTGAAAACGTGTACTACCATTATTGTGTATGCAAACGAACATTTCTACTGTATCTGTTCCATTTGTAACACCAAAAGGTTTGTTACTATTATAAGATAACGTATATTTGCCAGGTAAAAGTCTCAGCATATCGTCTGGTTTATTTATAATATTAACTATCGCTTCTTTTCCAGTAGAAATCTTACTGTTAAATATAATTTTATTACCAGATACCGACAAGGATAAAGTTGTATTATCAACTTCATATTTTTTTACAGCATTGATATCAAACAAATTCCCTGTATTAATCTTGATATCAACATTCCCTTTCTCTCCGACATTCACAATTGGAATCGGTGCATCCAGTGACGGAACACCGTTCTGCTCACTCTTACCGAATACTCTCAGATTCTGAATCGGCAACTTCGCACTGTCGGTTACATCAAGTGGTGTTCCACTTGCAGTTTCTACGATTGCATCTGCTTTCCTGTTATCCAGTCCAACTATATCTTCCTTTAGTTTAGCAATGCCCGTTTTATTTTCTTGTATCTGCTCCCGGTCCGCCATAATCTCCTGTGCAGCACCTCGCACAGCCTGTACCTGCTTTTCTCCCTCTGCTGAGACATTCCCGGCCTGGGTTGTTCCTTCTGTCTGTACTGCCTCGATAGCTTCTGTCTTTGCTGTCTCTACCGCCCTTGCAGCCGTACCCTGTGCTACCTTAACAGATTCTACAGCATCATTTCCGGCAGTTTGCACACGCTCTGTCTGTGCCTGTCCAGCGTTGTTCACATCTGCAAGGGCTTGCTGTGCCTTTAAATCAAAATCCTGTGCCGCCTCATCTACAAGATTCTTATTGTCTAAGACTTCCTGCCCCATCTGTTTCACAATGTTCTTTGCCTGCTCTACGATAGCCTTATCCTGTTCTACCTTCTGTGCTGCCAGTTCTGCATTGTCCTCTGCTGCTTCTGCTCCTGCCCTTGCCTGTGCAGCATTGTTCTCAGATTCTTTTGCAGCCTGTTCCGACAGAGCTGCATTTGTAGCGGATGTCTGTGCCTGTTTCATAAGACCCTCTACCTTTTCTACCTGTTCACCTATCCCGGATACAGATTCTACAAGTCTTTTGACTTCTTTTCTGTCTGTTGCGGTCTTTTCTGCATCCTTTTCGGTCTTCCCGGCATAGTACATGGCATTATCCTGTGCTCTTTCCGGCAAGTCCTCTCTTCCATGTGCCCAGCCCTCTGCCTGCTTCTCGGATTCTGCGGAACGTGCTGCGGATTCATTTACTGCTTTGATTGCTTCCCGGAATAATTCCGCATCCTCTGGGCGGTCAAACGCTTCCGGCTTTGGCCTGGAAATAATATGTAGTGTAATCTTGTACTCGGTCTGTCCACTCGTCTCGTCTCTGAGGTACACAAACGCATAGATTTCATAATTCTGTGTAGTATATCCGTTTTCCAGAAAGCTATCTGGAATTACTACATCTGTCACTCCATCTTTCGTGACACCGATACGAGTAGTTGTTTCTCCGCCTGTATTCTGCAAAGAGAAATGTACTTCCACCGCTGGTGGAAGGGTGAGACCCTGGATACGGAGAACTTGGCCGTAATTATATTGATATATTCCAAATGCTCCTTTTGTGGTGGTTCCCCTATTGAAGTTTGCGACAATCATCTTACTCATCTCCTTGTTTTATATCGTGTCAAAGTTACTCCTGTTTCCATTCATTTAACATTCACTGTAATCTATTCTTACTGATGTAATCATTGATTGCATTGATGTGGAATACCAGTTCAGGATCTATTGCAGCAAAGTTGCCTTTATTGTTTTGGCTTACCAGATTCCCGTCGGAATCCAACTCTGAATATGTGTATGCGATTCTATCTCCTTCTCCTGTTACCAAATGTGTAAAGCTAGTTATTCTCTTCATATGCATTCTCCTCTCACCCTATTATTGTATAACCTATAGTCATTGATTTAGGTGCAATATATCTAGGTTTCATGTTGTTATTAACCTGTGTTAAATACGAACAATCGCACCTAAACCTTATACTCCAACATGAATCCATATTTAAATATCTAACACTCAAAACATTTAGTGACATATTAGTGAGTGAAGCCATAATAATTGAGTTTAAATCCATACCAGATTCAAGCGAAGTAACTTGTAATTGCACATTTTCTTTTTTTAGTCTGAACCCAACCGGTAACTGATTTATCAACAAATCAATTGTTCCTTCGTAGAAACATTCTGTGTTTCCACCTCCTGAAAATTCTTCTTTTGAAATTGTTTTTTCTCCGAAAAAAGTAAGATAATGATACGGCATACTCTTTCCACCTTCTTCTCTAACAATGCCTGTAGGTATTAATCTTGTTTTGTTTCCTGTTGCTGTATCTCTGATTGTGAATCCTTCATTGTCCATCTTTCCAAACTCTCTACCATTTGTATCTTGTAAAGACATCAGGCCAGAAGCATTTCCAGTTCCACCCAACGTCATTGTTCCGCCCTTCGCATATGTGAACGATATATAGAGTTGTCCGTTTTCTCGATAAATTCCTTTAATTTCTCCATTGTTAGTAAGCAAATTAAATATATCTTCATGCGTTAAATTAATAGCTTCATAAATTATTGGAATAACAACTTTTACAGTTGCTTCTATTTCATTATTATCATAGAAATATTTTGCTGTTGCTTCCAATGAATTGTATTTTTTTACAACATCAAAAGTTAAATCGAAATAACATTCTCCATTTACTGTTTTTGTTTCTAATGTAGTATAGGTTTTTTTACTGTCATCAAATCCTCTTAGCTGATATTCTACTTTTGAATGATTTAATACATTTCTTTTCTTTCCGTTAATGATTGCCGTTCTGAAAGTCATTATTTCTAATTTTTTCGAATATTCATGCAGCTCTCCTGTTTTTAAAATTTTAACAGTCGTTGGCCATGCTGTTGCATAATATGCTTTAGTGCTCTCATTAGCATTTCTCTCAATTCTGTAAATTTGTATTTTCTTTTCAGCATATAACCTGTTTTTGTACATTGCTTTAACTATAACGTACCCTTCGTATCTATTAATGTTTAAAACATCAATATAATACTTCCCTGTAGAGTTTTTTCTTAAAACCGCAGCAACATTACCACTCACTTCTAGTTCTATTTCACACTCTTTATCTACTGTTTTATCACCCATCATTACGTCAATTTCGATTTTTGTATCTGGAAACTCATCTATTATTTGACCATTTGCACTTCTTTCTATATGTAGTTCGCTAGGATAAGTATATACGTTGAAATTTTGAGCCTTTGAGCTTTCAACTTTAATTAAGTCTTTTATTAATTGATCATCAACCCTGAAATCGGATGAAGATAATCTAAAATCTCCTGTATCCAGATTCCAGAAGTTAGTCCCGGTTTTGTCAGACAACAATCCGGTCACAATCGCATTCGCAACAATCCCATTCGCTGTAACAGCAGTAGACCAGTCCCAATCCCTGCCGTCTGCTGTCCGTCTGTTCGCTATCTCTATTCCCTGTGTCCCCCATGCAATGCAGCCATACAAAGGACTATTAGGGTCTAAGTCCTCTGCAATAAACGCCCGGCCTTTGACTTTCTTTGCCACAGTAGACTGCAGCCGAAGCTGTGTAGTGATTCCATCCAGGATTCCTTTCACACGCTCTGCCATGATATCGCCCTCAGAGTTAATGACAGAATCTATCTTGTCTACGCTGGAGGCAATATTGTCTATGTAATTGCTCTGGAATTGTCCCAGAACAACGGATGTGACTCTATTTAAGATACAGTCATACTCTAATCCGACTACTCTTGCATCAGATATAATTCCTAGCTTATCGTGCCGGCAGTGGATGGTATCTCCCAGAGAGACAGTTTCCAGGATCTCATAGTCCTTGTACTGGTCTGTATTCTTCAAGAGAACCATATCGGCTTCTATGGTCACTTTCGGCTTGTCCAGGCCGGATTCAAACTGTTTCCTACATGCTTCGGTAAGTGCTTTGTCCAGATCAGCTTGCGTATCGCAGATAATGATTCCTTTTTCCTCATCATCTTCCTGGGCATCCTCACGCATTTTGATGTTGTCAAATTTCATAGTAGCCGCTTTGACTGTAGGATAATTCGAAAGGATAGGGCTATCTGCATATCCGTTTCCAGACAGTTTATAGCCGTTGTAGGACTTCGGATAGATTCTTGTTACCACCTCCGACATATCTACCGTCTCTGTGATTCCATTTGCCGGAATGTTCTTTCCATACCGCAGCTCTACGCCGTAATCACCGCCGACACGCTCATTTACGATAATTTTGAAGTTATCGTATAATATTTCACCGCCCCAGCGGTTCAGGAAGCTGTTGGCATTGTCTCCGTTGATGGCTTCCATCAGGTTCATGTATTCGTAGTATGCTGTTGTGCTCTTTGCAATATCGGACTGTGCAGAGTATTTCTTGTTCGGTGCAAGCATAATGTTTAATGCTTCCTGACCATTTTTGCCTGTTGGTCGGATGTCTGTAAGGAAACAATCGTTTTTGGAATCAAAGAAAATGGGGTAGGCTTCCACACTTGTACCACCCTCGGATTTTTCTTTCTTATAAATCCGAAAAAGTTGCTCTCCATTAAAAGAAGGAGCCTTTATCACAGCCCCTTCCTCTAAATATTTCCATCTTCCTTTCTTGTCAATCGGATGCTGCATCGTTAAGTTCCAGGAACCGTTTAGTTCCACGGAAACGGATGCGTCCTCCGGCAGCAATGTCATATCTCCGTTGCTGGAAAAATTCTTATTATTTTCAGAATAAACCTGAATCATTACAAGCACCTCCAGTTCGGGATAATCTTTAAGTCAAACCCAGGAGAAATTGAAATGGCATTTTCCCCTGATTTTAAGTATAAATCTTCGTATTTGCCGGTCACGGCTGCATTATTTAGTGTTCCGTCTTTTCGATATGCCAGTATCAGATCTGTGTCAATCGTGAGATTCTGGCCAACATTTGCAGTCATGCTTTTCCCGTTTACGGTAATGGTACACATGCCTTCGCCTGTGATTTTGTAAATTGGGTGGCATTCCTCTCCTGGATTTTTTGCTGCTCTCTCAGTTTCCATAATTTCTAGCCCTGTTTTGAAATAACTATATGGATCACAGGTAAATTCTGCTATAAAAACACCTATTTTTCTCGTCTTTCTTTTCTCATTTTTAAAGGTAATATAAAACACTTTATAGTAAAAATTTCTGTCATCTGAAAATTCTAATATTCCATTTCCACTTAGCCATTTTTTTATATTTCTGTATGTTGTGCTCCATATTTCTGGTATTTCCCGGAAATTAAATTCTACAGGGATTGTAATCGGTTCATAATCACCATCCGTTTCTGTCAGGATCCCATCTCTCCCAGCAATTTCAATTTCATTTATTCTTTTTTTTGGAATAGGGATATCCGGCCGCCTGGAAGGAAATACTTTATATTCCAGGCAGCTTTTTCCCTTAAAAGATATCGTAAACATGTATTCCCTCCCTATGCCAACCGTATCCTGGTTCCTTTTGTGTTTGCATATCGTTCCATCTTCTTGTTAATTCCATCCATAGCAATCTCTACAATTTCCCGTTTTGAGTAATTTCCGTTGATGTATATAGGAAGTTCTACAATAAATCTTCCTTGCTGCATACCAGCCTCGTTATAAACAGAACGTGCATTTCCTCTTGTTTCCGGTATTTCAACGCTGTTTCTTATCATTTTGTTTACATCATCTATTTTCTTTTCATATCCTACGCCAAACCCTTCCGCTGTATAACTTCCCAATTGCTCAAATACCTTTGAAGGTGAATTAATCCGCAACTCTCTCCTTGCTTGGGCTACTGCGGCACGGCACATATTTGCAACAGCATTGATTACGCTTGATCTGCCGGCACGGATTCCATTTGCAAGCCCTATAGATACGTTATAACCTGATGTGTATAAAGTATAGCTGTTCAGGCTGCTTGCCCCTATCCTCACATTTGACACAAGCATGCTTGTAGCACTTGTTACCATGCCGCTTCCCATACGAATTCCTGATGCAAGGCCTTGCGGTATATTCCGCCCAGTGTTTGTAAAATTGCTTTCCCGGAATTCATTCTGTGTTTTCTTTTTTATGCTATCGGTTACTGATTTGATGGCATTTTCCGCAGATGGCTTTCCTGCTTTTATTCCTCTTTCAATTCCAGAAGAAATATTTTTCCCTATACTCGTAAAATCTGCAACATTCAATTTGGTTTTTGCCATTTGGATGAGTTCTGACGTGACGGTTTTTATTGCACTGACTGCCTGCCCTTTACTGTCTGTGATACCATTTCTGAGCCCAGATACAACATCCCGACCAATCGCAATGAATTTCCGTGAAGGTGAGTGGCTGTCTAATTCATTTTTAGCCCCTTCCGTCACTTCACTGGCCATATTTTTCCCAGCTTCCCCAGCCTGTCCTTTTGTTTCATTTATCCCGTTTACAAGTCCCTGCACAGAATCTTTTCCAAGCTGGTTCATCACTGTATTTACTTGCTCTTTTCCTCCGTTTAAGGATACCGTGTACTGTTCTATCATGCCTTGCACACTTTGCTCTACACCCTGTTTCATATCCAGGGATTGGCTCCACATATTGTTAGCCTGCTGCAACTGTTCATCTGTCATGGATGCAAATGCCTGAACATAAGAGCTTCCCTGCGGTCCCATTTCCGCCAGTTTATCAAGGATTCCCTGATTTACTCCACGGCTTGCAAGCGTTTCCATGTTATCTGCCCAATTTGTCACACCCTCAATCTGTGACTGCATATTTGCCAATAATTGTTCGCTTGATAGCTGGACTCCTCCATTAAACTCTTCAAACATGTTCATCTGGCTTTCCAGGACTTCTGACACCCTCTGCTGCATATCTGTGTAGGTATCTGCGATTGTCTGAGCGGCTATTGTATTGGCATCAGCGGATATCTTCTGGGCTTCTGCATTGGCATTGGTAGCGTCTGTGTTTGTATTGGTAGATTCCGTTGCCGTATCCCAGTCAACACCAAGCTCTTTCAACCTTTCTTTTGTTGCTTCCATTTGAGCTGCTACTTCTTCGCCTTTTGCTTGGTTTTCTTCCAATGCTTCCGCATTTACTTTTTGGGCATCTGTAAGCTCATCATATGTCTTCTTTTCATCTGACTTTCCGGCTATCCAAGTAGTCAAAGGATTCATGGACTTCATGAGAAGATCATTTTCTTCTTCCAGCAAATCATTTCTTTTTTCTTCTATCCCGCTTGCTTCGTTCTCAATCTTGATTCTCTCAATCTCAATCTCGGACTTTTTCTTGATAAGCTCAATGGCGTATTCCTGTGCAGCCTGTACCTCTATCTGCTTCTGGCAGTTGTTGATGTATTCTGTCATCTGCTCATTGGTAAGGTTTAATTTGCCAGCCTGCTCATCATAAGCAAGGTTCAGACCCGGAATCAATCCGTTCAGTTCTGCAATATATCCCTGCATCACTTCTTTTTCTTCATTGCTCAGTTTTTCTTTTCCGGCCAGTTTTTCTATGTTCCCAGCAAGGATAGAAGCATATTCCCCCTGAGCCTGCATCTGGGCATTGTTTTCTTCATAGTTTCCAATTAAGTTGTCCGTCTCATCAGCAACCTTTTTCGCTGAATCGCATACCTTCTGATTCATCTCAGCCATCTTTTTGGATTCTTCGGAAGCCTCCCCTATGGTTGACGCATAAGCCGTTATGGCAGTCACACCTGCTGCTATAGCGGTAGTCACTAAAACAATCGGGTTCGCATTGCATACTGTATTAAATATAGTCTGTGCAACGGTTGCTCCCTCTGTAGCTGTTGTAAACAAGGACACGGCCGCAGATACTGTTTTAAAGGTAGCTACTCCTGCTGCCATTCCTCCTATACCTGCTTTCAGAAGGTCCATGTTATCAATTACAAGATCAAGCCCTTTCTCCATTGCCGGAAGTGCTTTTTCTGCAATCGGAGCCCCTACCTCTGACTGGAATTTCTTTCCAAGGGTCTGGAACCTCGCTTCCAAGGTATCGTATTTAATGTCCTTGATGGATTCCATGATACCTTTTACTTCATCATAGGTACTGTTCACCTTATTTAAGGAGGTGATGATGTCCATGGCGTTATCTTCGCCAAGAGCACTCCAGGTATCACTTGCAAGCGTGAGCATTTCCTGTTTGTTTGTAGCGGTTGCCAGGTCATTGATCACAGAGCGGAATACATCTTTTGATGTGGCTTTTCCGGCCTTCCACTGTTTAAATAGCGTCTGTGTGCTATCTGAAAACTTTTCAAGGTTATCTTCTATTCTTCCGTCTGCCAGGGAAATTGTAAACTCTTTTACAAAATCATTTACCTTGTCTAAGCTATAGGCACCGGAATCAAGTCCGTTTTGCATGATTGCGAACATTTCTTTCGCACTGAATCCCGCCTGGTGATACAAAGAACCATATTCTGCAATGTTGTCAGCAAGTTCCCCCGATTTATCCAATCCATTTTGAGCACCTTTCGCCATAAGGTCAAAGGCTTCTTCGGAAGATGCACCCATTTCTCCAATCAAAACGTCTACGCCACGGATGGTCTCACTTAAATCCATATCAAACACATCTCTCATAGCAATGCCGTTCTCTGTCATGGATTTTAGTTTTGATGGGTCGAGTTCTCCGGTGTACTGTTTTACCAGGGCCATTGACTTTGCTACATCATTGATATCTTCTCCGTAATTGTTTTTGTTTAGGTCATCCATCACAGTCTTATATTGTCTCATCTCTGCTGCGGTAGCCCCTGTGCTGGCCTGTAATTGCCTCTGAGCTGATTCAATGTCCATGGTAGCCTTTCCCATGGAAGCAGCACCTTCTTTTGCCGCATCCATCATGGAATCCACCAGATTTTCTTTTATCATGGTACCAAAGCTAATTGTAACCTTTTCCGCTTCTTTTACTTCTTTTCCATACTCATCTATGGATTTTGCACATTTGTCTGTTGAGGAAGCAGCTTCCTCCATATATTTAGCGTTTTTACTTACCTCTCTGGTTGCCTTTATGACCTGTGTTTCCGCAGTGTTTAGCTTGGCTTCCCAGTCCTTTACCCGGTTTCCAGCTGTTTGGTAATTTCGGTTCCCTTTTTCAATTGCTTTCGCTACATCTTCCAGAGCCTTTTCTTCCTTCTGAAGCTCTTTTTCCAGGGCACTTACAACTGCCTCCTGGCTTTTCATTGCCTGTTCTGAAGAATTTCCAGCCTTTTTCATAGCTTCCATTCGCTCTGTTGCAGACTTATATTCTTCCTGTAGTTCCTGCAGTTTTTTCTGGTGAGTGTCCTGCATTCTGTTCAGGGTTTCAATGCCTTTCCCAACACTATCATAGCTCTCCTTGGCATGATCCAGCGCTTTCGCAGTTTCTTTTTCTTTATTTTTATGTTCCTCTAAGATTTTCGAAAGAACATCATGTTTTTTCGTTAAGGACTCTATAGAGTTCTGCTGCCCTTCACTCTGTGCTTCTACTAATTTCATTTCAGATTTTAGTGTGTTTAATGCTTTGTTACAATTGGTAACATTCTCTTTAAATTCCCGTTCTCCATCCAGTGCGATAATTGCACCTATCTTCTTTGCCGCCATTTTCTCACCTTCCTTCTGCAATAAATAACATAAAAAGAGCACCTACCGATTTGATAGATGCTCTGATTATCGTATTGTTAATTAAGTGCTGGTAGATACTCCTCTATAACAAGAAATATCTTTTTCATAAACTCTGTTAATTTTCCATTCATATTACGAATAGTTTCTGCTTTCCATTCATAATATTCTTTTGCTGTCATTTTTCTGGCTTCTATAATGATTTCTGCTATCTGAGGTATGCATTGTTCAAAACATTGGCGTTCTGTCATCTTATGCCACCTCCTGGTACACAACTTTGCACTTATTGATGTTACCATTCGATAGCTGGTATTCAATCACCGTAGGATAACCATTTTCCTCCAACCATTCTTTGGCTTTCTGCAAAACAGGATCCTTGTACTGTACGGTTACGCCGTCATGCCCGTTTCTGCTGTAAGCAGTTCTGACAATTTCCTCAGTGAACAAATCCAATTTCTGAATAATAGCACTCATTGCCTTATCATGAGGTCTGCCACTTTCTGATAAAATACCAAGTTCTTTTGCCATTGTAGTACAATCCCACAAAACTGGAACGTCAGAAATCAACGGTACTTTGACTGGATATCCATTGTCTGAATAAATGCGGACAACTTCCGCAGCTATGTATTTGGAATCTACTCCTGCGTCATGTAGAGCACCTTTGATGTTCTTAACCATCTGATTGACGGATGGGAGTTTTTCTTTCTTGTCTGAGGTTTTCTTCTGTGGGATACCTTCACGAATCGTATCTTCCATATCATGAAAACGATTGATGTATTTCGCTGTAAACTCTGTCCCTTTAACGCCAGTCAGTTTATGTGCAATGAATTCACAACCTTTCTTTGTGACGTTGTAGCAAGGGCGGCTTTGATTATTTGCATCTTTATAAGCGGATTCTGTAAAGAAATCGCCCAAGCCAATTTTGGCTTCGGCTAATTGTTCCACATATCGCCGAATATCTTTTAACAATTTACTATGCTCTTTTCCCACCATTTCCGCTACTTCAATACTACTAATCATCTGTTCAATTTGTTTCATTATTAAAATTCTCCTTGTAATTCTGGTCGGAATTCTTTATAATGAATATAGAATTCCTGTTGGTTAACGGGTTTCTAATTCTGAACAAACACACACTCGCCAAAGTTACTGTGTTTGTTCTTTTTTTATTTCATCTTCTAGCAAATCTTTTTTTATTAACCCAATGATATAATTTGTCATACTTACGTCCGTCTGAACGGTCTTTATTTTTGCTTTCTTATACAAATCCTCATTGACTAAAAAAGTTACTCTTTTCATTCTTATCACCTCCGTGCTTTTTATATTATCACATGATATTTATTACGTCAATATGATAATTATCATTTTTTATTTATTTTAATTGTGTTGATAACGCATATATGTTAATATTATCATATAGAAAAAGAAAGGAGTATTATTATGGAAAACAAATTATCTTCTCGTATAAAAGAATTACGTACATCTCTTGGTATGACCCAATCTACTTTTGCGGAATCTATCGGAACTTCACAAAATGCACTTTCTGGTTATGAAAATAAAGATCGAATTCCTTCTTTTGAAGTTCTATTATCAATTGCATCAACTTACAATGTTTCTATTGATTGGCTATGTGGTCTTAGTAACAATAAAAATATTAAAGGGTTTAAAACTTATAGTGATGTCTTTCGCACAATTATAAACTTATTAAGCGTTAGGGTTAGTGAAACAAATTCAAATAATACCAAAAGTTCTCATTATCTTATTCACTATCACAACCAAGATAAGATTTTTTTTGATACAACCGACCCAAATTTTTCATATTTTTTTCCAAATTGGGTTAAAATGAACACACTTCTATTAGAAAATACAATTGATCAAAATTTATATGACCTATGGTTAGAGAAAGAATTATCAAAATATGATCGTCCTATTGATGGATTACCTTTTTAATCTCTTATCACCGAGTAATTGGTGGTTTTCTTTTCCATTTACCCAAAGAATCTTAAAGGGGTGCTATATTGTCACCCCTTTTGATAACGTAGTCTCAATTTGTGACGTCCTTTTATCGGGTGCTCAGTTTAAACCCCCGTTCAATTTGAGGGATGCTTACGCTGCAAGCTGCATCATGGCATTATTTTTCTGTATAAACTCCTTAATCTGGTCATATCCCCAGCCACAATCTACTAAGCCACTTACTAGACATTCCATGGATTGAACTGCTCTTAGCTGCTCCACAGGCAGATAATCTCTCAAATTTTCTTTTTTACTGATTCCTAATTCTTCTCTTAACTGCTTTGCATTTTTTCCAAATAGCATCTTATAAATACAGTTTGTGTAAGTAGAATACGCATGTCCATGCATACGCTCATTCTCGGTGGACTGCTGCAATGCTTTTGTAAGAGACTGTCGGACTGCAATTCCTTTTTCTCTTTCAATAAGTTTCCCTTGCAATGCTTTTTCCATCGCATTAAACTGTTTGATATACGCTAATTTGAATTTCATTGCCTTCTCACCGGTATAGCCCATTACAAGAAGAGTAAATCCATCCCTATTCATTAAATACATAGGGTTCTTTTTCCCATTTGAAGCCTTATATTCTGTTTCATAGAATAGAGCCGAAAATTCGGCTGTATCCAAATTATCAGAAATTCTTCTCACATCTTCCAGCACATGTTTATGCTCTTTTTCAAACGTTTCTGCCACATCTAAACTTGATACCACTGTCTTTTCCTCTTTATTCACTCTTTTTACTTCTACTAACATAATTTCAATCCTTTCTGTTGAATTTTTACTTACAAAAAACAATATGGTAGATTTTTTATTTCAGGCATCAAAATAAGACACAGCATTCCGCCATGTCTTTCGTTACTTTGGGGAGGACAGGAACATACCCTGGCAGGACTCTTCCCCAATATTCGATTAACTTCATATTTTTTAACAAGCATTAAAAAAGCACCTATTAACGAAATAGATGCTCTTTCAATGTTATTTTCTTTTAATTTCAAATGTCAGGAATGGTTTATTCCTAATCTTCTTCCATACGCACCACCCTAAATAAATAGGTAGTATAATAAATGACAATTCCGGAAGCCACAGAATCAGGCCAAGCACTGTGACCCAGACAATAAGCTGTAAGAGTATTTTTAGTTTTGCCATATCCCCATGACCTCCTTTTTCTTTTATTATACTACCTTGACGTTTATAAGTCCATAAGGGAAACTTCTTTTTCCTGTTCTATAAACAGGCATTTCTTTGTCTTAAAATTATGATACCATTTGAAGTGCCGGTACATTTCAAACCATTTTCCGTAATACATGCGGGATATCTCTTTTTCTGTATATCCAATCTGCATCCCGATGAAGACAATCCAGGAAAAATCTATTCCTGTGTCTTCTTGGTCTGCGGGTTCTGTTCGGTCTGGCTCTTCGGATTTATGGTAAAAAAACAGCGGTAAAACTCGTCATGGAGCTGGTTCGCGACACGAATTACAGAGTCCCCAACCTTTCTTGCAAGTTCTTTCCTTGTATATTTCACAGGAGTTCTGCCTTCTAATTCCGCCGTAATCTCTTCCCCTTCGTTGACCATGAAGAAAAGTGCAGCACTTACCTTTTTCATATCCGGGAATTTTACCTTGTACTGTGCTTTTTCGAGTTCTTCTCCTAGTTTTTCCACTGGGTCTTCTTCGCTTCCTTCTCCCAGTTCTTCTTCCAACGCTTCTTCGATTTCATCTTTTTTTTCTTCGATTTTCTCTACCGTAATGAGTCCTTTTTCAAACTCGTTCAAAGAATCGAATTCATTTTGAATTTCTTCCAGCACAAGGAGGTCGCATTTTATTGGGTATTTTCTTCCCTGTAATTCAATTTCATTTAATTTTTCAAACATACTTTACTCTCCTTTTGCGGTAACGCTTGCCAGTCCTGCTTTTCTTGCTTTTTTCTCCTTTGTAATTTCTACAATCAGAATTTTTTCACCGGTTTTAGCAGCAATTTCTTCCGTTCCATCCCACGCTGTATAACCAGAACTACATACTGCATCAAAGTAAGGCATCTGTGGGTCTACACCGCTTTTGTAAACATATGTATTTTCCCCTGTTTTTGTAGGTGTTACTGTTATTTTAGTCTTTCCATTCGTTAAACCAATGGCGCTTTTTACATCCAATTTTTCCAGCGTATATCCCATTTTTTTATAGATGTAGTTGAACGCATCAACCACTTTTTCAAAAGTTTTTGTGCTCTTCCAGTCTCCTGTGTCTTCTGCAACAGCACGGCCTGTGATAGATGGGGTCTTATATTCGATATTTTCTCCTTTTGTTGCATAATCCTCGTTTGGCTCAGAGAATTTTACTTTATGCAGGAAGTTTCCTGTGAACATCTTCTTTCCGTCTACTTTTTCTACGCTCACCCATCCCATTCCAACATAACCATTTTCATCATCTGCATTAAACAGGATTTCTCCATCTTCCTCTACTCTGTGTCCAAATACAGAACTTCTTGATTCTTTTGGAATCGTATTCGTGTTCAGACCAACTTCTGCACTTACAAATTCTTTGTCATACTCAATCTGGACATCATCTGCATTTAAACTTCCTTCCGCATAAGACGGATTAACGGTGATTCCGATTGCTTTTCCGAATACAAACGGTGTTTCATAAACTCCAAGTCCTGTCCTTGGTGCTACGATTGGTTTTCTAAGTCCTATAAATGCCATAATCTATTCCTCCATTTTTTCTTCAATTTCGCATTCAAATATCAGGTGTCTTTTCTGGTTTTCTACGTCAACGGTTACCTGGGGGAAGGTAAACCCCTGCCGGAACAAGGCCATGCGAATCTGGTTTTGTTCTTTTAAGAAATTTTCTTTTTCCGGAAGGAAGAAGTGTACCTGCACATAAGCAATGACAGCCTCTGGTTCATCATCCGCAAAGGATGTCCCTCTTTGGTCAGCATAATTGTATGTAAAATACTTCTCTCCTGCTCCTTTGTAGGTATCCGGGCTGTATGGATAATGAAATCCCCGGATTGCTTCTACAATGTTTTCAAATGCTGTCAAAACTTCACCTCCTTGTCAAACACTTCCTGCATTTTCTTTAAAGCCTCCGGCTCTGCATTGTTGATACTTTTCTGTATGACTGGTTTTGGCGACTGTCTGCTGTTTCCATATTCAAGGTAAAATAATTTATCCTGATTCCTGACAGCTCCAGAGCCATAGCTTTTTCTGTGCCCAACATACTTCCCGTTTTTTGAATATGCAGCGTGGGATTTTTTTGCATACCGGCCTTTTTTGTCATCTTTCCCTCTTGCGGTGGATACTGTGAAAACTCCCAACGCATTCTTCCTTGGCTTGTTGTGATGGATGCTGTTAGCCAAAGTCCCCGTTCCATACTTTTTTGTACTTTTCCGGATAGTGGCTTTCAATTCCTTGTCCATGATATTTGCTGCTTCATTCACCGCTTTCATGGCAATATTGTCAGCATCCATCCCAAGCCGTTCCAGGTCTTTGATAAACTCGTCAATCCCATCAAATTTAAAATTTGCCATTTTCTCTCCTTTGGCAAGTAAGAATCATTGTTCCCGACTTATTCTTTTTGTATGTCCTTTTGATATCATATAACAAGTTGCTACTTTCATCTTTCAGAAATGTTTCTCCCAGATAATTGCATGCCATAATCTCTATATTCTGATCTGCCGTATACCCTTGCTGTGATGCGAAAGTTTCATCACTTCTCGTCACGTCTGTATAGCTTGCCTGAATTCCCGCTTCCCATTTTACTTCTTCTTTCAGGAATCCATCTTTGTCTTGGCATGAAATGATTTTCCTAGGCAATGCAATGCTTCCTGTCCACATCTTCCATCATCCTTCCTCTGCCGGTCCTTCTAACGTAAGCCTAGACACTTTTTTTCGGTATAAATCTAAATATTTTTCAGTATCTGTTCTATCGTTTCCAAGATATGCTTTCGCATAGAGGACAATTGCCGTAATAGCTCCTTCATGTCCGCGCTCTTCTTCACTTTCCAACACTGTCTTAGAGACTCCAGAAGACAGCATATCATCTATACTGTCCTGGATATATCCTCTTAGATCCTCGTCATATGCAGCAACCCCGCCTGCTATGCCGCATCTTTTTTTTATTAAACTAAATTTTTCTTCTTTTATGTTCATCTTGTTTTTCCTATGATACAGTAACATCTTTAAGGATAATCTGTCCGTTTACAAACGCTTCCTCATCCTTCACTTTGCAGTCTTCCCTTTCAATAGCACGGTACAAAGTCAAGTCTTCTTCAAAAGCATTCAGGTTCCCAGCTACCGCTACATTTGAGATTGTAATAGTTGTCTTTTTCCTGTCAAAGAATTTAATTCCTTCTTTTAAATCTCCGATGATAACCGGAATTTTTCTTTTCTGTGATTCTGTTGTATCAGATGCAAGGTCTGCGTTTGGAATCACCACTACTGGCACCCTGGTTACACCTGCACACAGCACCATTTCCATTGGACTTGCAGGGTTTGGCTGGAGAAGGTATTTTCCATCTGTGTCTTTTAAGGTGTCTAAATACTGCAGCCCATCATCATTGGTAATGATTTTGGATGTCGGTTTAAATGCCTGTCCCAAAGTGATGTTCAATGCCTTTTTAATATCATCCAGGTCTTTTAACTCTGTTTTTTCTTTTGTTTCGACTGCTGCCAAGATGATTTTATTTCTTGTTACCCTGGATTCATCTCCAATCCAATTGATTAAGGTTGCAGCAACATTAGCATCTGAATCTTCAAACAATTCATTAGTTGCAGGGAAGTATCCGGCATATTTGGAAATTTCATATTCCATTCTTTCGAATTGTGGGGTTGTTCCTCCCTGAATCTTGGCTCCCTCTCCTACTTTACTAAATCCGGTCTGGCTGGAACGTTTTTTATATGTCCTAGCACCTTTATTGGTTGTTACATTTTCTACATCTACCAGATCAATCAAGGATGCCTTTGCTGCTCGTCTTTCCTCGATTTTTGTCTGGATGTCTTCCGGCACAGTATAGCCACCGTCTGCCGGTGTTCCTTCCTTCATCTGATTTCGAAAACCAGTTCTAGCCGCATTAGCAAATTCTTTGATTGGGTCTTTGTCTGCTAAAGGCTTCCCAGCCCCAGGTGTCGCAATGTTCTGTACACCTGTATCGTCCAGGTCTTTTAAGATATCAAACTGCTGCTGCATGTTCTTTAACTCTTCCTTTGCCTTTGTTGCGGCATCCAAATTTCCTGCTTCCGCAAGATTCTTTACTTCTACTTTTTTCGCATTGATTTTATCCAGCAATTCTAATAACTTTTTATTCATGTCTTTCTTCTCCTTTTTTTGCATAATAAAAGGACTTAAACTCCATAGAAGTCTAAATCCTTCAATAACTCTTGTTTTGCTTTTTCTTGCACTGCTCTTTCTCTTAATTCATCCGTAAGCCTCATGCCACTGTAATTGTTTGTAAAGTAGCTTTCACTTTTTTCTTCTTTTATGATCTCATCCACGAAACCATATTCCAGACACTGATTTGCTGTCAGCCATGTTTCCTTGTCCATAAGCCTTAAAATCTCTTCCTGGCTCTTCCCGGACTTTTCTGTGTAAGCTGCTGCCATAGATGCATTCATCTGTTTCAAAATATCTGCATTCTTCTGCATGTCATGATAATCACCAGATGCACCGTGCATGGAAACATTATGGATCATCACCATTGCAACTGGGCTGATTTTATTTTTTCCTGCCATAGCAACAACTCCGGCAGCGCTTCCAGCTATGCTCTGGATTACAATGGTCACATTCGGGTTTCCTCTCAACAAGCTATACATCTCTTGTCCTGCCATTACAGAGCCGCCTCCGGAATTTACATGTACTTCTATTTCCTCTCCTGGCTTTGCGTTGATCAGTGCATTTTTTACATCATTTGGGCATGTAGAGTCCCATTCAAACCAATCATAAACCCATTTGTCATCATTGCTTATGATATCTCCTTTCACGTCAATTACTACCACCGTTTTCACCTCCTTTTCTGTACTGCTGCCCTACGTCTGTAATCGGTATATAATTTCCGTTTACCATCAGAATGTCTCCACCCTCTTTACTTGGCAGGTCAAGATATTCTCTTGCCTCATTCGGCATGTAAATTCCATTATTTACCGCATTTTTTAACATTTCCATCTGCGTCTTGCTGTCTGTCCTCAAGATTGCTTTTTCATTGAATTTATAAAAACACTGGCTTTTCAGTTCTTCCGGGGTCAGTATCTTTGCATTAATCTCCTCTTCATAGCTTTTCAGCCGATAGGACATCGTGTCCACATAAAAAGCCAGTTGCTGCGTCTCACTGTTCGCATAGCTGGCTTTCTCATAATCATTGATCTGGTTTGGTTTAATTCCGAATGCTCCGGCAATCTGCAACGCACTGTATTTCCTAAGTTCAAAAAATTGTGCGTCTGCCATGCTCATATTTAAAGGAGTAAGTGTAAGCCCCAAAGGAACCGGGACTACCTTTCCTGCATTCGCAGACCCTGTCAACTTGTCCGCAAATTTTTTCTGAAGTTTTCTGATTTTATCATCTTCTAAATCCCCCAGGTATTGCATGGCCATGCTTGCCGTTAATCCGTTTTTGTATAGGTTGTTTAAATATTCCTGGCTTTCCCCTGCCCCGTCTACAGTTGCTTTTAATATCTCCCTTACTGGTGCACCCATGAAACCATCAAATGTGTACCATGTTTTAAAATGCATGATTTCGCTATTTCGGAACATGTACTCCTTCCCGGTCTTAGGGTCATTGTACCTGTAATACAGTTCCCCTTTTCCTCCGAACAATCCTATATCATCCATGATTGGGGTCACATAGCTGCTCTGCATTGGCCACAGATCCAGTATTTCATATTCTCCCCCGTATTTCTTCGGATTAAACTTTGTCCGTATCCAGATATATCCATTCCCATAGTGCTGGCAGTTCATTTCTGTTGTTGTCCACAAGGTTGTTGGTGTCATAAAGGGATTTGGCCTTACAGACATTAAAATCCCGGCAGTGGTCGGTTCTGCCCGGATTCTTCCTTTTTCCGTCTGTTGGTAGTATTTCAATGGCATTTTCCCAATGGTTTCCGACATCATTTTTAAACAGGTGAAATAAGTAACCTCAGCTACCGCTTTTTTGCTTCCTGGATGGATGCCGAGCCACCAGAGCAGTTCCTGGTCTTGCAAGCTTACTCCTGCGACCGGCTCTTTTCCTATTCGATTTTTTATTTTTTCTATGATTCCCATTTATCAGTCACCTTCCAAGAATTCATCTATATATTTTTCATACGATTTTGTAAACTCATGATACAGAGCAAGTTTATAGGCACATAGGATTGCATCCACAGGGTCAATCCTTTTTGTAGTTGCGTCTTTATCAATTTTAATAAGCCCTTGATTCTGCCTGATTACAGCATTGCTCATTGCATAATTTAAAAGTGGATTGTATGTATAAATTACATGCTTGCTATAAACCTGTTCCCTAAGTCCTTGTGTGGATTCATTCAGGGATTTATAGCTTTGGAAGACTTCTTCCACATCATACCCGTCTTCTGAAAGGTCCATCATAAGTTTGCTTGCATTTGCCGGGTCAAAACACAGACATTCAATTTTCCATTCATTTTCTTTGCAAAAGTCTATCACATATTTCATGACTGCATTCTGGTCTACAATAGGTGTATCTGTAACCGTCAGATAACCCATTCGTTCCCATGCGTCATAATCTACTTTATCCTTTGCTTTTCTTTCGGCCAGCTTCTCCCTGTTTGGTATAAAAGAATGCGAATACACGATATACTTTATGATTTCCTGCCCTGTAGAATCGTACTCTCCTGATTGGTATGGTAACATAAACGCTACGGATGTGAGGTCAATCTTTGCAGACATATCAAATCCCACATAAACGCTCATTCCCCGTGTGTCTATTGGAATTTTGTCTACCTGGCAGGCTTTCCATTTCGCCATGTCCATGTATCCGTTTTCTTTTGCCTGTACCCAGATATTTAACATCTTTGTAAGAAAAGCTGTCATTTTCTCCGGTATTTCTTTTGCTATCTGATAGGCACCCCTGATTTTATCCCTTCCGTCTTCGTAGCTCATACGGATTGGGTTCGCCTTCCACCAAAGCCTTTCGTTTCCTATATTCTCAATATCTTCGTAATCTTCCTGGTCAACTTCCAGGATATCAATAAAATATTCGTCATTTTCTGCATCAACGTCAGGATCCAATATTTTTGAACAATAGGTGTATTCCTGCACAAAACATGGATACGTCAAATCCATTCCTGCAGTAGTGATAATCATCAGGAGTGGTTCTTTTGTATTGGAGCCAAGTCCTAAATCATAAAATTCCGTTGTCTTATGTTCGTGATACTCATCTATGATCAGGCCGGCCGGGTTTGTTCCATCACCATTTTTACCGTCTTCTTTGCATAAGGCTTTGATGAAACTGTCTGTTTTAATATGCTCTATCAGGTCTTTTGTAATTTTAAACTTATTGCGGAGTGGTGAACCCCTTAACATTAGCCTGGCTTCATTCGGTATAATCTTTGACTGGTCACGCTTTACACCGGCAGTGTAATATTCATAGGATTCCTGATTTCTCGTTGCCTGTGTGGAAATTTCATATAGTGCAACTCCTGCCTCCATTTGGGATTTTGCATTTTTTCTCCCAACCTCTATGAAGCTTCGTTTGAATCTCTTTTTTCCCGTCTCTTCATATCTCCAACCGTATATCTGGCAGAGCACAAATTTCTGCCAAGGTGTCAGTATGATAGGTTGTCCGGCCAGCTCTCCTTTGCTGTGTCTCAGAAGTGCAAACCAATCTACAATCTTTTCTGCTTCTTCTTCATCCCATATATACGGAAATTTGGAACTAAGCACATTTGACGCTTCACTTTTCTTGATATCTTCTAAAAAGCGAATGCAAGCCCATTTATGTTTTTTTCCACTTATATAATCTTCGTCTTCTGATATCCGGACATCACCTATGCACCTTTCTGCATAAGTGACCAGTTCACTAAGAATCGTCATAAATCATCTTGTTCCCTCTCTGTATTATATATTTCCAAATCGTTCCTGTATCATTTCCTCTGTTTTTTCCGTCTTGGTAACTGCTGCCTTCAGCCTGGAATCTATGGTCAATCCACATAAGGAAGCAAATTTTCTCATTTCATTTGCATAATTTGTCTGGATATCTACCATAGGATTTTTCACTACAATGACACCGTTTCTTGTTTCTCTATCAATGTAATATGTCTGTTCCTTCAAAATATCGGTTGCTTTTATATAGTTTGCATAAGCATTACAATAGCCACCCAAATTTGCGTAATCCAAATTCCCAACAATACTTATTTTATTTAATTCTTTTACAATTCTTCTCCATTCTTTCTTTGCTGTATCATCAATCAGCCATTTTGGAGGTGTTTTCAATTGGTTATTCCCTGTTGTAACGCTTTCCTCTTCCATTTTTCTGTTCTGTTTTTCCACCAGAGTAAGGTGTGCTTTCTGCATATCTATTGGTTTTCTGGTCTTTCCCAATTCTTTCCCTCCTTCCCAAATGCCAACTTTTCTTTTTTATTCGGAGTTTTTCGTGAAGAAGCCTGGACATGCGGTCAGGGCAAAAATCATAAAAACTTTTTCGACCGCCCCTACCCCTTCTCACTTCGGTAGTGCTGCACCATAGCTTTCAGTTCCTCTTGCATCTCATTTTTATTTTTCCTGTATTGCTGCTCTATCATACTATGCGTATCGTGATTCAGGCTTATCAGATTATTCACATTATTCCTCAGACTCCAGTTCTCCCTTAATGGCACAATATGATGAACTGTATCTGCCCTGATCACAATGCCCTGTGTCATGTAGACATATACATCTATTCCTTCATCCAATTGCAATACGTGTTCTCTTACAGCTTCCCATTCTCTGCTGTTATAGTATTGCTTACTCCGTCTATCTCTGCTGTACTTGTCATATTCCTTGTGTCTGTCCTTCAGACATTGGCATGTTGTTCCAGCTTCTATTCTCTTCCCACATCTGCTGCAGCGTTTGTATATTGGCATCTCTATCTGCTCCTTGTGTGTAGTAAATGGACCCTCTGGGGTTTGAACCCAGGGCTGCCCGGTTATGAGCCGGATACTCTAACCTGCTGAGTTAAGGGTCCTTATGGGTAATAGAAAAGACACCCCGGGAAGGGTGCCTTATATTTGCTTTCACAAGCTATCGATTATTGAGTCCACTTTTCTTTTATTTTTTAAACTATTTTTACTATATTTTTGTAACATTTGTATCGCAAATTGAATTTGCTCGTTTACCCATTTAAATTGTTTAAAACATTCTTCCTCCATTCCATCTTTCTTAATTTTCTCAAAGTCTATATGGGCATCTCTTGTTAGCGTTCTATTATTTGTCACATAGGCAATAAATTCTTCGTTTGCAGTATCACTCATACTAAAACTATAATTATTAAATATACATGTCATCCTAAGTATGGAACATAAATAATTATCTTTTATATTTAAATAAATTCTATATCTATTTTCTCCCTTTACATGACTTTTTAACGTTCTAATACCTATGCTCGAAAACATCTTCTCCATTAATTCTATAGATAAACTACCATCGTATATATCTGCGATTTTCTTAATCCCTGGGCACAATAGAATCTTATTAAACTTCTCTTCTTGCATATTAAATAGCATAGTAAAATATGGATCATCCGAAAAACCTTTCCCCTCTGAAAGCCAACTTACAATTAATCTACTTTGAATTCCATCTTCTAATTTGGTTGTATAAGTGGCTGCAAAATATTCTTGAAATGATCTATGTGAAAAGGTGTACAATAATCCATCCTTAACAAGCATACAAACAGACTTGACCAAATCATCTAAATAATCATCTACTTTAAATTCAATATTTGAAAATTGTTCTTTTGCAAGTCCTAAATACTTCCGAACATCACTCTCTGAAAATTCATATTGACTTTTAAAATACGTTTTAAAACAAAAATATGAAAATATTGTTTTGAAATCATCTGCTCCTAAGCCAGTTCTTATATCTCTTTTAAAGCAATCTTTTGAACCATCATGTATATTAAATAATGTCGAAAATGCCTGTTCATAAAAATCACTTAATTTATCTGGTATCGATGCTCTTTCATCAAATGTCATAAGCATAATCGTCAATAGCAATGGATTAGAAGCAAATGACCGATATTTTTCATACAATCCATGATTTAACTCATACATAAATTTTTCTTTAGTATTTTGTTCATAATCCAATTTGGAGATTAAATCTAACGCCTGCAACTTGTTTAATTTCATAGCTTGTGCTTCTTTGAAGTCATTCCAACCAATAAACTGTTCCATAGGTCTAGAAGACATAATATAATAATTATCTGGATATTTAGTACATAATTCTCTTATCCCTTTACCTAGGCTATAGCTTTTCTCCATTTTCACCTCATCAAATCCATCGAAAAGTATGATATATTTTCCCGATTCCATACTATATTCAAAATATTCTTTTTCAACATCAAATCCGCAACTATGTAATGATGCATACACCAAATCTAAGGTATCAATAGATTTAGCTTCTTGGTTATTTATTCCTCTAAGTTCAACAAAAACAGGAATAAATCCTTCTTCTTTTATTGTATTCAAGAACATATATTTTAATAGAGTTGTTTTACCTATTCCAGCAGTACCTGTTATTATTATTCTATGCCCTAAATCTATAATATTACTCACTTTTTCAGAACTTATTTCACTATCCTGGTACACTATATTTACACTCTCATATATGCTATATATATCTCGAGGTTCTTTACGATAAATTAATGTTTTAACCATTCTTATTTTTTCTGACGCAATTTTCAAATATCTTTCATAAGCATTTCCAAAATCAATATCCATTTTCTTATCATCTTCTTCAAAGTATTTTTTTATACTTCCGCATATCGATTTAATAGCATCTTTTGTCAACTCCGTTATGACACCTACTGCAATCTGTTTTTTTATATTATCCATAACCAAATCCTCCAAATCATACTTTTTTTCATAATACAACAAAACACCCCATATTTCTACAGGGTGTTTGGAAAAAAGTATTTTGGGATGGTCTCCATTTAGGAGAATTGGAAAGCCAGGAATCGAACCTGGAACTTGGAATTGTTTCCTGCTCTACCAACTGAGCTACTTTCCAAACTTGCAACCCATATGTGCCGTTATACCGGTTGCGTGATGGTTTCCGGCCTATCCTTGGCTGATTTTGATATGGCAGTAACATAACCATGAAGTAGACTGCCTCTTACCGGCACTGTACTTTTGTATCTTTTAAGAAAGAGAGCTGACGGTCTTTGCAAGTCCTCGCACACTTAAGGTCACCTTGCAGGCGTTACCGTCTGAGCCTGATACAGCAACAGGGCTGTGACACTCTGCTGCCATGCCATACATATAAAGGAGGCTGATAGTCAAATGTGGCAAGTTACTACCTCTGTTGCAACTTTACCTGATATCATAATATCATGAAAGCAGGTCAATTTTGTCACCATTTTTCAAATTATCAAGATAATAGTAAAACAATCTTCTGTGAGCATAAAACTCATTTATTCCCATAGGTATTCTTCCCAGCTTCTCATCATATTCAATAAACCTGTAAGATAAATCATTCGTCACGCTTTTAATTATGTATGGGTATATCTCTGCGGATGCAGCTATCGCAGCCTGCTCTATCATTTCACAATCTTTCTGATACATAACGTTTCTGATTGCTTTTGTCTCTAAGGGGTTTTCTTTGTAGTTACTTTTCGGCATACCATCATAGTTCATAGCTCCAACGCCTCTGCTTATCTTTGACTTCTTCTCTTCGTATTGTAAGCAGAAGGCCCTTAACTCATCATACCGGTTCTTGGATATCCCATAATCTTCCCAGGTCATGTCTCTTAGTCTTTTCTCCAATGGAATCACCTCCTGTATCTCTTCCCCGTCTCCTTGTCCCTTATTTCTGTTACTTCCATCCCGGATTTTCCTGCTGCCAGATTCAGCTTATTAAATACATTCCATATGTGTTTTGGCATCCGGCTGGCTCTATGTACTGCTATTTCTGCAGTTGGGTCTTTGTATCCTTCTTTGTTCATCTGCGCTCCTTCCTGGCATATCGGACATACTTGCCTTCCCTCTGGGATTATCTCCCCACAGCATATGCATCTGTCTTCCATTTAGTCACCTTCTTTAATCTCAGTTTAACTCCTTTATCCACCTCTGTTTTTTCACAGCAACTGGATATTTGTTTTTTGTCGGGAATAAACTCATTTGTTCCGGCTCTACTTCCCTTGGTCTGCTCGGTGTGTTCCAATCGCCACCACCTACACCATCAGCTTCGCACACCCACCCAGATGCTTTAAGGCTCGTACCTGATTCTGATTCAAGTATGTAAGTAATTATCTTCTCGTATCCCATTTCTTTTGCAATTCTCGCCGCCCGGCTATACAGAAAACTGCATACATTTCTGCCTCCAGTAGTGCACAACCTGAGAACTTCCAGCGTCTTACCATTATCTAGAATTCTTGATACAGGCCTTCCTACTTGAATCACTCCTACAATCTCTTCATTATCTACTGCGGCAATTCTGAACTTATCTCTGTGTGCTGCCATGTGATGCCTGTGGTGTTCGTTTATATATGCTTGACAGTCTTTAAGTTCAATTGGCTCTGCTATCATATTTAGTCACCTTCTTTAATGCCCTGCCAGAAACGTATGCAGCATATGTTCCCGCCAGTCTGCTTGCTTATTACTCCATCTTTCGCATGTATCATCATCTTCTATCAGGATGCCTTTTAAATCGCACAGGCCTCCGTCATTTTCTGTGCAGGTGGCACAGGTTCTTATTTGTTCTGTCATATCACTTCACCTCCAACAAATCTGGGTTATCGAAAATATTTCCCAACTTTTCAATTTCAAATGGTGCCTCTGATAATTTATTAATCAAATTACTGTAAGCTTCTTGACCGTCAGGTGCTTTCACTTTTAACTCATATTGTCCGTAACTGTACTCAACTATTCCCGTTTCAGATGGAATCAAATAATCATCGCACTCAAGCGTTATTGTAACAATATCATTCTCCCAAATCTTCCGGCCGTTCTTGTCGTTCAGACCAATGTACTGGCAAAGGGTGGTTGGGTCGATTTCGTATTGTAAAAACCTGTTTGGTAATCCCCAATCTGTCATTGTTTCGTACAAAATATAATGATGTGTTGGTACAGGATGTCTTTCATAATCTTCTGAAATACAATATGTTGTTTCATCTAACTTGCAATAATACCCTTCCACCCATTTTCCATTATCTTTTCTCTTTGCTTTAAAAAGGATTTGTCTATTCATTTATTCCACTCTCCTGTCTTTTATTTTTCTTGGCAAAATTCTGTCACAATCTATACAGTATTTTCTTTTACTTGTCCATTCATTAATATCCTCTGTACCGCCATTTGGCTCTCCATCCCAAGTAAATAAAAGTGCTCTATGTACTTTCTCAATTTCATAATATCCACTATCTCCACCACAAAACGGGCATTTCTTTAGTTCTTCCATTTCTTTCACCTTTCCGCTCCTACTATTCCGACCAATCAAGTTTCTGCCCGCAATATATGCAATATTTCCCAGAATCACTTGCTTCGCATATAGGGCATACCATTATTCCACCATAGGCTTTTCGTTTTAATACAGGTTTCTTCGGCAACTGCTTTTCCAGTGCTTCGATTGCAGTTTTATAATATTTTGGAACATACTTAAATCTCATTCCTTCCATATCGAATAACATCAATTTTAAATATTCTATTGCTTCTCTAACTTTCTTTTCATCCATCTTCCATCACCTCTCTTTCTATCTCCTCATCCTTCAATTTCAGCAAATTTCCGCTCTGATAAAATACTGCCCCTGCCGGAGTCACCTGCATACATTCGATATAGCCCTCTGCTTCAACTTCTTTGTTGCCATATCTGCTGTGCATAGTTGCCTTGTGTTTGCGAAGATAAGTTTTTCCGGGGATTAAGTCTTTCTTGTCCATACTTATACCTCCCTGTTGTCCTGCCACTTTTTCAGAATCAATGCGGCAGGTTCTTCGTATCCTGCATCCAGAAGTGTTTTTACTGCCAGGTCTACAGAAATATATCTGTTCTTGCTGTCCGCTTCTCTTAGATTGTTTTCCATTTCCTTCCAGGCAGATTCAACACCGCATTTCTCTTCCAATTCCTTCATCATGTCGGAAACTTTCACATACCTATTCGCATAGGTATCCCAACTGTCACAGTCTAATGTGTGCTTAAGCATCCGCTCAATATACTGTTTCAGGCGTTTCCCTCGCCATCCATAGTCCTCGTATAATGTCCATAGAGCCAATGTTCTAATGGTATCTGATAATCTGTGCAGTAGAACCAAATACATGCTCTTAAGGTGTTCTTCCGGGACTACAACGGATATTCCACAGATACCTCTGCACCGCAAATCCGCTTCCAATCCGTCTATTCCCTTTGCTTTTGCTGTTCTAAGTGCATAAGCTGCACCCTCATTCCTCCATTGTTCTTCCTTGCGATTCATTTTTGTTTCCTCCTGCCTCTTACGCTCTCTTTTCTACATAACTCTTTTTTCCTGTCCCGATATAATTCCGCTCCTGCCAGCACAAGAACCCACACGACCAGCAGGGCTATCAGGAATACGCTTATCTGGATAAGCAGCACTGCAATTTCTTGTATTGTGTATAATGCTTGCAAATTCTCACACCTCTATCCCATCCACAGATTTTAATATCCTGTCCGTCTGCTCCCGGATAAATCCAAGAGCCTGTGCAAGTTCCAAATCGTGCTCTTTGATATGGTTATGTACTATGTCTTTCTTAACCAGCTCTAAAACTTCTTTGATAGTTCCGACATATCCTAATGTGCTGTATATTTCTTTGTCCGTCTTTGGGTTCTTTTTCCCGGTATCTCTTAAAACACTATATCCGTAATTATTGGTCTGCACATAATAGTTATCTATGATATGCAGCATTTTGCTCACTCCTTCCTTTCGGTACACACCGCCTATGTATCCAGATGTCTGTTTTTCTCTTGGTTCTGACATATTCGTAGTCCTCACCCTCAATGGTCTTTCCACAGAGATAACAAATACGTACTATATGTTCTTCTTTTTTTTGATTAGCTTTGCTTTTCAATTCTCTCCAACTCCTTTGTCACTGCCAGCACCAGATTTCGAAACAATTCTAAATACTCATACTTACTGTCAAGTGCTTTTACATCTTCGGCGTACAACTTCCAGAATAATTCGCTATGATCTGGTGAGGAGTATTTTTTAAATAATCTCCATAAGTCTGCGAATAGCTCGTAATATTTTTTAATATCCATCTAATTTCCTCGTTTCGTAACTTTTAGTAACGTTTTTGCAACACGAAAATCTAGTATTTATGCGGTGTTTACTGTTTGTTACGTTTGTTACGGTGTTACGGTTAGTTTCTATATAGGAAAAATTTTTTTATTTTATTTCTAATCCATGTAAGAAATAAAAAAATAAAATTAAAAATACCTATATAGGGAATCGTCTGTAACACTGTAACGCCCGTAACATTTACGAAAACGGTAACATTTCTTGTTCACTATTTTCTAACGTCATAAAGCCATCACTATCAGTTTTTAGATTATTTTCAGTTTCTTGCTTTAAATACACACATCTATGTATTTTATCTCCTATTCTCTTATTTTTTGTAACTTCGCCCTTGTTGGTCTTAATTAGACCTTCTTTATCTGCCCAAGATAAAAAGGATTTTCTGGAGAAACCACCTGACTTACACAAATCAGTAAATGCCTGATTGTAAAAAACGATATACTCATTCTCAAAAACACCCCATTTTTCGCAATTTGTGGCAATATCAAATCTCTGTCCATTCATAGCTACTTTGTCCAGAATAAATTGATAGCACCTTTCGTTGTCAGACAGCGCAGAACGGTCAATAAGCACTTGTTTGCCTTCTTCTATAGAAATATACTGCCCGTCCTTAAAAATCTGCTCTGTGGCTATTTTATCGGCTGTCAAGATAATGGATAATGACATTGCTTGCTTTTGCATTTTGTCTGAATCAAATAACTGCTTCTGAAATTCTTTTTGAATTTTCTTGATTTCCTCTATGTCCATTTCTTTAACGATTTCAACAAAGCGTTTGCCAGCAAATCCATAGTTCTTTTTCACAATCTCTACTGTCTCCTGAGGGTCTTTGTAAATTTTTTCTCCGCATTCAACCTCCAATATCCTGTTGATTGCACCGCCCTGATTCACATAACTATTCAAAGGCCGTTCCCCGTTTACAATGATGCAATTCCTCCACCGGTTCTCCCGGTTTATACCAAGTTCTTTGTTTGAACGGCTCTTTCCTTTTCCAGAGCAGAGATCATATACAACGCCCTCAAAGTTATCCCGGATTCTAGAAGAAGTCTTACTGGTATCATCCAAAATCATAGGAAGATTATTTAACATATCCGCTTTTGCTTCCAGGGCAACATCTGTTGTCTTGAAGTCCCCGATATATCTGCTTTCTCCCGGGTCTGCCCAGACTGATGTTGCAACCATGAGTGATACTGTTTTACCGCCCTCGGTCTCGCCCCACAGGTCTACGAAAAACGGAAGCCCACCAAGCAGCCCAACCAATACACTTGCGAAAGACGCAGCTAACATAAATTTGACTTCTGCACGACCTGTCTTTCTTAGTTCTGTCATATGTTTTAGCCAGATTGTTTCCGAACCTCTTTCCTGAACAGAATCAAACAAATCTCGAAACCTTCCGTCTCCATCAAACACAATATTTGTATCGTAGGGAATAAAATCTCCCTTTACCCATCCTAGTTTTGAAGTTGAATGTTGCACCTTAATTTCGTTGTCATTTAAGTTTTCTACGTCTGAAAGGTATCGTACCAATGACTTTGCGTTTTCAGATGTAACGGCCACGCCCCTGGAGGATAATGCGACAATCTTACTGGCCGACGTAATCAGTGTTTTTGGTACGATAATCTCTTCCCAACGGCCAGACCTCTTGAACGCTATTTTTATCTGTTCTTCTCCGGTCTCAAGATTCTTAAATCTTTCAACCGGAAGAATTGGATGGTAACAGGCAAGCAGATCAGGAGCCATAGGGTTTGGGTTGTATTGATAAATTCCATCATCTGAAGCTATCCAGGTTTTGCACTTCATATTGTCATACGGTCCGGAAAAATTCGTCCAGTTATCCAAAAGGCTGATGTCATTGCTTACGGTTTGTTTTTTCATATCTCTTTCTACTCTCTTGTAAGCAGCCACTAAATCCTTAAATTCCGTCTTTACTTTCAGTTCTGCTGCACGAAGTCCGAGAGAGGCTAACAATTCCGCTTTGTATAACTCGTCTTCCTGGTCAAAAACTTCGGTCAGAATTTCTTTTGACAGAATCGTTTCTCTAGTTAGTTGATTTAACGGAACCACATTACCACCTACTTTCCAGTCCGTTTAAAATCGAATGTCTGTATAATTCTTTCTGCAACAGGTTGTAGCAATCGCACCAGACATTACTTAGAGGCCCTGATTTATTCAGAAAATCTTGCAGAAGGCTTATTTTCGCAATATTAAGAGATTTTATATCCTCTTCTCTTTGCTTCTCTTTTTCCCTCATCTGCATTTTTTTTTGAGACTGGTAAATTGCGAGCCTTGATGAGAACGTTGGTTTCTGATAAGTTCCACCCAAAATCCCGAAAGCTGTCTTGAAATCGCAGCGTTCCATTCTCATAACAAAATCAAAAATGTCCCCAGATGCTCCGCATCCAAAACAATAAAAGCTGTCTTTGTAGATTTTTAAGGAAGCTGTGTGATCTCCGTAATGGAAAGGGCATGAAACAAACCCTGCTCTGTTTGGAAATAATCCGTATTTTCCTATCACATCTTTCATGCTATATGTATTTTTCAGTTCCTCTTTAGTCATGGCAGCCACTCAATAGCTCTACTATCCTTTCCCCTGTCTCTTTTTTCTCACAAAATTCAAATCTCACATTGTATCTATCCCGGATAGTACAAAGAGATTTGTACAGCTGCTCCCCATCAACTGCTTTGGCAGATACCACATATTTTTCTCTTTTGCCATTCACAACTCTCCACCGAACTTCATGTTTTCTTGGATTTTTCCAGAAATAAACATCTTCCAGACAAGAAATGTCTTTTCCATGTTCTACAAGGATAATTAATTGAATTCCTGCATCTATTGCCCTTAATAACTCCTTTTTGAATCTCTCATGCTGTTGACAGACATTTCCGCACAGCTCTTGGAGATTTTGTTTCCGGTCAATGATGAGCCGGGGATTGTCCAGGGACATATAGTCACCCACATACAATTTCGAAGAGATACTTTGAATACCATGCTTTTCAAATTCCGACAATATTCGCTTAATTGCATGCTGTTTTTCTCTCGTATCTATCATTATCTGCACTCTGATTCCTCCTCGTGTTCTGGAGCTGTATATTCATGCTAACTATCCTGCAATTTGATGGTTCATAATTCCCAAACGGATTGATTCTGTCTATAGTACAAGCCCCACGTTCTGCTCTATCATCGTATCCATTTTCCATCATCCATTCTTTAAACACCTCAAAAGATTCGTCCCATTCCTTGCAGACACTTACACCTTTTGCCCCATAAAATTTATATTCTTTTGCATTTGGGTTTTTACAACGCTTTTTCATCTGCTTCCATACTTCATTTAAACGACTATGAGATTCACCGTGTTTATAATTAAGAGATTTTGTGAGTTCCACATGCAAACATCCGCAACTTTTAGTGTTTCCTGATTTTAAAGCAGATAGATTCACGTCGATTTCATTTCCACAAATACATTTACAATGCCAAATCGACAATCTTCCTCCAGAAGGGTAGATTTTTGTACCTACCCTATATAAAGCTGTAAGCCTACCAAATGTTTGTCCTGTAATATCAGTTACGTTTGACATAACATGTTCCTCTTAGCTAAATGGCAGCTCTTCATCAATTCCATCCGGGATGTTCATGAATCCGTCTCCTGCCGGTGTGGAACCCTGCGCGTATCCGGCAATGTGATTTTTATATGCCTGAGTTTCTGACACATCCGGAATGCTTGCTTCTTTCACTTTATCCGCTGAAATAAACCAACGGAGAACTCTCTTTTCTCTCTCCCTGCCATCGTAATAATCCATCTGAGGTCCAAATACACAGCCCACTGCTTTATTTTTAAACTGTGCCCCAAAATTATCTCCCCACTGGGTCACGAAGCCATTGTTGGAATGTTCCACGCAAGTAATAAAAGTCTTGAAAGACTTGCTGCAGTTTCCTTCACTGTCTTCTGTTAAAATATACTGCGTTGCCTGGTTAGGCCATTTCTTATCTGGGCGGATATCATTTTTAAATGCTTCTGTAAAATATCCGGGCTGTTTATCGTTTCTAGCAAAATCAAAGGAAATTTTAATCATTTCTTTTCCTGTTTTCGATTTCATTTCCAGAACTTCTTTGATGATAAGGTAATGTCCTCCCAGTTCTACCGGTGTAAACTCGCCCTGGGCCTGTGTATTTTCAAAATTATTTGGTTTCTTCATACTTAAAATTCCTCCAATGCTTTGATTACTGTTACAATATCGTTGTCAATTTCAAATTCTTCAAATGCTCCCATAGGAGTTTTTGCTGTACTGTTGTTGGCCTGGGTCTCAAATTTATACTTTCCATCCACACATTTACTGAGAAGGACCGTTGTAAATTTACTTTCCAGGACAATCTTGTCCAGCTTCTTTCCAGAAGTTTTGATTCTGGTAAACATATAGCCATTTTCATCATGGTCTGTCTGGGTATGGGCTGTGAATATAATGGTTAAATCATCACGATATTCATATGCTTCATTTACTAAATCCCAGACGCAGGCAGCTAAATCCACCCATTTGTCATAACCTTTTTCTTTACTTCTTCTCATTTCATCAGAAACCATGAGACCATTGATGGTATCAATCACCACAACTTTGATATGTTTCCATTTCTCAACTTTATCCACCTTCTGCAAGGTCTGCTGTACCACCTGGGCAAAGTCTGTTTTGATATAATTCTGATTCTCTGAATTATACTGTGACCTCCATCCCTTCCAGGAGAGCCCCTTTTTATCGCAGTCAATATACAAGGTTGTTTTTGGGTCTAAATTTCTCATGCTGGTTGTTTTTCCTGAACCGGATTCTCCGGCAACACAAACTACTTTACTCATTAATTTTCCTCCTTATCGTAGACAACTCTTTTTGATGCTTCTAAAATTAAAATACTGGCCAATTCCTTAATAGACAGAGTAGATTCATTATAAATTTCTACCAGAGCATTGTAGGCTTCAGGGGATACACGAATCACTTCTTGTTTGTCCGTCATGCTTTTCTGTCTCGCTGGAATATGTACTTTCCAATCATGCTCGCTCATGCTCTACCTCCTTATTTAATCTGAATGCTTCTGTTCTCTACCAACTGCACACCCTGAAGCTGTATTCCATCTTTCAATGCCTTTTTGATTTTTGCCTTGTCCGGCTCAGGTTCTTTGAATTTCAGATAATCATCATCCAACTTGGTAATGTCCGAAACATCTACCCTCTCAGATTTCCGGTAAGAAATATTGACTTTTGATGTCTTGAATTTCTCCCCTGCCAGGAATCCGCTCAGATATTCCTTTAAGCTCTCCGCTTTGTTCTCGCAAACCTTCTGCCTGTTAGCAAGGTTGTCTTTCTCTTCTTTAATCATCTTTGCTTCTGCCAGAAGATTTTTAATCCACAAAGCAATATTTTCTACTTTTGTATCTCGTTCCATGCTGAGATTAGCTAACGCCTCTTCGTCAATAATTTCTCCTGTTTCTAAATCTACACAATTAAGAATCTGTTCTTCAATTTCGTATAAGCTTGCCATTTATTTTTCCTCCTCTTTCACAACCCCACATACAGCCAGGACAGCATCCCCATCCAGTACTTCTTTTTGCAGAGCCATATTTTTTATAGCTTCCAGCTGTGCAGATTTTCTAATCAGCACATCATAGCTGTACTTGCTAAGCGTAATAATTGCCGTCTCTCCATCTTCATCAAATGGAAGTTTCACATTTTCTACATTAATCATCTTGACATCCTCCCTATGTACCCAGTTCCCGGAGTAGTACCATTCCACTATGCTCTCCGAAAACTCTTTTTCGAACTCTTCTCTTTCCTCTGGCGTTTCCATCAGGCGGTTCATGGCATACCAGAAAGCATCCTCATCATCCACCTTGTTTCCATGCTCTGAGCATATGCCGATATACATTTCATTCCTCCGTTGGCTTCTGCCGGAATCTTATCTGCTGTGGCTGCAACCTATATATGAATCCAATATCTGCTTTTGCCGGCATGTAATCATATCTTATCTCACAGTCATCCTTTAGTTTTGTAATCTCATAATCGCCCACCATCACATTAATATAACCACGTTCTGTGCAGCGCACATCCACAGTAATTCCTCTCTCTTGTGCAATCCTGGACATCTGCAATGCGGCATTTCTCAGGTACACCATAATTTCTCCATCACTCATTTTCTCAAACATCTTGACATCCTCCCTATCTACACCTTACAATAAAGGTGTATTTTATGTTTTGTCCGCTTCTGGTTCCTAGGCCTGGCGGACTTTTTTAGTTACTTCTTTGCACTTATCTAGCAGCGTATAGACCAGGAAGAAAATAGTTCCTGCTCCAAATATCTGTGCCGGCATGGACATGCCATCTGGTACTTCCAGAACGGTATTAAATAATATGACTGTCCAGAACAGTGCGTCTTTGATTGTTTCTTTATGCATCTTCTTCTCCTTTCCACACATATCCCGTAAGCTCATAGAAAAGCTTTGGGGAAATATAAGTGTTTCTGTATGCCCTCTTTCCTCTTTTGTGTTTGGCTGGACTTATAACTCCAATTTGCAACATGCCTCTCTCCATCTGATTCCTGATGGTATCTGGTTTCATTCCTAAAACCTTAGATGCTACCTTCATAGGAACCGGGGAAGCTGCGAATGTGATTTCTGGCATATGGAACACCTCCTTTTTTCGCCAAAACCTTACATTTTACACCTCTTGTCCTTTTCCTCTTCTTCTGCTACAATAAATTCAAAGAAAAGCTTTTCTTGATACATGATTTTGGCCTTTACCTTGTGCGTGATTTTGAGGTAAGGGCCTCACTTCTTTTTTCTCATACCATTTTCTACTCTAAGAAATACTCAATACTTACGCCGAAGTAATCAGATAATTTTTTTAAACTTTCAAGCCCTGGCTCTGAACGACCAGATTTCCAATTAGAGAACGCCGTCTGACTAATTCCAGTCTCTTTAGAAACTTGATAGGATGTTTTGTTACTTTTCTCTAATAACGCTCGATATTTTTCGTACAATATTACACCTCCACTCGATAGTAAAACTATTGATAATACTTTCGAACTGTGATATACTTTTAATTACAAAACTACCACATTTTATAATTCAATAGCATATCACAGACGTTAGTATTTTTTTGCTTGCTTTCGCTTGCGTAAGTATATATTACACCTCATATCGTAAGTAGTCAAGCGTTTTTACTAACTTTTATGAAAGTATGCTTTTTTTGTGAAAGGAGCACAATATATGTACGAGATATTTGAACAACTTCTACAAAAATATGATGTAACTTCATATAAGGTAGCAAAAGAAGCAGGTGTAACCCAAACAGCCCTAAGTAACTGGAAAACAGGGAAAAGCACGCCAACAACAAAAACATTACAAAGAATAGCTGACTATTTTGGAGTAACAATAGATTATCTAATGACAGGTGAAGAAAAAGAAAATGATAAATACTATGTAAATGAAGAAACAGCAGAAATGGCACAGACTTTATTTAAAAATAGACCATTGCGTGTTTTATTTGATGCGGCCAAAGACGCTACGCCTGAGGATTTAGAAACAACTTATAATATGCTTATGGCATTAAAGAAAAAGGAACGTGGTAATAATGTCGATTAGCTACCAAGTTATTTTAATGGACATGACCGTAAATGAGGTTGTGACAGAAAATGAGGATGGAAGTTATACAATTTTTATTAATTCCAGATTGAATTATGAAAAGCAAATGAAAGCATATCTCCATGCTATGAAGCATATTACGGGAGATGATTTTCAGAAAGATGATGTGCAAGAAATAGAATGTAGTGCACATGGTTAGCTTTCTATTAAAAAAAACGCCATTTATCCGAACTGGTGTTTTTGGAGGAAACAAATGAATAACGGAAAGAAATTAACACAGGCTGAAGCTGATAGAATGTTAAATATGATAAAATGTTCTCTTGTTAAAAACATAAACTTCCCTTCAAAAGGTTCTTCTCTTGAATTTGACTTAGTAGGAGAATCGCAAAAGGAGATTTTTACAACTAAAATCTATAGAGGAAGAATTAACCATCTGAAATATGAACTTGGTGCTCGTATAAAAAAAGATGGAATTTTATTATTAGAACTACATATTAGCCCCGGAAAAGTACATCCTAATCCAGATGGCACCAAAATAATAGGCTCTCATTGGCATATATACACTGAAGAATATGGTCGCTCTTTTGCTTTCCCGGCCGAAGATATTGCTTCGGATAATTTTGTTGAGAATACTATAATATTTTTAGAAAAATTTAACGTAGTCGAAAAACCAACTGTTAATTTTCAATTAGAATTGTTATAATACAAAAAGGAGGTGTACTATGGATATTCAACGTTATATAGATGATTATATTAGTTGGCTAAAAAATGAAATTACCTTTTCCAAAGTAGGTGAATATTACGAAATAAACACTCCTTTCTTAGATACTGATAATGACTATTTACAGTTCTATGTAAAATTAGAAGGAGATGAAATATATTTTACAGATGATGGATATACCCTTAATAGTCTTGAAATGACGGGTTTTAAAATGACAAAAAATCGCAAACAACAATTAACTTGTATTTTAAATCAATACGGTGTGCAACTTTTTAAACAAGAATTAATTCTTAAAGCACCTGCAAAAGAATTTGCTCAGCGTAAACATGCTTTTACACAATGTTTAATTCGTGTTACTGATATGTACATGACATCAAGAGCAAAAGCAACTTCGTTCTTCATGGACGATATACAAAACTTTTTCCTTCAAAATGAGATATATTGCATGGAAAATGTTCAATTTACTGGAAAATCAGGCTTTTCTCATAATTATGATTTTGCAATCCAGCGTTCTAAATCAAAACCAGAACGACTTTGCTTAGCTATAAATAATCCAACAAAAACAACTATGAGTAACGCTCTTTTCGCTTGGAATGATACAAAACCTTCTAGGAAAACTGATAGCCAACTTATTGTATTATTAAATGATGCCAATTCAATAAGCAAAGGAATTGAAGATGGTTTTTCTAATTATGATGTAAATACAATACGTTGGAGCGAAAGATCTAAAGAAAAAAATATGGAACTTTTAATTGCCTGACAAAACCGCCCCTGTCAACACAGGGGCAATCCACCTTGACAATATAATATACTTACCCAGGGGAGCTGGGGGACGTGCTCTCACCTATTCCGAGACCTTACGGAAGGCGGTGATTATTATGAGTACATACGAGGAATTAAACCTAATCGTAAGCGTTGCTCTACTGATTGTTGCAATTCTGAATCTTACACATAAGAAATAGCCGTCCTGCTCCTGAGAAAAGTAGACGGCTATTCCTTAATAGTTTAAAACTTATTCGCCGGGACGGGTGAAGTGCAGTCACCTTCCAGCTCCCTTGTTAAATATATTATATGTCAAGCTGGATTATTTGTCAAATGTGAAAAACCGCTTTTGTGTTATCTAAAACAACCTAAAGGAGATGAAATCTATGGATGATTTTGAAAAGAAACTGTCTGAAATCCATGAACGTGTTCTTGGAAAAGCTCTCACAAATGAGGAAGAAAATAATTATACTGAATCTCTGTTTGAATCTATAAAGCACATTAATGAATATGGGGAAGAATTTTGGTATGCAAGAGATTTACAAGAAGCTCTTGAATATACAGAGTGGCGTAACTTCTTTAAAGTAATCAGCAGGGCTATAACTGCTTGCGATAACAGCAATAATATAGTTTCCGAACATTTTGTTGAGGTCAACAAAACGATAAATATGCCCAACAATGCATCTAAAGAGATTCCTGACTACAAATTATCACGTTATGCTTGCTATCTCATTGTGCAAAACGGTGATTCCAGAAAAAAGGTTATTGCACTTGGCCAAACTTATTTTGCTGTAAAGACCAGACAGCAAGAATTGATTGATAATTTCGAAGAGCTTAATGAGGACCAAAAAAGATTAGCTATTAGACGCGAAATGGCAGAACATAATAAATTATTAGTAGAGGCCGCCAAAAATGCAGGTGTTGAAACAACTCTTGACTATGCTATCTTTCAGAATTATGGATATCGTGGTTTATATGGCGGTATGGATGCAAAAGCTATCCATCATCACAAAGGTTTAAAACCATCACAAAAAATCTTAGATCACATGGGATATGAAGAGCTTGCTGCTAATTTATTCCGTGCCACTCAAACAGAAGCTAAGATTAAACGTGATAATATACAAGGAAAAAACGAAGCAAACAAGACACACTATCATGTGGGCAAAGAAGTCCGAGATACTATTGAAAGATTGGGTGGAACTATGCCTGAGGATTTGCCAACACCATCCAAGAGTATTAAGCAGATTGAACGCGAACAAAAGAAATTAGATAACAAATAAAGGAAACCGCCCCTGTGCTACCAACACAGGAACGGTAAATCACAAGACTCGCTACCAACGAGCCTTGCAACCGTAATCAATACGGTTCTCTCAATATAAGACTACTGCTCCGAAGAATACAATAGTACGTTCATAAAATATTGTATCATCTTCGGAAACAGCCTGCAATCGGAACATATTTTCGAGGGCTGTTATTTTTATACCCAAATATAGAAAGGAAGATGATTATGGCAAAGTATAAGAAGCGTGCCGATGGTCGCTACTACACCACTATCCAAACAAACGAAATCAACCCTGATACCGGGGAACGTGTCCGCATCCCGGTTTACGGAAAAAGTATTACTGAATTTGAGGATAACAAAGCCAGGATCCGTGACGAAATAAACAAAGGTATCTACACGAATGACAAAGGCATCCTGTTTTCTGACTATAAGTGGACATGGCTGGAGACGTACAAGAACAACCGCTCCTACAACACACAGACTGCTTACAAAAACATCTTAAAGAACCACACAGGTGCACTTGACCAGTTAAAATTAAGCCAGATTAAAAAGAGTGATGTCCAATTAGGATACAATAATCTCAAAGGGCATCCTGATCTGCAGCGTAGGTATATCCAGACAGTGAATCAGATTCTTAAAGCAGCCATTGATGACGGCTATATCTGGAAGAATGTTGCTGACAATATCGAAACGGACAAAGCAAAGAGAAAGAAGAAACGTGCTCTGACCAAAACGGAACGCCTGGCCATCCCCCACGCAGACTTTACCCTGAGGGAAAAATGCTTCGAGGCTCTACTACACTATGCCGGACTCCGCAGACAGGAAATCTCCGCCCTTACCCGGTTCGACATTGACCTGAACCAGCGTGTTATCCATATCAACAAAGCTGTTGAGTGGATTGGAGAAGTCCCACACATAAAAGACACGAAATCAGATGCCGGAGAACGTGATATCCCTATCCTGGAACCGTTATTCCCTGTTTTAAAGGATTATCTATCAGAACTCAACACAACTATCCTCTTTCCAAATACAAGCGGTGAATACATGCATAAGACACAGTACAGACGTTTCTTTGAAACTATCAAGCGAAAGATAAATACTGCTGCTGGAGGGAAACATAGATGGGAAGGAACGAAAATCATTTACACGGTTGATTTGTGCCAGGGGCTTACCTCTCATGTGTTCCGTAGAGAGTTTGCTACTATCCTGTATTATTCCGGGGTAGATATGTTAGATGCTATCCGAATGTTCGGTCATGCGGACGTCCAAGAGATGTTGAATATTTATGCAGAACTTAGAACAGAGGAATCCTCTTCTGCTGATAAGTTAAATTCCTACTTAGGACAGAAATATGCAAAATTTGGATAATATACATCATTTTTGCATACACGTTTTTTGACCCTGTTTTAGTCAAAATTTAGTCAAAACAGAAATTTTCTTCAAAAAACCCAGTGTTTATGCGGGTTTCAGCCTTTGAGACGTATGGCTCGTAATGAAGGGGTCGAGGGTTCAAGTCCCTTTTTCAGCTTAGCGGAAAAGATAGCTGAAATCCAGTATTTATGCAGGGTTTCAGCTATCTTTGTATTTACATCATTTATTTTTATTCAGCTGTTTTATGATTTGGTTCACATATGTACTTAAACCGGCAACGAGAACGCCTTGCGTAACTGCGGTAAATACTGCCAATGCAATTTTCTGGCTGCTATTGCATTGGCATGTAGCGAAAATATAAACCGCACTGATTATAATTCCCATCCCCCCAAGCAATAATGGAATGTACTTATCCTTTACTGTCTGGGCTTGTTTTAACCACATGCCAATGAAATAAAGAACAATTGCTATCACCAGAAGTTCGGGTTTTACATAATCCATAATCTGATTCACACCTATGCCTCCATGACTGCGCCTGCTTTTTATTTATTTTATGCGAATGGTTTGGTTTAAAATGTCTTTTTAATTTGACTTTTCACACCCTTTGGGGCCTGCTGCATATACTAAACCAATGAAAAAATCCGAGGTTTTCCTATGTATTTACCTCCCCTGAAAACAGCACAGACCCAGCAGACCGATGAAGGCAAGCTTCGCCTCTATGTAATATCCGCTCTGAAAAATCAGCCTGTCGAGGATGCTACCGTTACCATTTCCTACTCCGGAGAGCCGGATTCCGTCATTGAAGAAGTAAAAACAGATGCAAGCGGCATGATTCCGGAAATCACGCTGCCCGCACCCCCTCTGGAATACAGTATGGCTCCCTCCGAATACCAGCCCTATGCGGAATATACCTTTCGCATTTCCAGAGAAGGATTTGAAGATTTGGACATATCCGGCGCGGAAATCCTGCCGGATGCCACGGCCATTCAAAGAGCCGTCATGAATCCTTCTACGCCTCAAAATACCTTTGAAGACATTGTCATTCCTGCGCATACACTCTACGGGGAATACCCGCCCAAAATCCCGGAAGACGAAATCAAACCTATGGATACCTCCGGCGAAATCGTCTTAAACCGGGTAGTCATTCCTGAATATGTGGTAGTTCATGATGGAGTCCCTACCAATCCCTCCGCCAAAGATTATTATGTGCGCTACCGGGATTATATCAAGAATGTGGCCAGCAGTGAAATCTACGCCACTTGGCCGGCGGATACTATCCGAGCCAATGTTCTGGCTATTATGTCTTTTACACTAAATCGCGTGTATACAGAGTGGTACCGGAACAAAGGCTACGATTTCACCATCACTTCTTCCACTGCCTTTGACCACAAATGGATGTACGGGCGCAATATTTTTGAAAGCATTTCCCAAATCGTAGACGAACTTTTCGACAACTATCTGTCTCGCCCTGGCGTACGGCAGCCCATTCTCACCCAATACTGTGACGGAGAACGGGTCCAGTGTCCAAATTGGATGACACAGTGGGGGTCGAAGTATTTGGGTGACCAGGGCTACTCTGCTATTGAAATTCTTCGCAATTTTTATGGAGATAATATGTATATCAACAGCGCAGAAGAAATTTCCGGTATTCCTGCTTCATGGCCAGGAAATCCCCTGGACATCGGTTCCTCCGGACCTAAAGTGCGACAGATACAGGAACAGCTGAATGTCATTGCCAATTCCTATCCTGCACTTCCTAAGATAACAGCAGATGGAATCTATGGAGAAGCTACCCAGAATGCAATCCGGGAATTCCAAAAAGTATTTGGTCTCCCTGTAACCGGTGTGGTGGATTACTCTACCTGGTATGAAATTCAGGAAATTTACGTAGGCGTCACCAGAATTGCCGAATTAGTTTAAAAAACAGACCGCTCAGGCATACCACTTTTTATTGACATTCTGTGGCAGCCTCGCGGTCTTTCCTTTCTGTTTTATCTTACTTCCAGTAATTCGGAAACTGATTTCTCAATACTTTTGTGCAGACCTCTTCCCCCTCCTGAGCAAGTTTCTCTTCATCCACACCGGTTAAATGTCCGTCTGCATATACAATTTTTCCATTCACTATGGTCATCCACACCGGCCCTGTTACACCGACTCTTGCAAGAAGGTTTTTCGGATCATGTACTGCTCCTGTAAATTCCAGACTACGTGTATCAACCAAAAACATGTCTGCTCCTTTTTCCGGTTCCAGAGAACCAAGATCCATTCTTCCAAGTGTTTTTGCACCATTGATGGTTGCTACTTTTAACATGTCATAAGCAGAAACACTTCCTCCTCTTTCTTTTGTATGATATGCCTGCATCAGATACGCCATACGCAGTGCATCCAACTCATTTGAACTGTCATTCGTAGCAGAACCATCACACCCAAGACTAACAAGAACTCCCATTTCCTGAAGTTTTTTGATATCCAGAATAGGGAAACCACCAAGAACTGCAGGTGCCGGACAATGGGAGATTCCTGTTCCTGTTTTCGCAATTTTTTCGTATTCTGCCTGCGTTAATTCCCATGCATGTGCATAAAAAACATCATCTCCAATAAATCCAATTTTCTCACACCAATCCAATGTACGCATCCCATAACGTTCCCGGATTCCTTCACTTTCTCCTTCTCCAAGATGTGTATGCAAACGGACACCTTTATCTCTTGCCAGTTTTACAGATTCTACAAACGTATCTCTATAACAGTTGATCGGCTGACATGGAGACACTACGATCTGACTCATAGAATATGGAGATGCATCATGATATTGATCGATCAATCGCTCACAATCCCGAATAAACTCATCTGTCGTTTCCACCATAGCTGCCGGAATAGAACTTCCCTCTTCTCTCGGCAGTGTGTTTCCTCCACGCCCTGCATGATAACGGATTCCCAACTGGGCTGCTGCTTCCATCTGACGATCAACCGGTCTTTTTCCGGTTGTTGTTGTATAACAATACTGATGATCAAATGCTGTAGTACATCCGTGTTTTAACAGGTCAGCCATGGCAGTCAAAGAAGAATAATAAATAATCTGATCATCAATGTTCTGGAAAATGCGATAAATTTTATCAATCCAATCCATAACTGTCAGATGTGGATAATCAATGGTAATCAGATTTCTTACAAAGGTCTGAAAAAAATGATGATGCGTATTTACCATTCCGGGATATACAAATTTCCCTGTTCCATCAATCACCTCTGCATCCTCTGCCGGAAGATTCTTTCCGATTGCAGAGATTTTTGCTCCATCAATCAATAAATCCGAATCATAAAACACGTCATCTTTTGCATTACATGTTACAATTGCTTTTGCATTTTTTATTAAAATTTTACTCATGTCTTTACCTCCAAACTTTAAAATATCTTATCTGGAACCACGGATATACGGTTTGCCTAATTTCTCAGGCTGGTTACTTTTTCCAATAGAAAGTAACAATGTCAGCAACGTTATCACGTACGGAAGCATTGCAAGTGCCTGAGTAGGAAGCGGAACTCCCATGGCCTGTAAGCGAATCTGAAGTGCATTGGCACCGCCAAACACGAAAGCTGCACCCATAGCCCCAAGCGGTGTATATCTTCCAAGAATTACCGCAGCAAGTGCAATATATCCTCGTCCGGAAATCATATTCTCTGAAAACTTACCAAGCTGTACCAGTACCAGAACTGCACCTCCGATACCGCCCAATACACCGTTTACCACAATCGCAGCCCACTGATGTCCATATACAGAGATACCTGCTGCATCCGCAGACTGAGGATTTTCACCAATAGAGGAAAACGCAAGCCCGGATGAGGTTTTCCTATAAAATACAGATGCAAGAATCACAAGAACAAACACAAGATAGGTCATAATATCCTGATTGAAAAATGCATCTCCAATGAGAGGAATTCTACTGAGTACAGGGATTCTAATACGTTTCAGTGTTTCGATCTGCTGATAAGATTCTCCCGCAGACATCAACTTATATCCAAAACTGGTAACACCCAACATAAAAATATTAAGGGCAATGCCGCTGACGGACTGATCCTGAAACAGCTTAATACATAAAAATCCATGAATCACGCTGACAAGACATCCCCCCAGCATACCGCAGAGAAATCCCACCAACAGACTATTACTGTAAAACGCCCCTGCAAAAGAACCGAATGCACCGCCCAACATAACGCCTTCCAGCCCTATGTTCAAAATTCCTGTTTTTTCCAGAAACACTTCTCCAAGGGCAGCATAGATAAGCGGAACTGCCATTCGTACGGCTGCTGCCAAAAATGCAGTAAAAAACGTAAGTGTAAAAATTTGTTCCAGCATCCTTATACCTCCTTGTTTTTTCTCTTTAATAGTGATAGATGGAACGCCTTTCTTCCCAGGATAAGGAGTACCACAAATCCGATCAAAATGCTGACAAGTGCAGACGGAACGCCAAGTTGTCTCTGCATAGAATTTGCTCCGACCTGCATTGCTGCAAATGCTAACGCAGCAGCAAGCACACCCCATGGACGATTTCCAGCAATCAAAGCAATCAAAACTGCTGTATAACCACACTCGGAAGAGATTCCTTCTATCAGTTTTTTCTGCACGGCAATAACTTCAATCACACCTGCAATTCCGGCAAGTCCACCGCTTAAAAAGGCAGACAGTACAATGTTTTTCATCACCGAAATTCCATTGCAGGCAGCACCATGCCTATTCATACCCACCACTTTCATTTCATAACCGAACTTTGTTTTTTCCATAAGAATCCAGATGAATACTACTGCTGCAACAGCAATAAAAATTCCTCCATGCAGGGTAGTCGGAGGCATCAAATAGGAAAACGTAGCTTCTCTGTCAATTCTCGCAGATTGAGGAACCGATCCCGCCGGATCCATTAAGAATGTACGAACCGCAATCCCCAGAAGATTGATGGCAATATAATTTAACATGATTGTTACAATAATTTCTGAGATACCAAATTTTGACTTCATGATTGCTGCAATCAGTGCCCAAATTCCTCCACAGAGAAATCCAGCTACAATAGAAAGCACGATGCGAAGACTCCCGGGAACCTGTGTAAAAGTCAAGGAAACCATAGCCGCAGCAATAGCACCAATATAAAACTGTCCTTCCGCACCAATATTGAAAAAACCGGTACGAAATGCCACTGCACATCCGAGACCCGTCAGAATCAATGGGGTCGCTTTTACAAAAATCTCACAAAAACCATTGAGATTACCAAACACACCGCCCAAAAACATAGTATAAGCTTCCAGAGGATTCGCACCACAGAGTAAAATCAAAATGGTTCCCATTAGGATGGCTAACAGCACGATCCAGACAATATCCAGATATTTTTTTCTACTTCCCATTATTTCATTTCCTCCTTCGTAATACCGCCCATCAGAAGTCCTAACTGTTCCATTTCAATTTCTTCTTTTTTCTGAACACCTACGATTTTTCCACCAAACATAACTGCCACTCTGTCAGAAAGCTGCATGATTTCTTCTAGATCTGCTGAAATCAGGATTACACTTTTCCCTTCATTTCTTTGATCCATCCAGACCTGACGAACAAACTGTGTTGCACCAATATCTAATCCTCTCGTAGGCTGATTTGCGATAATTAATTTGGAATGCTCCGTAATTTCCCTGGCAAGTATTACTTTCTGCTGATTTCCACCCGACATGAATTTTACAGGAGTCTCTCCCTCCTGATTCCCTGATGTTTTAATGTGATACTTCTCAATTGCTTTTTCTGCATTTTCTTTAATAGCTTTTTTCTGAAAAATACCATTCTTTAAAAACGGCTTTTTATCATACTGCCGCAAAATCAGATTTTCTTCTACATTCATATCCAACACCAGTCCATCTCTATGTCGGTCGTCTGAAATATAAGAAATTCCTTTTTCAAATCGCTCCTTAATCTTCCAGGAAGCAATCTCTTCTCCCATGTAGCAGATTTCCCCTTTAGAAATCTTTCGGATACCGGCAATCACTTCTGCCAGCTCCTTTTGTCCATTTCCGTCTACTCCGGCAATCCCCAAGATTTCCCCTTTGTAAACTTCCAGATTGATCTGATCCAGAACCGGTTTTTTATGTCCTTTTTTTACAGTAATATCTTTTAGCTGTAATGCTATTTCTTTCTTCTCTGTTTCTTTTACTTCAAAGTTATAATCCAACTGTCTTCCAATCATATAATTGGACAATTCTGTGGGATTGGTGTCTTTTGTTACAAGATCTTTTATTTTCTTTCCGTCCCTTAAAATGGTTACACGATCACTGATACTCATAATCTCACTCATACGATGGGTAATAATGATCACGGCATATCCTTCTGCCTTCAATTTTCTAAGCACGGAAAAAAATTTCTCTGTTTCTTTTGGCGTAAGAACACCCGTTGGTTCATCCAAAATTAATAATTCTACATTTCTGTATAATGCTTTTAAAATCTCTACTCTCTGCTGCTGCCCAACAGAAAGATCACTAATCCTTGCATCCGGATCCACTTGCAGACCATATCGTTCTGCCAGATCTTCCAGGCTTTTTTTTGCACTTTTACGATCCAGAAAAAACCCTTGCTTTTCCAATCCCAAAATCACATTGTCAAGAACTGTCATCTTATTCACAAGAGAAAAATGCTGGTGTACCATTCCGATTCCTTCTGCAATCGCATCTTTAGGAGAATGGAAATGCACTTGTTTGCCTTTCCAAAAAATTTCTCCTTCATCTGCAGAATAAATCCCGAACAAAATATTCATCAATGTCGTTTTCCCAGCACCATTCTCTCCAAGCAATGCATGAATTTCGCCTTTTGCCACAGACAGATCGATTTTTTCATTGGCATAGACGCCGGAAAATTTCTTTCCGATATGCTTCATCTCTAATATATTCATCATATTGAAGGCTCCTTTAAAACAGGCAGGTCCAATAAAATCCAGCTCCTATTGTCCTGCCTGCATGATTTCTATATAATTCTATTCCTGATTACTTTCCTGCTCTGTCTTTTGTGTCACATGGAACCTTGAAGCTTCCATCTTTAATTTCGGCTTCTTTTGCATCTACCATTTCTTTTACCTCTGCCGGAATCTTGTCTTCCATAGCTTTGTTATAAACTAATTCTACAATGCCTTCCGCCATTCCAAGTTCCTTAACTTCTCCCTTGAAGTTCCCCTCTTTAATATCTGTAACAGCTGTTTTGATTAGCTCCGGAACATGATATACTGCAGAAGAAAGAACTGCATTTTCAGCAAGAGCACTCTGGTCATAAGAATCACCTGTAGCAAATAATCCGGCATCCTGTGCTGCATTCAATGCTCCTGTACCTGATTCATTTGCACAATGTCCGATGACATCTGCACCACCGTCAATCATGGCCTGTGCTGCTTCTTTTGCCAATGCGGTATCTGTAAAAGAACCGGTCCAAGCTGTCTGGTATTTTATGTCTGGATTTACTTCTTTTGCACCATCTTCATATCCGTTCATGATTTTTACAAGAGACGCTCCCTGTACTGGTCCAATAAATCCAATATTTCCTGTCTGTGACATTCCTGCTGCCAGCATACCCTGAAGGTATCCCGTTTCTTCACATTTCATAACATAGGATGCAACATTTTCTGCAGCTGCATCTGATTCAATGCAGATAAATTTTGTATCCGGATACAATTCTCCTACTTCTAAGGCCGGATCACCAAACTGGAAACCATGTCCAATCACTACATCGTAGTCATTAGATGCATATTCTGTAAATGCAGAAGTCATATCTGCTGCCTGTACATTTTCTGTATAAGCAATTTCACATCCCAGTTCTTCTTCCACCAGTTTCAGACCTTCGTATGCTGACTGGCACCATCCCATATCATTGACTGCACCGGTAACACAAAGGGCTACCTTCAGTGTATCATCTTTTGCTTCTGTTTTTTTCTCTTCCGCTTTGTTGCCACATCCGGCCAAAGTTCCTGTTGCTAAAGCTCCACATAACATTGCAGCTAAAAGTTTCTTCATATTTTCTTCTCCTTCACTACATCGTAATCGTCATTTCTCATTCATTATAATGAACATATATTATTTTGTCAATTACATTTTGTTTTTCATGACAAATCTTTTTTTCTGTGTTATCATAGAGAACAAAAGAAGAAGCAAAGGGGAACACTATGTCAAAACTGAATCTTGCCAGAATTGGCTTTTTATTGAAAAGCAGAAGAATTGAACTAAATCTTTCTATCCGGGAGCTTTCCGTAAAATCTGGGGTTGCCGCTGGAACTATTAGTCAGATTGAAACCGGGAAAACATCTCCAAACCTTGTGAGCGTCTATTCTTTATGCGAATCCCTAAACTTCCCTATCTCAGCTCTTTTTATTCAAGATGACAGCGATCGGGTAAAACTTGTACGAAAAAATGAACGCACCTCTTTTGTAAGAAATACCAGCAATCAGGAAACCATCCTTGAATCTCTTATTACAAAAGGTGATAGCCGAATGTGGGGAGGTATCATTGATATGCCTGCTGGAACAGACTCCGGAGACTATTATTATCACGGAGGAGAAGAATTTGTTTTTGTCTTGGAAGGCAGTATCACTTTTTATCTGGAACAGGTTGGCAGCTATGTATTAGAAGTTGGTGATACCCTGTACTATCCCAATGAGATCGGACATCGATGGAAAAATCACACAAAGAGCTCTGCTAAATTTTTGATCGTATCCACCTCTGAATTCCGTCAGGAAATCGATGAGCTTGCAGACAAGACACTTAATTAGACCAGATACGGATAAACATTGCGATTTTTTACATGTTAAAAGCCCCATAAACCAGATTTTGTTGCTCTGGATTATGGAGCTTGCTTTTCTTTTACATATCTCCTCTTAAAATCACACGGATTCTTTTATAAAGCAGTAATACAATAACAGAAACAAGAACACCTTTCAAAAGATTAAAAGGACCAACGGCAAGAACAGCAAACATAAACAAACTGTCAATCGCTCCGTTAATCTTAGTTCCCATTTCTACAAAAGCCTGTACCGGCATTCCAAACGCTGCTCCATATGCTGGAAGCAATATAAAGGCATTAAGCACACATGCAAAAACTGTCATCAGCACGGTTCCCGTCGTCATACCGATTACTGCATTTTTCCTTGTTTTTTTTCTTCTGTAAAGGAAGGAAGCAGGAAGAAGGAAAGCACATCCAACTATGAAATTCGCCACCTCGCCGACCCCTGCTGTAATGGTTCCGTTTAATACAAAGTTCAGCAAAACTTTTACTGCTTCAATGGCAATTCCAGCTACAGGGCCCATAGCAAATGCACCAATCAGAACCGGAACCTCGCTGAAATCCAATTCATAGAAAGGCGGTGCCAGAAACGGAAGCGGAAACTCAAACAGCATCAAAACTGTTGAAATTGCTCCCAGCATTGCCACCTGGACAATCGTCCTTACTTTGCTTCTGCTTTTTTGTGCTGCATCCATTTTTCTTAATACCTGTTCACTCATGTTCGTTCTCTCCTTTTGATATCTTGATATAAAAGGAAATCCTTTCGTTTTGAATGTAGACCCTGCAATGTCCCTGTGATGGAAAATGCAACCTCCCATCAAACAAAAAGCCCTGAGCAAAATACTCAGGGCTAATATCCGTTTTTGATTTTCCATAGATACACATGAAAAATCATCTTGGAACAATCACGAATCTTTCTTCTCTCATCCAGACTATACTGTCGGTTTTGGAATCTCACCAAATCAACGCATCTGCGCTCGCGGACTATACCGCCGGTGGGGAATCACGCCCCGCCCCGAAGAATTTTCTTTTATTTGCTTTTATTATATGCCACAACGGCAGTTTTTTCAAGAAATTTCTTATAATCTCCTAAAATCGTTAAACATCACAAATACCATCAGCATCATCAGGAGGACAAAACCTGCAAAATGAATCATACCCTCCACATTGGGATTCAACCGTTTCTTTCTCACAGACTCAATGAGCAAGAATACAAGCCTGCCTCCGTCAAGAGCAGGTATGGGAAGAAGATTCATAACACCCAGGTTCGCTGAAAGCAGGATTGCCCAGTACAGCATCTGCATCCACACCATCATGGCACCCTCACTTTTTGCTTCCTCATAAGAATCTCCGATGACATCGATGATTCCCACCGGACCGGAAAGATCATTGACCGAAAACTGCCCTTTTATGAGCATCATTAGACTCTCTACGGTTGTAGAAACCCAGTACCGCACTTCCACTGCACTGTATTTCATAACACCCAGAAAATTTGTCTTTTCCCGGTAAATATTGTAGATAAATCCAGAATCTACATGTTTGGTCATCTGTGGGATTGCAGAGATTGTCTCCACTTTTCCGTCTCTTTCAATCCCAAGAGTAATCTCTGTTCCATCCAGCGGATGCTCCTGCAAATATGCCTGAATCTCCTGGCTGTCTGCAACTGCAGTTCCATTGATCTCCCTGATAATATCTCCTGGCATTACGCCGGCTTTTGTCATAGCACTGTTTAACATGACCTGGGTAATCTCTGGTATTCCTTCGGACAAATAAGTAAAACCAAGCATATATCTGCTTTCACTATTTGCCTGGAACTGAATATCGTGCTTCTTCCCATCTCTTTCATAGGTCGAAGAAATTTCTTCGTCTTTCAGTCCATGTAACGTCATATAAGAATCCAGGTCACGGCCTATGGAAATATGCCTTCCCTGAAATTCTTTGATGATATCTCCTTCTTTCAGTCCTGCCTGGGCTGCCGGAGATCCTTCTGTCACCTGCAGCACTCTTGCCGGATCATATCCTACCACGCTGGTAATGATCATGGCAAACACAAAGGCTAGGATAAAGTTAAAAATAGGTCCTGCTGCAACTACTGATATTCTTGCCCATACAGATGCATTATTGAAAGACCCTTCGCTGTCATCATCCTCATCTTCTCCTACCATCATACAGGAGCCTCCGATAGGAAAAAGTTTCAAAGAGTATCTGGTTCCTCCTTTTTCTGTAGAAAGAAGCCTCGGCCCCATTCCCAGGGAGAACTCTGTGACTGCGATACCGTTTCTCTTTGCCAAGAGAAAATGCCCTAGTTCATGAAACAGCACAATCACAGAAAATACCAACAGTGCAATTAAAATTTTCAATCTACCACCTGCTTTCAATTCTATTGTATATTTCTTGTTCGATATTTAAAATCTCTTCTACGGTAGGTGCCGGGATTACTTTATGACTCTCCATAGCATCCTCAATAATCCGGTAAATATCCAGAAAAGCAATTTTTTTCTGAAGGAACAGAGCCACTGCCTTTTCATTTGCAGCGTTAAATACCGTTGGCATAGAACCACCTGTTCGTGATGCCTTCATGGCAAGAGGCAGGCTTTTGAAGGTTTCCATATCTGGATTCTCGAAGGTAATAGAACCAAGTTTTGCAAAATCCAGACGTTCCCCATCCAGATATCTCCTGGTTCCACCATAAAGAGCATATTGAATCGGCAGCCGCATATCCGGTGTTCCAAGCTGTGCCATCACACTGCCATCTGTAAACCGAATCATAGAATGAATCACACTCTGGGGCTGCACCACTACCTGAATCTGATCCAGATCAACACCGAACAGCCATTTCGCTTCCATGACTTCTAAGCCCTTGTTCACCAGGGTCGCTGAGTCAATGGTAATCTTCTGCCCCATAGCCCAATTTGGATGCTTCAGGGCATCTTCCACCTGAATGTCTCTCAGGTCTTCTGTTTTTCTTCCTCTGAAAGGACCTCCGGATGCAGTGATGAGCAATTTGTCAATGGTCTTATGTTCTTCTCCGTTTAATGCCTGGAAAATAGCACTGTGTTCACTGTCCACCGGCAGAATCCGTACCCCATATTGCTCTGCCAGCGGCATGATGATATGTCCCGCTGTGACCAAGGTCTCTTTATTAGCAAGTGCAATATCTTTGCCTGCTTTGATTCCTTCAATAGTAGGACGGATTCCGATCATTCCCACAATAGCTGTGACAAGAATCTGTGTGCCTTCCATAGCCGCCAGTTCCAGAAGTCCATCCATACCTCCCACTACCTTGCAGTCTGTGTCTTTGACCCGTTCTCTGAGTTCTGCCGCTTTTTCTTCATCTCCTACTGCTGCCAGTCTTGGAGAAAATTCCCGGATTTGTTCCTCCAGCATGGAAATATTTCTTCCTGCTGCCAGGCCAAGAACCTGTAAATCTTTATTTTTTCTCACAATATCCAGGGTCTGGGTTCCAATGGAACCTGTAGAACCTAAAATCGCAATTTTTATCATACTTACCTTCTCCTTAAATCAACACGTTTGCCAGAAAATAGATAAACGGTGCTGTAAAAATCACGCTGTCAAACCGATCCAGAATCCCTCCATGTCCCGGTATCAGTTTTCCGTAATCTTTAATCTCTTTGTTTCTCTTAATCGCAGAAGCAGCCAAATCCCCTACCATGGAAATCAATGCTCCTACGGCACAGATGATACCATACACGCATTTTATCATTTCAACAACAAGTCATCGTCTTGACACGTCACCTTTCATTGGTTCCGTATTTAAAGATTTCCTCAGACAAATATACGCATTAGCATCTAATATGGATATTAACTTAATGGGGGTAAAGTAACATGCTTGAAGCTTATGATGATATTTTAACCATTCCAGAGGTTGCGGATATTCTTAAAATAGGCACCTCTCAAACATATAAAATTGTTCGTACTGGGCAATTGAAAGGATTTAAAGAAGGGAAAGACTGGAAAATCCCCAAAAAATGTTTAATCGAATACATCATTAGCAAAGTATCCTACAAATATTAATGATGGTAAAAATGTAGTAGAGGATGCGGTCCACGCATCCTCTACATACTTAGCAATTTTCTCACACCGTTTTCAACAGAAGTTTCATGCAACGGATAGTATTGCTTATATAATTTCTCCGGCGTTAGCTTCTCTACAATTTCCGATGATGAAAGGTCATATTCCCACTGCATATACACATAAATATCTGCCATCCACTCTAATATAAACTCGTCATATTTCTCATCTGTCTCATGGCCGCTTTGAATGCTGACACCCAATTCTTCCATAATTTGCTTCGGAGTCTTATTTAAGTACATCGGATTCCCCATGTCCATATATTTCCTATAATCACATTTCATATACTTCGAAATCATCAAAAAAGGATCCGAACAATTTCTGCCAATCAATTTAAACAGATACCTTGTCTTCGTAATCATACTATCCAAATAACATTCATCATACGCTGGCATTTTCATATCCTCCAATTTCATGATTATAAACTAATGGATTCTGAATTGCATATCTTGCAGTAATTCCTGGCACTGTATATCCATCAATCAAAATTGCTTTCATACGTTCCTTTAAAAATCGATTCACTTCTCTTCTTGCATACATATCTGAGTTTTTATATTCTTCTAGCATGACTACTTCATACGATTCCAACCACTTAATATGTTCAAACGCTTTTTTTGACTTCAAAAAAATCTGATTTCCTAACGATCCCTTATAAAACAGATGCTCTACTTCAAAAATATTAATCTGGTTTAACAAAAATGCTTCCACAACCTGTGTATAACTATCATCTGCACGATATCCTTTTATAATATCGTACCCATCGTGATTCGGTGCGTATAATTCAACAAGCCTTTCTCCAACAATACTTGCAGCTTCTTGATTCGTTCCTCTATTCGATACCGCTTCAGCAATCCAAGCTAAAACCCCACGTTCATTCAAATCCAATATGTTTAATCCATCTAAATCAAGCTGATACATATTTACAATTGATTTTTGCGGATTACCGTTGAGTGTTGCCCAACTTCTGGCACGTTCTTCATATTCTGTTGTATAAAATCCATTTCCATAATCATTATCAGTTTTACCGCCCATATAACGGGGTATTTTTATAATATGATCAGAACCGTGAAAAACTTTTATCATATTTACGACAACCTTTCCGTGTATCTTTTACCTATTGTAATTATAAATGGATATTCGAAATTAAACAAGTCTATCTTTCCCCCTTGTTTAACGACTTCTTTACTCTTGTTTCTTCTTTTTTAATCACCAATTCATTGATAATGAGGTTTCTGTAACCCCGAATATGTATTGATTTCGGTGTACCGGAACAAAGGCTACGATTTCACCATCACCTCTTCCACTGCCTTTGACCACAAATGGATGTACGGGCGCAATATTTTTGAAAGCATTTCCCAAATCGTAGACGAACTTTTCGACAACTATCTGTCTCGCCCTGGCGTACGGCAGCCCATTCTCACCCAATACTGTGACGGAGAACGGGTCCAGTGTCCAAATTGGATGACACAGTGGGGGTCGAAGTATTTGGGTGACCAGGGCTACTCTGCTATTGAAATTCT